>Ga0307510_10003804_pt1 | contig 17670 bp, 16 predicted proteins | sample 12_EM_MG_FD_207224 | JGI IMG/M metagenome (GOLD analysis project Ga0307510, IMG submission 207224) | Populus trichocarpa ectomycorrhiza microbial communities from riparian zone in the Pacific Northwest, United States - 12_EM | ecosystem: Host-associated > Plants > Roots > Unclassified | place...
CCGACAGGAAAGACCATTTTGTTCGGAATCTTACAATTTTCGATCCCTCGAAAGCATTTGCTTTGTTCAAAAACAAGTGTATGAAAAAACTCATCCTTTCCCTGTCCTTCCTGGCAGCAGCCTGTACTATTCATGCCCAATCAAAAAAGGATCAGCGGCTGGAAGAAGCCAGAAAAGCCATTCTCGCCAGCAACGCCATTTATTCCGATCTGGCCAATAAAGACGACGGTTCCATCCTCACCAGGTACACAGCCGATGCCTGCCTCCTTCCCCCCAATTCAGCCCCCATCTGCGGACGGGATAATATCCTGAACTTCTTCAAAGGAGGCCCGAAAGTACATAGCATCTTTACGATCCAGAATATATATGGAGAAGGAGATGACTTCGTTACAGAAGAAAGCCACTATGAATTGTTTGACGGCAACAACAACAAGCTGGACGACGGAAAGATCATAGTGATCTGGAAAAAAACAAAAGCCGGATGGAAAATGCATCGGGATATGTTCAGCAGCAACCATGCACCCCAACACTAGCACCCAACATTCAATGATAGGCATCTCCCGGGATGCTTATCATATCTCAAAAGCCTATATTCACCGCCTGCTGGAAATCCTCCCCATTGGTCGACAACGAAGCCCTCGCATCCGACGGCGTGATACCGGTGAACTTTTTGAACTCCTTTATAAAATGAGCCTGGTCATAGTAGCCACAGTCATAGGCTATCGATGTTAGCTTGAGATCAGAGGAAAGGACCAGATCGAGACTTTTATTAAATCTGTATACCGAAAAAAAGGCGCTCGGTGTTATTCCCACCATGTCTACAAACAGTTTCTCTATATACCTTTCCGATAGTCCATAACTTTTCGACAAAGCCTTGCTGTCAAATGCATCTCCCTTCGAACAAATATGCCCGCAGACCTGCTCAATGACCTTCGACTTCCTGTATTGCTTTTCATTTTTCGCGAGCTTCCCGACCAGAAACCGGTCCAGCGCTGCAACCTTTTGCGCGGGAGAACCGGCCTCGAGAAGATTATAGTAGAAATCATTGATCTCCTTCGAAAATATTCCGTAGGCATCCGTGGCATAGTTGGTGAACGCCGACATGGAACTGGTAAAGAATAGCGAACTGGCAAAAGGATAGATCCTGGCAATCAATACGGATGTACCCTTTGAAACCGTAAGCCTGGAAGGCAGCGTAAGATGTCCGAGTACCTCGACTCCCGGTGTTTTCCTTCTCCGGCCGTCGATGATCGTGGTAGCATTTCCCTCGGAAACATTGATTACCAGATCGACATAGCCGCTGGGATAGAACACCTCATCCGTCAGATCCCTGTCGATGGTGATCAGGGTGTAGCTCTTCACATATGGTTTTAAAATATCAGATGGATAAAAGGGCATTTCCGACTACAGGTTTCCCCGAATTTACACTAGTCCGTTATAGCACCAGTTACCGCTCTTCAATGATCCGGCAGGTTCACTAGTGATCGCATCACTCAGTTTAACAAATCCATAAGAATTTTCACTCCCCAAACCCCGCTAAATTTTAGATACTTTCTTTAATTTGGCCGCGCTATTCCTTCAAAAAACACCTCTGATCATAATTCATTCCAAACCCGGAATAATTATTTGTAGACCTAAACACCCATCTTATGAGCTTTATTGACAAGTCAGCCGAGGAACTAAAAAAGTTCGGTGAAAAAAAGAGTAAAGAATATGCAACCGCAGCCCCGTTTCCCAATATTAGTTTTGACAATTTCTTTCTCCCCGAAAAACTAAAAGAAATCCTGGAAGAGTTCCCCGACCTCTCCAAAAAGCCCGATATAAAGTTCAACGACGACAATCAGATCAAACGGGCTTCCAGGGGAGAAGGACGTTTCGGAGAAAAGACAAAACACTTCATGCATTACATGAATTCCGAGCCCTTCCTCGAATTCCTGTCTGCTCTCACAGGCATAGAAAACCTAATGCCGGACCCCAGCTTTGAAGGAGGAGGATGCCACCAAATCTTTCCGGGCGGAAAACTGGCGATCCATGCCGATTTCAACAAACATCCTAAGACCAAACTGGACAGAAGACTCAATGTCCTGGTCTATATGAACGAGGATTGGGATGAGTCCTATGGCGGACACTTCGAGCTCTGGGATATCGAAATGAAGGGAGCCGTCAAACGTATCTTGCCCCTCTTCAACCGCATGGCCATTTTTTCGACCACCAGCACATCGTATCACGGACATCCCGATGTCCTGACCTGCCCGCCCGACAGGACCCGCAAATCGCTCGCGCTTTATTATTATACCAATGGAAGACCGGAAGAAGAGATCAATGACGCACACCTCACACTTTTCAAGGATAGACCCCAGGACGCTGGCAGACCCAAGTATAAAAAACCTTCAAAGCTAAAAAAAGTCGTCAGAGCACTGACGCCATCATTTCTAAAAAAGAGCCGATGAGCTAAGCTCATCGGCTCAAAAATCTAATTACTTCTCCAACCAAAACCACCCCATCTTCCACCTCCCTTTCTTCGACACCACCTTTACCATGTCCTGCTCCCTGACGCCATCATACAATGACCGTGGCACAGATATCTCTTTCCCATTCTTATATGGCCCCCACGATGAAAGCCTTAGATAATAGCTTTTAGACCTTCCCGAATTAATCCGCTTCCCCATGACCATTACCGGATATACCTCCGGCTCGGACCGATCATAATAACAGTTGGAAAAAACCAGCACCGAATAGCTATACAGCCCTGCCAGCACAACAATACAGCTATAGGTCAATACTTTCTTACCCGACGTCACAATCGCCTGTCTGCATACAAAAGCACAGATCATCGCCGCAACGATCGCCACTTCGATCAAAAGCAGCCATGCCCTTTTGTCAAGCCCATACAAACGATAGTCTCTCGCAATCCAGGGCATCACAAACAGCAGAACCATTATCAGCTCATATGGCTGCGGCACAAAGAACGCCCAGAAAAACAACCCGGTTCCTATTACGGTAGAAGCACTATCGATTTTTTTGGCAGTTTCCAGCCGCGCCTGTCGGTCCGCCGTTGAAACGCCAAACTGCTCATTCTCCAGCAGTATTTCCATTTCTTTTTTATTCTCCCGGAGATCCACATCTGCATAGTTTTCCGACAGCCACTGAACCAGTTCCTCCCGCCTGCCAAGACCCGGCGATATATGAAGCCGCTTCCCGCCATTCTTAAGCAAAATAAAAAGCTGCTGCTTCTGACCCCGACGATAGCCATCAATCTCACTAAGCTGGATGGTCCTGGAAGAAAACACATCTTTCATCGTCAGGGAATAGTCATCGATCATCAGGCTCAGCCGCGAGACCCGAAGACCGATGATGATCCCCATAAAAATAAATAAAAGGCTCCCGATAACCTCTGGCGCGCCGGAAGCAGACCCGGCAGTACCAAAAGTATGAATCAAAAGACCGCCGCCGATAAGAAAACAAACGCCGGCGAGTATAAAATATAAGATCTTCGTAGTCTTGTCGATGCGATATTCCATAGGGCTTAAGCTAATAAAAAAGCCCGATACCCGCAAATGACAAACCACCCACCCGTCGCTAGCTCACCAAATCGCCACCATCACCACCGTCTCCGCGCGGAGCCGCAACCCGCAGCTCCAACGCACCACCACAACGCGCCGCCAGCCCCTTACTTCGCTTTCCGTATATAAATACTCCCCGTCATCGTCTTCATCATCATCTCAGGTCCACCCCCATTTATCTTCCCATAAATCCACGAGTCCACATTGAGCTTGTACATATGATTCTCCTCCGTCTTTTTTACCTGCGGCTGTGACTTATCTACTGCAATTTCATAGTCAGTAAAGACCCCGCCCTGGTCCGTTTTAAGCTTTAGGTTTGATTTGAAGTCCGCAGGAAAAGTCACGTCGACATTCCCGTTGAGCGTAGAAAACGCCATCGGCGCCTTTGCATCAATGCTTTTGAACGTGACGACAACAGGCCCATTGACCGTATTGGCAACGACAGATCCAGACACATCCTTGACAGTGATCGATCCATTTACATTGTTTATCTCCATTTCGCCGCTGACATTGCTGACAGTGATATTCCCATCATTGACGGCATTGAGTTTAAGAGACGTCAGATTGGAAGGAACTTTTAGCGAGATACTGGACAGTTTTGATAGCCCACCATTTACCGTCACCGTATTGTCGTTTTCCTGCGCGCTGACTTCCAGACCCGAGCCGCCTCCAATACGATGCATGCCGCCGGAACTTTCCCCCTCTTCTCTATGCTTATGCGTAGAGTCGCCAAAGACATCGATCACAATATCCTTCCCCTCATACCCGACGACCTTTATCGATCCATTCAATACATGCACCGTCACCTTATACGGTTTCCCGGGTTCACTCAACGGCACAACCAGTTGCTCTTTTACTCCCGTCTGCGCTTGAAGATGGCCAGCCAGCAAAATCGGGATCAACATCAGTGACAACATTTTCATCAGAACAATTCTTTTTGTTTTCATATACTAATATTTTATGATTGCTTTTTTACGTAGATATTTCCATTCATCGTTTCAAATTTCAAGACGGTGCCCCCGTTACCAAATTTTATCCGCCTCGCTACATCCAGTCGATACATCGTCCCCTTGCCTGCATTCTCTACATTTTTTACCACAAACAAAGGCAATGGTTCCGTATTCTCAAAGTCGGTGTAGAACGCTCCGTTCATACTCTTGAACTGAATATTGGCAGACAGACTGGCAGGATAGGTGACGTCCAGCGTTCCATTCAGCGTATAGTAAGTGGAAGAGTCCGTCGGCACAGTCAGGTAATTGACGGTCACCCCGCCATTGATCGTCCTCGCCTCAGTAGCGCCTTTCGCATTTTTTATCGCTATCCCGCCATTTACATTGTGCGCCTTCAGAGAGCCGTTGACGTTCTGTATAGACAGCGATCCATTGTTCACCGTCCGGATATCAAGACTCATATCGTACGGAACTTTTACCGTGAACTGAAGCTGGCACCGGTATTCTATGTGCCTGTCATTGTGCCGCTGCCAGAGCGAATTAGGACGCGTATCATACGGCTCAGCAGTATACACGATGATGCTGTCGGTTTTCTGCTCAAATTCCAGCTTGAATTCTTTCTTACCGGTCTCCACCAGTTCCGCGGTTTTTGCCGTGATGACCTTGTCGATCTCCAGCACAACTTTATCACCCGAATAGCCCTCTACATTAATGGAGCCTTCAAGGTCGTAGATGGCCAGCACCGTGCCGACAGCCTTCTGAACCGGAAATTCCTTTTTGATGTGCTCTTTGAATTCCTGAGCATTGGCAGCAGGACAGGCAACGCAAAGTATACCCAGTCCCGCCAGAAGCGGAATAAATTTTCTTTTCATATTTTGGTTGGTTTTAAATCAATCGTGTAAGTGTCTGTCGGATCTTCATCCGCACCATTTCGTTGAGGTCTTTTTGATGTAATAACTCTTTTAAGGAAGGCACCGCCTTTTTCTCCTGTAGCTTTAGCATCGCATCCGCCAGGGCAGCCTGCACCAATGGCGAATCCTGCTGAAGTATCGACTGGACAAGCCCTTCCCGCACCGCCGGATCGTCGGCATAATGCGTCAACGCCTCCAGCGTTATCAGCCGCACATTACTGTTCGGATCGTTATTCAACGTGCTAAGCAACGCATTGATCACATTCTTGTTGACCTTGCTGATCTCACTGGTATAGCTGACACCCCGGATCCGTTCGGACGCAGAAGGGTTTTCCAATAAAGACATCAGAACCATCTCCCGCATCTCATGTATCTGTGCAGATAAAACCTGTAATTGCTGCTTTTCCGACCCAGTCGCCGGAGCCCCCGACTCAGGAGCCGGCAGCCCCCGATCCCCCGACCCAGCCATCGGCGCAGAATCACCAGCCGGCGCCGAAACCACAGCGCCCGACCCCACAAAACCAGCCGGCGCAGAGCCCCCAGCCGCAGGCGCACCCCCAAATCCCCGATTCAACAAATATCCAAACCCTACCCCCACCACAACAAGGATAACACTATACGCCCACGTAAATCCCGGCCGGACAGCAAACAGCTGACGCAGATAAAACAATATCCCCGGCACACGGGACATCTCCTCCTGCTTATAAGTATCCAGCATCGCATCAAAACGCACCTGCATCTTCTCCGATGGCTGAGGCACCGGAACATGCCCCATCGAGACCCAAAGCCCGCGATTGGCTTCCACCTGCTGCCGGCATTCGGCACAACCCACCAGATGCGCTTCCATTTCCGCACGCCCGGCTTCCGTCAGCTGGTCCTCCATCCAACCGGCCAGCAACTCTTTTCCTTTTTCGCAGTTCATACTATTCATTTTAAGTCTCCGATTGCAAATACAATGTCTTCAGCTGATTTATCGCCCGGTGGATCCGCACCTTCACCGCCCCTACACTAAGGCCCAGCACTTCCGCGATCTCGGCATATTTCAGGTCCTGATACCGGCTAAGGATCAGTACCTCCCGGCTTTCAGGACTCAGACTGGCGATCCGCTTCTGCAATAGCTCCAATTCCAATTTCTTCTCCAGCTGCTCATCCACCAGTGCCTCATCAGTTATCCGCTCTTCCCACTCCGCCACCGGACGGGAAACACCCGCCTTTTTCCAATGATCTTTTAACACGTTCCGCGCCAAATGATACATCCATGTCCTGAACTCCCCATTACCGGTAAAGGTCTGACGCGACCGTAACATCCGGTAAAAAATATTCTGTACCAGGTCCTCGCTGACCTCCCGCTGACTCGTCATGTGATAAAGAAAGCCATAGAGAGGCCGATGGTATCGCTGAAACAGCAAGGCCATCTTATCCAGGTCCCCGGAGGTTACTTTTAACATGATCGCGTTATCAGTCAATGAGTTCAAGCAGGCAAATATTCTTATTGATGAATGGAAACTTCAAACAGATAAAAAGGTTACCGAAAAGGTAGCATTTATTTTTTCGGGCAAAGTTGCTACCTTCCCACGAAATAAGGAATCAACATGATCACCTCCACTTTGTCACAACTGCACTGGTACAAGAGCATCAGCCCGAATTTTGAAAAAGCCATCCAATACACCCTCTCCGCAGACTTCGCCGCTATGGAGCCCGGCAAATATCAGATCGACGGAGAGAACATTTTTGCCATCGTCAACGAATATACCACCAAACCACTTTCAGAATGTGACCCCGAAAGTCACCAGGATTATGCCGACATCCAGATCATCCTCTCCGGTACCGAACGATTCGGCTACACCCCCCTTACCGATCAGCCGGCAGCTACCCCCTATAACCCCGAAAAAGACATCGCCCTCTATGACCTCCCCGAAGAAGCGCTGAATTATATTACCCTTCCCGCCGGTCAGTTCATCATCTTTTTTCCTTCTGATATCCACCAACCGGAAATATTCCTGCATCAGCCCGGCCTCGTAAAAAAGGTCGTAGTAAAAGTAGGCCTCTAAGCAGGACACAATGACCGACACAGAAAAGATAACAGTTAAGAACGCCTTGAAACGGTGGGCCCTGGACCACATCTCACAGCGCATCACCACATCAAGACAGATCATCGATCAGGCCCGGGAATCCGCCAACAGCGAGGAAAAATCTTCCGCCGGAGACAAATACGAGACCGGGCGGGCGATGGGCCACCTCCAGCAGGAAATGCACTCCCGCCAGCTGACAGAATATGTAAAAGAGCTCGCCATCCTCCATTCCGTCAACACAGACCAGCTCTGTTCCGAAGGAAGGGTAGGAGCCTTCCTGCAAGGCGAAGACATCGCTTTCTTCATAGCCGCAGGCCTCGGCAAACATATCATAGAAGGTAAAACAATCCTTTTCCTTTCCCCTCAGGCCCCGCTTGCTAAATTTCTGCAAAACAAAAAAGCCGGAGACCACATTACATTTAATAACATTAATACCACTATACAAATGGTGTTTTAGTCAATAACACCTACCTTAACATACATCCACTAAATTTAAAAAGTTGCAACCAACAACAATGAGAAATATCCTGCCATCCCTACTAATGATTTGCTCCGCCATCACCGGCTTTGCCCAGACAACCGAGCCCTCCGCGCTGATACCAGTACCCGTCAGCCAGCAATCCTCACCCGGTGTCTTCGTGTTACCAAAGACCATCGTGATAGAAGCCAAAAACCAACAGACGCAGAGTCAGCCCATCAGCGACCTGAAAAGCCACCTTACTATTTCTACCGGCTATTCCGTAACCGTAAGCCCCTCCAGCCCAACGGCCACCATCCGCCTTGTCCTCAACACGACACCCGAGACCAGCCTCGGCGCAGAAGGGTATAGCCTTTCTGTGACCCCAAAAACAATAGTAATAAAAGCCAACCAGCCCGCAGGCCTTTTCTACGGCGTTCAGACCCTGCTGCAATTGCTGCCCAAAGAGATCGAAAGCCATGAGCTGGTAAAAAAAGCAAGCTGGCAGATCCCCTGTACGACCATCACCGACTATCCCCGCTTCGGCTGGCGCGGTTTGATGCTCGACGTCTCCCGCCATTTTTTTACGAAACAACAGGTAAAAGACTTTATCGACGAAATGGCGAAATACAAATTCAACCTGCTCCATATGCATCTCACCGATGACGAAGGCTGGCGGGTCGAGATAAAAAGCCTGCCCCGTCTTACACAGGTCGGCGCATACAGCGCAAAAAGAGTCGGTACATTCGGCACCTTCCCCGCCCCGGACCCAAATGAGCCCCGCGATTACGGCGGCTTCTATACACAGGACGACATCCGCGAGCTGGTAAAATATGCCAAAGATCGTTTCATCGATATCCTCCCCGAAATAGACGTCCCCGGCCATAGCCTTTCCGCCATCGCAGCCTACCCCGAATTATCCTGTACCGACGGCGCCGACCAATACAAGGTCCGTTCCGGTGAAAAGATCATGGAATGGCCTAAGAACGGCCACTTCTACGCTCTCATCGACAATACGCTTTGCCCCGCTAATGAAAAGATCTACCCCTTCCTGGATAAGGTCTTTACCGAGATAGCCGAGCTTTTCCCCTTCGGTTATATCCATGTCGGCGGCGACGAGTGCGCCAAGAACTTCTGGGCAAAAAGTGATGCGGTCAAACAGCTGATGCAAAAAGAGGGATTGAAAGACCAGCTGGAAGTACAGAGCTATTTTGAGAAAAGGGTCGAAAAGATCGTGGAATCAAAAGGCAAAAAGGTCATCGGCTGGGATGAGATCCTCGAAGGCGGACTGGCTCCCAACGCGGCCGTCATGAGCTGGCGCGGGACAAAAGGCGGCATAGAGGCAGCTAAGATGGGACATAAGGTCGTCATGAGCCCTACCACATTTTTTTACCTGGATTATATGCAGGGCGACGCCGCTATCGAACCACCGGTCTACGCCACTCTCCGCCTGAACAAAACATACTCCTACGAACCCGTTCCCGACAGCGTTGACCCCAGCCTCATCATCGGCGGACAGGCCAACCTTTGGACCGAACAGGTTTATAATACCCGGCACATGCAATACATGGTGTGGCCCCGGAGTATGGCCGTCGCCGAATGTCTCTGGTCCCCAAAAGAAAAGAAAGACTGGACCAGCTTCGTCAAAAGAGTAGAGGCCAGCTTCGGCAGGATGGATGTCGAACAGGTAAAATATTCCCGTTCGATGTTTGACGCCATCATCACTCCGAAAAAGGATCTTGCCGCCAACGACTCCATCATCGTAGACCTCGCCACGGAAATACAAGGTCTCGATATTTATTATAGCTTTGACAATTCCAATCCCGATAATTTCTATCCAAAGTACACCGGCTCGCTTGCTATCCCAAAAGATGCATCCTGGCTAAAAGTGATTACCTACCGGGATGGGAAGCCCATCGGCCGGCAGATCGACGTGACCATCGCGGATCTCCAAAGACGCGTGGGTCTCGTAGGAAAGAACATAGCAGCAGCAGACTAAAACAATGAAGGACGTCCTTGGTACAGCAATAAGCGATTTTTATAATAACACATCCACCGGTAAGCTTTGGGTTCATAACAAATACGGCCCCAAAGAGAAAATGCTGGTGGATGTCTATTTCCGGGATATGGAAGAGATGCCCGAGCTCGAGTGGGTGGCCCTGCATCAGTGTCGCGGCAGCATTCTCGACATCGGCGCCGGAGCCGGCAGCCACGCTCTGGCCCTCCAGAAAATGAAGCTCGATATTACGGCGCTGGACATCTCTCCATTATCCGCTGCCGTTATGAAAGCAAGAGGTGTAAACAATGTCATAAACGAAGACTTCTTCCACCTCAACTCGGAAACCCGCTACGACACCCTCCTGCTTCTAATGAACGGCATCGGCCTTTCGGGTACACTCAGCGGACTACGCCTCTTCCTTACAAAAGCCCGCAGCCTGCTGCGGCCCGGAGGACAGCTGATCTTCGATTCTTCGGACATCGCCTATCTCTATGACAACAATCCCCCCAGGTCGCCGGAGTATTATGGCGAAATCCTTTACCAATACGAATACCGGCGCCAACGCTCTGACTGGTTCAAATGGTTGTTTATCGACCGCAAAACACTAACGAATATCGCCACCGAAGAAGGATGGCAGACACAGCTGATTTTCGAAGACCCCCACGATCAATATTTAGTCCGATGCAGACCGCAGTAATTATGCGCCAAATTCACCCTGCCATTCACCGTTAACAATCCCTAAAAAAGCGTTAAAATATAGCGCCCCAACTGGCACAGTAATTGTCTTACAAGTAGGTATTCTTTTACCTTAATCAACAATTATGGAAAGGATAAAAAAAATGCGGATGGTGTTCTGTAAATACCTCTACACCATCGCCAAAGAAAAGAACTTCACGATAGAAGACATCGCCAGGAAAACAAAAAAGACATATACAGAGGTTAAAAAGATTCTCGAAGGCCTGGTCTCCCCAACACTCGACGACCTGCTCCAGATAGCAGACTTGTTGAATATCCATGTGACCCTTAACGTTGAGATCCCCCTGGGACAAAAAAAGGTCGCCAGGACCGTCTCCCTGTTTACTACTCCCGCCAAAGAATAATTTATCCCCAATTTTTATTTTTTTTATCCCCACGAATAAATGACATACCTATATTCTGTCGCGAATCAATACTTTTAGTGCCCAACCGGAAATGGTCCGGTTCAAAAACGAAAGTGCAGATGGCGATATCGGATATATCCTATTTATTTGAAACCTCTCCCGCAGTGCAGATCATCCGGATGCGCAACGCACATTGGGTGATCCCCTTTCTTTTTAAAGCATTCAAAACAGAGAATATACTTTCCCTGCCGGAACAGGTCCTGATCAATGGGCTGGCCGAAGAGCTCCGCAATCACACCGAAGGAACAGAAGACCTCGAAGAAGCCCGCATCGAATTCGGAGAAGACGAAGAAAGCCGCGCCCGTAAATACCTCCTCAACTGGGTGCAAAAACGACTTCTCCAGGACTTCCCTGACAGCGACGCCGTCACACAGTATCAGCTCAGCGCCCATACGGAGAAGTTATTCCAATGGCTGCAAAGCCTCGAGAAACGACAGTTCGTAGGGACCGAAAGCCGCTTCCGTTTCCTCTTCCAAACCCTCCGCGAAATGGTCGAGTATACCGAAGACGATTCGGTCAAACGCCTCGAAGAACTAAAAAACAGAAAAGCCGAGATCGATAAAGAAATTAAACGGATCGAAATGGGCCACAAACCCGAGATCTATACCAACGCACAGCTTAGAGAACGACTCGAGTGGTTTACCCGGCTTAGCCACGAACTGCTCAGCGACTTCCGGGAAGTAGAAGATAATTTCAAGTTCATCCATCGCCACATCGTAGAGCAGCACACAAAGGCCGAGATCAACAAAGGCGCCATCGTGGGTTATGCCTTCGAAGCCTATGACGCGCTGCGCAAGAGCGATCAGGGAAAAAGCTTTTATGCCTTCTGGGATTTCCTCGTCTCAAGAGCAGGACAGGAAGAATGGCGTCTGCTGACCGACCAGCTATTGCAGCTGTTGCAGGACCGCAGCATCGAAAGCGACGGAGAGTTCGTACAGACCATTAAGTCCCTGCTCCTGCAACAGGGACGGAGCGTTTATGAAGCCAATGATAAGATGGCCGAAAAGCTCAGCCGCATCATCACCGAAAAAGAGATAGCCCGGCACCGGCGCCTCCGCCAGCAGATCGGCAGCATCAAAGAGCTTGTCTTCCAGTTTATGGACGAAGAGACCCCGCCCTGCGGACTCCAGCTGGATACCCCGGCCCCCATTCGTATGAACATGGAACGGAAACTGAATCTCTCGGAACGACAGGGCACAGCCATTGTCAAACAACCCGCCAACGCACAGGAAAAGATCGAAGACTTCGAACGCTTCGGCCGCATGCTCAATACCTCCCATATCGATAAGCGACGCCTTTGGCAGAACGTAGAACAGGCACTGCAAAAAAAGACGACAGCCACCCTGTCCGAGATCATAGAGATAGCCGGCCTGGAAAATGGCATCGCAGAGGTCGTCAGCTATTTCAGCTTTCTTCGGGAAAAAGCAGTCCGCGTTCAGTCCATGCAGGAGATCACCGAGCTGATCCCGCTCGATACAGAGAAGACCCGATTTATAGAAGTCCCTTATCTGCTGTTTAGCAGGTAAGAAAAAAAACAATATAATATGGCTACAGATAAACAAGCAGTTTTACCCTATACCCCGGTCTTCATCAAGCTCCTCAAAGGGCCGGTGGAATACCTTGAAAAGACTGCATGGGAACAGCTGCTTCAATACCAGACCGAACTCACAAAATTTCTCCAGCAGATGGGACTCATCCTCGTCCTGGAAAAAGAGGACGGCTATGCCTGGCTCGAACAAGCCAAACTGGATGAAGAAGATAATGTCGTCGGCTGGGTTCGCCGTATCCAGCTGGGTTATGAAGAGAGCATCCTGCTCGTCCTGCTTCGTGATATGATGGCCGAATTTGAAGTAGGAGAGGCCAGCACACGGGAACTGATCAAAAAAAGAAGAGAGATAAAAGAATATGCAGAGCTGTTTTTCAAAGAAAACCCCAGCCGGGTAAAATTCATCCGCGACCTCGATCGGCTGATCGATCGGGTCGAAGAGCTGGACTTCCTCGAAAAAGTCGAGAACAACGACCTGCCGGATGAACAAAAGTTCAGGGTCAAAAAGATCATCAAGGCAAGAGTCGACAACGAACTATTGGAAAACTTCAAACAACAACTTATTGAACATGCAGCTGGGCGTATTTAGTACCGATGAAAACAAATCCGGGTTCCGTCTCCAATACATGGAACTTTACAACTGGGGCACTTTTGATGAACACGTCTGGAAGATCAACCCCGGCGGAGAGACATCCCTCCTCACCGGTGCCAATGGCAGCGGGAAAACGACCTTTGTCGACGCACTCCTAACCCTGATCGTTCCGGAAAAAAAACACCGGTTCTACAATCAGTCCTCAGGTAGCGAGAAAAAAGGCGATCGTACAGAAGAGACCTATGTCATGGGCGGTTACGGTAGCATCCATACCGAGAACGGACAGTCCAGCAAGACCCTTTATCTGCGGGAGAACAAAGACCAGGCTTACAGCATCCTGCTAGCACATTTTTCCAACGAAGCAGAACAGTCTGTCACCCTTTTCCAGGTCCGCTGGTTCAGCGGAAGTGAGATGAAAAGAGTTTTTGCCATCGCACACAAACCCCTGCACATCGAAGATGATTTCCGGCCTTTCGACCTTGGCGGAGCCTGGCGCCGCCGCATCGACCAGCAATATAACAAAGGCAGTCGCAAACAGGTGGAGTGGTTTGACGCATCCAGCCGATATGCACAACGCATGGTGGAAGTATTGGGCATGCAAAGCATGCAGGCCCTCAGCCTATTTAACCAGACCATGGGCATTAAAGTATTGGGCGAGCTCAACGAGTTCATCCGCACCAATATGCTGGAGCCCCGCAATATGGAACAGGAGTTCCAGGAGTTAAAGAAGCACCTTTCGACACTTATCGACGCACAACGCAATATCGAAAAGTCAGAAGAACAGGTCCGGCTTCTTCATCCCTTGCAGAAACACTACCAGACTTTCAAAGAACAGTCCGACCTTGCCGAACAGACCCGGCACGAAGTAAACACCGCAAGGATCTGGAAGAATTATACCAGGTATCATCTCCTCGATGAGTACGTTCGCGACCTCGAAAAAGAAGCAAAGCAGCTACACCGCCAGACCGAAGAGACAAGTCAACAGATAAACAGCCTCCGCGAAGAGGAGCGGCAGACACTCAACCAGCTGGAACAAAACAAGGCCGGACAAAGACTACAGCAGCTGGAAAAGGAAAAGGAGCAGCTGCAAAACCAGACCAAAGAGACAGAGCAGGCCCTGAAAAAATTTACGGAATGGTGTACGACTCTTCGCCTCGAAGAGACGACCCCTTCCGACGAAGCCTCCTACCAGCGTATAAAAAAAGAAGCCGAACGCACCGACAGACGCCTGGCAACCGAGCTTCGCAACAACGACGAAGACCTCTTCGCAGCACAGGATCAGCATAAAAAGGCTGCCACAGAAAAAGAGAAGATAGAAGGCGAGCTCAACATGCTGCTGCACAGCCGTAATAATATTCCCGCTAATCTCATCGGACTGCGCCGGAACATCTGTGCCGAATTGAAGCTGGACGACCAGGACCTTCCCTTCGCAGGCGAGCTGATGCAGGTCCGGTCCGAAGAGATGAACTGGCAGCCAGCCCTTGAAAAGTTGCTGAACCCGCTGGCCCTCCGCCTGCTGGTGCCGGACAAACATTACAAGAAAGTAACCCGCTTTATCAACAATACCGATCTGAAGACCCGGCTGGTCTACAACCTGGTAAAAGACATCGCGCTACAGCAACACGCCGACAAAGATACCGCCTGGCAAAAGCTGGAATTCCATCCCGAACACCCGCTTAGCGCCTGGGTCGGCCAACAGGTGATCCAGCAATATAATTTCAGCTGCGTCGACAACGAGAAGTCCCTCGAACGTTACGAGAAAGCCATCACCATGCAGGGACTGATCAAGAACAGGGACCGGCACGAAAAAGACGATCGCCCCGGACGCAGCGACGCCAGCCGATACGTGCTGGGCTGGAACAATGAAAAAAAGAAAGAGGCCCTCCAACGCCGGCGATCACAGCTGCTGACCGAACTGGAGCAAGCCGATGAAGCCCGGCAGCGAGCCACCCAAAAAGGCAACCGCCTCCGCGACCAGGTTTTTGCAGCCAAACACATCAGCGAACACGATTCCTTCAGATCCATCCACACTGCCGCTCTTCAGCAGGCCATTCATCATGCGGAAGTACAGATGGCCAAACTGAAGAAGGGTAGCGATCAGCTCAAAGCCCTCACCCAACAGCTGGAAGGCATCCGCGAAAAACTGGAGCTTCACCAGAAAGAAAAAGACGATCTGGTAAAAAAGACCACCCTCGTTGAATTCGATCTTCAAACCCGCGAGAAAGAACAACAAAACCTCTCCGGCTTCGTCAACCTGCTGACAGAAACCGACAAAGACCTCCTGCTTCAATTCCAGCAGCGACATAGCTCCGCACTTTCAGCAGAAAGCCTTTCACTCGACAATATCGATACCCACTATGGCCAGCTGACCGAAACAGCAGAGCTGGCGGCAAAACAGTATGAAGACACAGCCGCAAAAGAAGGACGTGAGCTGGACCGGGCAATCAATAAAATAAAGAACCCGCCCCTGGAGGTCCTCCAGCGGTTTACAGACTGGGCCGCCGACACACAACGTCTCCCTGCCGACCGCGAATACGCCGGAGAGTATATGGAATGGCTGGAGAAGCTCGAGTCTGAAAATCTGCCGCGTTTCAAAAAGGATTTCGAACGCCTGCTGCATGATACAGCCGTTATCAAAATGGGCGTACTCAACGAAGAGCTCGAAAGCTGGGAAAGAAAAATAAAGAATAGCATTTCCACTCTCAACCAATCCCTGGGCGGTATCAATTTCAACCGGCTCCCCGACACCTTTATCCAGCTGGGCATCCGGCCTGTCACCGACACCGTCATCAAAGAATTCCGGAACAAGCTGCTCAACGCACTCCCACAAGCCGCCGACTGGCAACAGAATAGCTTCGAGGACAAAGCCCTGCACTTTAAGAAAAATGTACAGGCCTTTATCGATAGCCTCGATGAAAGCGAATCCTATCGCAGCCGCGTCCTCGACGTTCGCAACTGGTTCGAATTCTGGGCCGACGAAAAATTCCGCGAGACACAGGAGCTCAAAAAGACTTACCGCCAGATGGGCCAGCTCTCCGGCGGAGAAAAAGCACAGCTTACCTATACCATCCTTTGCAGCGCCATCGCCTACCAGTTCGGCATCACCCGCGAAGGACGAAATTCGAAAAGTTTGCGCTTCATCGCTGTCGACGAAAGCTTTAGCAACCAGGACGAAGAAAAAGCTACCTATCTGATGGAGCTTTGCAAACAGCTGCATCTCCAGCTATTAGTCGTTACACCAAGCGACAAGATCCAGATCGTAGAGAATTTTATTGCCCATGTTCACCTGGTACAGCGCGTCAACAACCGACATAGTATTCTTTTTAATATGACAAAGAAAGAGCTAAAGGAAAAAAAAGGCCTGGTAGCCGGATCCCTTTAATTTGTTAATGACTATGCACTGCATCCGATTTTTTCTATTTTTAAGGGATGAATCGGTCTGAGCTCCTGCTATTTCTTTTGCTGACCGGTAGTATACTCTTACTTACCGCCCCAGCCGCGCATTCGCAAACGGAGACAGATCAGACCCGCCACGACGATTCCAGCTTTTCCCTGCTGATCAACAGTGGACTTAGCTTCACCCATGCAAATGACCCGCATATCAACCGCTGGCTCGAAAAATACGGGTACCCGACCGAACCACACGTGCCATCCAGCTTCAACTTCGAATTCGCGGCTATCCCGGCAGCTTCCCGACTTTTATACAGCATCAAGCTGTCTACCATCAACTCCGGCAAAAACTTAAGCTCCTTCAACGTTCTCGGAGGACTCTATACCGCCCTGGTCAAGACCAGGTCCTTCCTGGTCTTTGCCGGCGCAGGTGCAGGTTATCATAGCGATATCGTCCGGCTCAACGGCAACCTGCCACCCGATTATCAGCAACTGGCCGCACTCTATCATTTTCCCTTAGCCCTACGCAGAACCGGCCTTTTTCTGGAGCCCGGGATCAGAGCTTTCTGGTATCCTGTCAGCTTTCACAGCCTCCAGCTCGGCGTATATAGTGGCCTTAGCTACGACCTTGACTTCAACTCCCACTGGCGACTCGGCTATTATACCAATAATCACGGCAAGTCAGGCGGTCACTTCAAACAGCTGAACAAACCCGCAGATCAGATGAAAGTCAGCGAACACGGCGTTTGCCTCAGCGCCGGACTAAGCCTCCGGATCCACCTACACTAAGCAGCCCCCAGCTCTCTGCACCCAAACAGACGCGATCTGCCCATTCCCACATCGTATTTTCCGCAGTTTTTTCCCAAAACAGGAGAATTTTTCCTAATGGGAGAGATTCGCATGCTTTTTTTTCACCATATCTGTCTGAGTACCACGCCTTTTAACTATTGGTCTCTGATTGGATACTCTTAGCTCGAGGTTAATCCCTCTTTTCCGTCACCCTAAATCTGTTCCGATGAAGAAATTATAC
>Ga0307510_10003805_pt1 | contig 17670 bp, 14 predicted proteins | sample 12_EM_MG_FD_207224 | JGI IMG/M metagenome (GOLD analysis project Ga0307510, IMG submission 207224) | Populus trichocarpa ectomycorrhiza microbial communities from riparian zone in the Pacific Northwest, United States - 12_EM | ecosystem: Host-associated > Plants > Roots > Unclassified | place...
GATCATTGACGACAAGCCTCACAAATTTCACTTCGGAAAGTGTATCTCTTTCATTGGATTACAGCCCCAGCACTCAGGTCCAATGAACACAGTAGAGGAAAATCCACTGCATATCAGATTACACGACCCAAAGAGCGATATCCAAGATGGTTCACAGATTATGACTCGAAAGGTTTTTTTTTTCTTTTTCAAAAATGCCTCACCAGGGGAAAGTTCTCACCACCCTAAACGACCTGTAAACCGGGGTAATGATAGTGGTAACGTTGGCGGGAGTTCGTGGCAATGCATCACTTGCACGCAGTCAAGGCTTGAAATGATAATATGCTGGGGCTGAGGTCTAGCGCTTTAGCTAACCGCTAGACACACTTCCCCTACAGGTTGTAGCTTAGACTGCCGGGGCGAACAATGTCGCTGCAGAAAGGTCTTGTGGCCATGTTTAGGCCGATCACCAAACTCGGCCTCCATGATCGAGACACGTCAGCTCTCCTGCTGGAGCACCTGCTAGCGAGCTTTCTCCAAAATATAGTTCCCTTAGCTTGTGCATTTCCCGGGCCTCATTCTCTCGCCCTGGGGCTAACTTGATCCCACCTGCGAGCACAGTAAGAAGGGGCTAAAAAATCGCGGAAAAAGCTCATCTACACCGAATGGGATGTCAGCTGCCCCAGAGTTCACCATCGCCCCACCTGTCGCCACCTGGCCCCAATTTCCTTGGAATTGTCAACAGTCGATCAGTAGAGCATTACATGTCGTACTTGAGTTCTCATGAAGATCTGGGCGCTCAGTTGGCATCCAAACTATGGGAAAACTGGAGGGCAGATTTCCTTAGGCAATTTTCCAGAGCAGCTTGCACGCGACTCCGCGGAAGAGGGGCCGAACTAGGATAGCAGACACAGCCTATCACTCGGCACTCGGGCGCGCGCTATTGGAGGGATTGATTAGTAATCGGGACACCCCAAATCATTTCGCTAGAATCGACAGCTTTGGCTAACGAGCCCTCCTGGATATCTGCCGTTGTTACTTGCATCATGGAAGTCTGATAAAATGGTAAATCCCTAAAGCTAGGTTATTTTTGTGGTCATCAAGTTGTTGCTTGACAACTGGAATCTATGAGGAGCACGGGGATACACCACTAGTCACTGCAAGCTTCGCCCCGTGCAATTATTGTACTACCAGGGGCGGCGGCACCAAGTTAGGGTGATACTGAGGGGACCCCACCCTCCTCACCGCTCTCGCATATGAAGCTCCTCGCCTTCTCACAGGGCATTTTTTCTTGAACGGAAAACCACAATTTTGTGTTCAGCCTTACGCCATAACTTACCCTGACAATGACACAGGCCCCATCTGTGGGTAATTCGCGCAACTTGGGGAATATGAGCTCTCATCGTGGGCGAGGCGACTTGAGTGTAAGTCCAGTTGGCGCACGGAATTGAGGTATTCCCAAGAGATAAGTGTACCAGTCGGAATATTCTGACATGAATTGCAAAGTCTTCACAAAGGCCAATTAGGGAAAGCAAAAGTCCATAACAATACTCGTCTTTAAGCACAAATCTCAGCACCCGAAAAATAGAAGAGTCGAGAGTACAACAAGAAATCTTTGAAAGGGAACTTAAGTCCTCCCAAGCCCCCTTGAAGCATACGGGTTGAACTGCGTAAGGAATATTAAAAACTAGATGCTTAAGAAGCTAGGATAAAAGGAAATGGAAAATGAAGGACGAAAACGAAAACGCTGCTGTAGAGGCGGTGGTGTCAGGACTGTTCTAGGCTTACAGGACTTGAAGGAAGACTCACTGATTAAGTTTTAATGATATAATAATCTGTTGTGAGATCACCGTAGGCCTTCTGTAATTTCTAAGCCTCAAGCCCGCAAGGGTTACCCTTCATCTGCGGCAATCAAAGCATTTGTCAGTAGGTTGATACCACATAAATTTGATAGTGAAAACTTACAACAACTTAATCTAAGTACAAGAATACGGTATAAAAGTATCGGCGTTATTGCTAAGGCGTGATGAGGAGGTGTGTGCCCGCCTCCGTGGAGGGTGAAGTAACCTGGTAGTAATACCGCTGCAGCGAAAGAGGAAAAATTAGTTGGGTATCATACATGAAAAACGAGGAGTAGGTAATACCTAGCAGCTTGCAAACCAGTCCACCACCACCACCCCTCCTCCTCCCTCTCCCTCCTCCCCTCACCCGCAGCTCGCGGCACCCGCCACCACCTCCCACCTACGATCCTCATATCCTTCCTCCAACCCCCCGTCCTGATCTAGCTTTTCCCCGGTTGCTCCCGTCCCTAAGCCCGAGGGCGGGGGAATGTCACGAACAAATACTGGCAATGCAGACACTTTTCTTACAGAAATTCGTTGGAGGAAGTTCGAGTCGTCAGCTAGGTCAGCAGCGATATAATTGCGCAGACTATAACCATAGTCATGAATTGAATTAAGTGTGTTGAGTGACATAGGTTCACCACCGGCTCCTTTTCCGAAGTTGGCTGTGTGGGGCGCATTGGCAGATTGAACGGAGCCGCCGACTTGCGGCTCGAGAGCCAGGCATGCTGTTATTTCGTCGATTTTCCCCATCATCCCTTCCTTGGCGTTAAAGTAGTCTGTGCCAAGGTTTTGGCCAGCCTCCCACGTAGCAAGTGAAGACCTTACTTGATCAAATGATTCTGTTGTAGGCCTTGATGGATGATGGATGGCTCTGATATCTTCGCCGGGTTGACAGCCAATATCGACGTTCTGGCGGTTACTGTTCTGCAAAGACCTGTAGGCAGAACTGACAGGAGAGGAGCCGCCGGGGGTCGGGTAGGTGTTCCCCATCTGGAGTTTTTTGTTGAAACTGGGGGAGAAGGGTGGCCGAGTCTTCTAGTGTAATTGTCACTTGCTATAGAGCAAAAAGTAGAGTTGAAATTGAAAATCTAGGAAAGGTGGTGGGTTCGGGGGAAGGAACGGCAAACTCTGGAGTTGGTAGATATCCTGTCTAGTATCCTGGGGAAGTGCTTTATTATATATTGATCCACTGGTACGAATAGGTGAACACTTATTTGAAAAAGTGTGTGCGACCACATGATTCATTAAATAGTGTGTGTGCATCCATGGCAACTGGCCCTCCCAAAGAAGTCTCAAAAACACTTGCAATAGTGCGTCAGCATTCAAAAGATCAGAATTCTCCCACATCGGTAGAGCCTGAGGGCTCCGGCAGCCCCCACTAACCTATTATAGATATACTACCCAACATAAGAGTCCAACACCATAACTTAGTTTTGTTGCCTCAGACTGTCACTCGGTCCAAGATAACCCAGTTTCAGAGCTCGAGTCGAGGGTGTAATTTTTTCTTGCTCAAGGAAAGCGACCCGATACCCCATATGAACCAGACTTGTTTCCTTCTTCCTTTTGGCGCAGCTTTTCGTTCGCTCGATACTAGGGCACCGCCCATAGTGGGTCATTTCCCTGTGGTGTGTAACACATAGGCATGCCAGCTGTCAGGCTACTTGCAAGGGTAAAGATCAGGTCTCTCTCCATTGCCCGTATCAAGATAACGCTGTCTCAAATGCCGCCCCGCTGCGTCCCCCAGATATTCTACTACCGGGAGTGCCGTGCCATTGCGAGTACGTTTGTCAGTTAACATACCACTACGGTACCTACAAGATTGGCTATCCAGGCAAGGCTTTATTCTCCGGAAGAATAAACAACAGGAATTTCTTCGTTCGAGGATGTTCCCTTCATGTGACTCCAGTACCGTTATTTGTTCCCGCAGCATGCCATCCATGAACCGTCTCTAGATAAACTATTCCTCACCAGAGCCAGTCTTTCTTAGGCATCATATCCACAATCTCCCAAATCTAGTTATCGAGCAAGCAGAACCATCGACTGCGATAGAGAGCATATGAGTTCCGAGAATACTAGGTGAGATGTGCAAGAGATCCGCGGCGGCCCCCGTTCCTCCAAGAATTTATTGTTTCACCTCTACTACTGCACCATTTGTTACGGAAGATACCCACCTTCACTTACACAATGACACTATAGAATGGAGCAGGTGTTAGTGTGACCGGTGGCCCAAAAACCCCGACTCGGGTTGGAAAGGAATCTCGTCTAGCAGCCAATCAGCTATGCTAGATTGAGGGACTCTTGGAGGCGTGAAGGAGCAGTCCCAGCCCCTCACAGAAAAAACGAGACCCATGGTACCCACGGTAAATTCCATCGTGTCCAATGACCACCATTGCCACAATAGCATGTGTTTTCATTCCTCGTGGGGTCCATGGAAAGAGAACCATAGTAGAACTCTTCAAGAGCCTCTTGATTGGGAAGGAGGCTGAGGATGGTTCTGGCTACACTACCCCTGTACCGGTATACTTGTAAGAGAGATGGTGCTTATTTTTTCCACCAAGACACCCGATAAAAAAGTAAACATTAGGCTTGCTGTCCCCCAGCTTCTTACCGTACTCGAGTTCAGTTTGTGTAAGGAAATTTTTGCTTTTTCTCTCACCACGGCCAAGGAGCTGTTCCATTCAGTGCCATTTGAATGCTAGTATTTGAGTAGAGCACGGTACGGCACACAGCTTCCCCAAGCCCGTGCTCCACGGCAGAGAGGGAAGGCTCACCTGCGTGCAAAATCCAGTCATTTCGAAAGTAATTGGCCAAAGCTATCGAGATCGTGTAGTGCCTACTAGTATCAAACTCAGACTTCCCTACCACATCCTATAACTGCATCTTATCCCCCCTTATAGGCAATCTGACTTATTTCCTTTTTCCTTTCCCTGGCCCAACTAGTGTTCTGTTAATTTCTGCCGCCACCCACCCCCGTTCAACCTTCCACACCGTTAAAAGCCGTCAATTATTACAATACAATTTCGTCTCTAATAATCATATTTATTTTATTTTAAAACATTGGGCACGCTACTCTTAGTACCGTCACTATAACCAAACAACCATATGAACCCGACTAAGGATGCAGAGACGAAGTCCTTCGGAAGATTCAAAACATACCAGCACTCAAGAGAGCATCATCAAGGGGACCGAAGCCGGTAAAGAAGTGCCCTTGCCCAAAACAATTTCCCTCCAATCCGAATCAACAACCTTTCCTGCTAACCCCTCCCGATCACCCATATCTCTCGATGGGAGTGATGAGAACCATTCCGTCTCGGGGGTCCTTTCTATCTCCAAGTACCAAGAGCCCTCAACGCTCGGAGATCCCTGTGACTACTACAGGTCGATCCCTTGGATTTCTAGAAATGCTAGAGCTCGCGCCCTTCAAATTATAGCTGAAAGTCACCCTTAACGAATGGCATAGATTTAATTATTCTTCTGTGTCCGCGCCGAACCTAGAAGAAAAAATGACCTCCCTGTGTTGCCTGCAGCCGTCGGAGTAATAGCTATAGACGTATTGAGCTAAGCAGAACTCGAAGCTACTATCGTGAGCTACGGTGACAGTCTAGACTCATGCCCCCCCCCCTAGAGAGATTGGCGGACTAATAAAGTTGCGTCTAGGGTGGCAAAGAAAGAGCAGGAAGAACAAGACCCTCCGAGTGCCGTGCTCGTGTACCCTACGACCAGGGCGATGTGGGGGCCAAAAAGTGCTTTTCACCAAGCTGCGGGACGAGGCACCTTCGGTCTTCCTCACCGCCTAGGGTTTGTTCAAACCACCATCTAGCCATTCGCCACAATGTTTACATTGGATGCACTTGAGTGCAAGTACCGTCTACAGCGCCTAACCAAGGAAATAATAGCCATTCTATAGTTAATAGCGCGCAATCGAAGGGGTGCTCCATCACCAGTGTCTGACATACAGCACGATGAATGACTAGCTGTTTGTGGTAAAGCGCATTTGGACGCATGAGCGGGCCGGCTGGACAACCCCCGCCCCTTCCAGAACACTCGGAAGTCGACTCGCCATCCATGTGCATCCAACGCAAGTTTGAATTATGAACATCTTATCGGTGTACTGGTGTGATAAATCTTGTATCACAACCCCGGCTATGTAGTTAGCTTGATTGGCTTTTGTGTGGGGAAAATAATCCTAACTTCCGAAAAGTACCCTCATAAACAAGCTGGAACGGCACCCGGCGCACCCCCCGCTGACCGAAAGTTGGACTTCACTCCCTTGCCCTTGAACCCCTCTTTTCTCCCAAGCCCCCAGCCCGTTTCCAACCACACGAATCCGTATTCGTAGGCTTCTAGACGCCCCAATCGGGACAAAGGAGTGGAGGGGGAATGAACACTGATGTCTGGAACATACCATGAGGGGGTGAAGTGGTAGTTGGAAACCTCTCAAATTATCTAGGTTGCCCTGGTCCAAGTAAGGTCTTCGTGATGGCGACAATCTAGTGCTATCCCCTGCTGGCTTCCGGGACGAGGACCTCGCAAGTTATGCCTACAGTACTGGCATTTACTGTATGAGAGTTTTTTTCTCTTTTCTTTTTTCTTTTCTTTTCCTTTCCCTCCCTCCCTCCCTCACCCTTACCTTCCCTCCCCTTCCAACCGCCATTTAAAGAATGTGGAACCGTTCAAGAATTGAAAAGTAAAGTTCTGACTTTGCTGATCACAAGAACACGGCAGGTGCTTTTGGGGTTCAGGGCAGCAGAGTGATAGCCTGTGCTAAGTTACGCCATAATCATTCTCGTTTCGCGTTAGTGACCGATTATCAGGGGATAGTTCCCACCGAAAAATATGGAATACTGTACAGTACTCACATACCGCAATTCAAAGAAATCCCTGGATGCATAATACGAGTTAGACACGCGGTGGGCTGTAGGCTACTTGCACATAGGATGGTAAGCTTTGAAAAATTGAAACAAGACCTACCAACAGGAAAAATATCACCTCTAGATTGCTCCAGCACGAGCTGAATTGCCCGTACGCACAGCACAATGATGCACAAATGCACCATGGCCTGTCCGGGGCGCCTCTTTCTTCCCCCCGAACCAGAACCATCTGCAGGCTTGGAGCTGTCTCAGTCTTTCCCATTGTGCGGAGTTAGGATAACAATGCTTATGCTAGGCTTCCCCTTTCCGAATTAAGATTGTTCTCTGCTGCTTCTAGAAGCCCTTAATTTACTGGTTTGGGTTTTGTTGACAGCCCATTCGCAATCAGGGCGATCAAACAGGACCCACACCTATGACACAGCCCCAACACTTGAATTGAATAATCCTTGGCCTCAGAATCAACGCTACCGGCACACGAGTCCACATAGAAAGAGATTCTCTAACTAGTGTGTTCGATTGAGACCTCAAATTTTCTAAACCCTATTATCCCGATAACCCTCCACCCAAGGTATTCCATCCTAACCAACCTTTACCGCATAGCACATTTGGTCCTCACTCTCTAGGCCGCCACCACAGCGAGTGCAGCCGCCAAGGATGTGATAAGGCGGAACAGCTTAAACAAGGCCTGAAGCGATTGCGGTTGGAATTGTAAGACGGGGATAATCCTGACCTCTTGGCATGCAAAGTGCCGTAAGCATCCAGGGGCTTCTTTCTTCCAGAAGATCGACGCTGCTTCGACTGCAGTGTGTGTGCTCTACTCATACATGCACCTTACTTTGCCCGGCGTCGGAAAGGGTGGGGGATTTTCAGTTTACGAGAGGGTCGAATGTGCGATCTTAGTTACTGGGCCCGGGGGGGCACTGTGATTTACGAAGTGATAATTTTATGGTTATGATATTTTTTATTGTTTAGGGGTTTGAAGTTTCTCTTTTTATTGTTATGTAGGGCTTTAGGTCATACCTCAGGGTGATACCAAGATTTTCCCGAATGAATCAAGGATTTAACAAAAAAAAAGCCCGGGGTCGGAAATCGACCTTCATCACGACCAAACCCAAAAACGAACCAGCCCCAACGAGAAAATATTTAGAAAAAATATTTAGAAATAAGGAAGCCAACTTCCCAGGTCTCGTAACTCCCAGAAAAAAGATCCTTTTGATCCAGCACACGATGGACCCAGGGATAAAGCTGCTTATGATCGAGTCCTCTTTAATCTATGAAATTTGTTTTTTGATAAGGTGATTATTGGTTGAGAACGCTAAGTGGGGCACTTTGAAAAAAAAGGGTGAACACATGCAAATTTATCCCAAGACAACTTCTCGGGGGTGGGGTTGAATGTACGGAACTAGCAACCACAAACTACCAACTCAATAGCACAGAAACCGACTTAGATACGGTACTGAAGAAATTATAAAGGGACTCCTGGTAGCGGAAGAGGCCCAGGGACGCTCAGTAGAAAGATTTTGCAGCCCTTATTCCGGTGTTTGGTGTGCTATTGCCAGCCCAGCAGCCAGCCCTTAGTCCCTGTTCCAGACACCCATTCTCACCCAGAGCGCTTTCCCGTAATGGAACGGTATCTCGTTATCGTAATCCAGCTCTATAGTACCAGCCGCAGCGGCATACCGGTACTCCCCAGGACAATTTTACCCTGCCCTTTCGGGAAGTGCACCCGACTTTTTGCTCACCCCCGGGTATGTTATCAGCACAATGTACTCGTATATTACGAGCACTAAGGGAAAGAAGGTGAACTGGAGGGTCCACTGTCTCCTGGGCTGGCAAGGCGTCGAGAGTTTCGTGCCGTCCTTCTTAGTTTCTGAGGGTTGAGCTTCGGCTGGTGTATACCATCCTTATTATCCCTTAGTTGTTATTGGCGTAAGTGTACTTATGGTCTGAAGTCTTCACATCCAAATTTTTGTTCTTGGCAAAATTGCCTATATCAAGCCCAGGCACCGACAGGGATAGCAGGGGGTTCCAATGTCCCACCGGTCAGGGAGGCAGGGAGAGAAAAAAAAGTAAAAAAGTGAGGATAACAAATGCACAGTTCGAAAAAAAGAAAGGGCTCCTGTGAGAAATACGTGCAAAGTCGCCGATCTCACATGCTCGGTACAGTGCTATCATAGCTGGACGAAGTTATGGGGGCTGCCCGGCGGGCTTTTTTTTCTTTGCCCCAGAGTTCAACTGTATTGGTACCACTGTAACTTAGGCTCTTGTAGGACCTGTGCCACCTCTCAGACTTTCCTCACAAAACGTTTTGTCTAACACGGTGCGGCAACTTACCTGGCTCGAGTGATTCATGGAAATCGCGGGATCGCCTTGACTTCCCAAGAGTTCCGCTTCTCTTCATTGGCCAGGACGATTGGGCCGTTCAAACGAAAAGTGCACTCTTTTTGCCCAGTGCGTACTGTACTCGAGCACCATACTTCCCTTCAAATATCTAATTTGAACTCGCAACTCCACTGGATTACCGAAGGGTCTGAGGCCACCCCTCGTACGGTGCTACCTGGCCGTCGGAGGGGTAGTGATAGCGTCCGCCGATTGCAATAGGCAAGGGGAGGTAAGAGTGCCGTAATTCTTTTGCAATCAGTGATAAATACTGGTATATGTGGTTACTGGCCCGTGTTTGCAATGTTCCGCGACGGTACGGATAGTTCAATCACACTTACCACAAGGGCATTCCTCCGAACGGATACTGTACAATCTTCACCGGGGGGGGGCTCAGTAACGGGCAAATTTTTGCCACCTGCTTTAACGAGTTTACTCTTTTCCCGCCAAATAGCCCCGTTCGTCGCCCACCCTGGTTTCGTGGTGGATACGGTCAAGACTGCAGTGCGGTTGTGATTTTTCATAGTTGATTCAATATAATATTATTACCTTAATCTATACCACCGATCGATATTGCGAATGTGTGTCGTCAGTGGGTGATTTTTTGATTAGTATGAACCCTTTCTCACTGAACCCTGATGCTTCGATGTGGGAGCAGAACTCGCACGGCCTCTCCAATGCTGCACTGTGCCTCCGGGCCATGTTGTGTTGTGTCAGTTGTAATTTGCAATGAAATAGAGTGTCTGAGCACGGTAATACCGTGCTCTTCTCACTCTCCTCAAAGCAGTCCTCATCCGGTACTGAATCCTTAAGAATATGTACGTTTAACCCGCACCAAACTGAGATCTTAGCCCCACTGGAGCACTGAATCCAGCAAGGCGAACTTGACTATGACCTTCTTGACAGAAACAGGTAGCTATCTGAGAGCCCTGTCTCAGTGACGGGGTATCCGTAAATTAGATTAACACAGATTGCTCCCTCTCTTGTTTAGCGGGTTCTATCGTGTGACAATAAAATGTGCTTCTGTGAGGTAACGGTTCTACAACAGCCTCACACGCAGAATGGCAGATGGAATCGGCCCCCTCAGCTCAAGAACTAGCTCCAGTCAAACCAGTCCAACGACACTCTGTTGCCCTACTCGTGAAAATCTAGGCTCGGGCGTCGTCCGTGCGAGGGGTGGTGCACCAATAAACCCATAAGGGGGACATCAATCAAGTATGGTAACTTCTGCGAATGACTGAACAAACCTGTAAGATTACGATAACGAGCCCGGGAATCTCAACGCCAACATTCACGACCGCTTTTTGCTTCAGTTACAGTAACTCTCAATGACCGAATGGCCCGGCTACCATCGAGGAAGCCATTGAAATGCCATCGCCGGCAGGAGTCAGGTGGAGGAATACCATCGCGGAGTGTCTAAACAAATTTTGCCCTTGTCCACACCCAGACATCGTCCTCACAATGCCGAAAAATAAGCAAATAATAACGCTGAAGACTGTAGAGGAAATATATATGTAAAAAAAACTCTAAATAATTTCGGACGTTCCTCTTGTTTTTGCAATTTTTCCATATTTTTAGCACTATTATTAAGGTTGATATTATAATTATCTTGAGTTACAATACATTTAATGCAGGGGCCTAATTGGGAATGCCGGTAAAGTTATGTCTTTGTTCACTACATGTAGTTTTTATTTCTTCTGGCATGCTTGTGCACAAAAATATAACGAAGAGGAGAATACCTTTTGCAAGGCATACGGGGACAGTTTTTGTACAGACAGGGGTCATTTCGCCGGTTAACCTAAATTAACTGTGCGAAAACATCCCCCTAGCACTTGTATGATACCGGTACTAGGCAAAGGCTGCTGTGTGTCAGGCAGTTACGCCTCGCTTAATTGTGGGTTTTTTTTTTTAGAAAACGGTATTTTTTAAATTTATTTTTCCTCATTCTGTAACTTGTCCAAAAAGGGCACAAAAAAACATGTTTTCAACTGTGGATGTGTCTTGGTGTGGGTGGACCAAAGTTTGTAACGATGGCATGCGATGGAATTCCACCGATTGATCCTCCTTATCGTCGATGACATTCTACAAGTAGTTTCCCAGCCATCACCCCCGAGCGCACGGTAGTAGCCTGCCGCTGCAAAGCTGTTAAGCAGGATGTACAATTCCTGGAATCCCGGGGGGTCAACAGGGGAACAGCTGGATTGTTGCATTGACAAGAGAGGCAATGTCCTGCTTGCAGGGCGTTTGTCCCTCTCGGTCTGGGGAAGTGAATTACGCGGGGAGCCTTGTTGGGAAAGAGGCTGGCTATTGGGATTTCGGAAATGTTTGTACCGAGCTCGGTGAGGTGGCGGGACAAAGATGCCCCCACTGATTAGAGCGGAGTGCGCGAGTGCGTATAGTACGGTACGTGTCAAAGGGCCTAAAGGCCAACCGACGAAGGTGATGGATTCCATCGAATTTGCATGCTTTTTCGGAAAATTCAAATCTCCATTCTAAAGAAGAATACCGTAGCATCCGATGGGTGCCGCAAGTTATGTGATTCACCTCCATCCATGTCTAAACCCTGAAACAAGCCCGAGCAATTTCCCCGCTATTTTTGATCCCGAGTGAGCATGGATGATCTAGGGCACCTCGTCAATTGTCTCATGACATCTAACATGCTATCATACCATACTACTGTAGTTTTGCACAATAATAAAACTTTTTTTCGGTTTCCCTTGACGAACACATGGGATCCCGTACACTACGAGTAAACGACTTTTTCTTCTCCTGCATATGTGCCTGAACCCCCTTTTTCAACGACCCCCTTCAGCTGACCATTCATCAGTTCTGCGTAGAGCCATTCCCGCTGCACTCGCGTTTTTGTTTTCGTTTGGGTTTTCAGTTTTTTCGGCTATGTATGACCTGCAGACAGCGCATGAAGGGATTAAGCGAGCCCTCCCCCGACGAGTAGAAAATGAAGAACTCAGATGCCATCCCAAAAAATGCACCAACTGACACTTCCTGGAGAAAGGTGATGATAAAGTGCCAGCCTGTCAGACATCGAAAACCCAGCCGTCGGGTCACCCAAAAAATAAAAATGAGACTCGGTTCAAAGCGAGACCAATTGTGTGACGAAGGGGTTTTTTCAGCTTCATTTTTGCCAGTGCTACCGCAGGGGGCGTGATTCGGTCAGCATGCGGCCTCGCCGCGGGCATGATTAACCGAAATAAGATCGCCAGAAGGCACCGTTACAATGTGCGTTTCTGAAAACATTCGCAAAGTTGAATCACCTCGCACTCCCCTGAGCGCGAAAAAATGTTATCGGAGAATATATGCGTTGTTCCTGTGCGGCTGGATCCTTACGAGTTACTATCGCAGCCCAGGTTTCCCAGCCAGGGGTTCAGCCTCATATTACTTTTTTCAGCCGAGTGACGAACTATGAAAGCAGACACACCAGGGCTAATAAGCGCCCGTGTTTATTTCAAGTACCGTTACCTGATACTTCTTGATACGTCAGTAAGCCACCAAAAGGAAAACAAATATCAGGTGATTTGGCTGCCGTTACGGCGATTGTAGTGGTGGTTGACGTATCTCGTCCAACAGTGTGCCTAGGCCCTTCGCTTGGGAATCTGCGGTAAACCTCCGAGAGCTAGGAATCCTTGCTATAACAATTAGGAGGTACTAGGGCAACCAGGGGGGTAGAACTCCTTGGCTTTGTAACCTATAATTGTTTAACTATGATATGACAGAAAACTCCTCTGACTCGCCAGGAATGTGTGTAGCTCGGGCCACGTATCATGGACAACGCATCAAACATCTTTTGCTAATAGCCTGGTGATCTGACTGTTTTGTTGGGACGGGAGTTTCCTCCAGAAGGAGGAGAGAGTTGGTGTGAAGGGGTTGGAGTGGAGCACGAAGTTAGCTGTATCCGTCATCTCTAGAAACATAGTACACCCAATGTAGAAGTGAGGATAGGTGACACTAGATTGCCGAAACTTCGCTTCCGTGGCTTGCTCTCTCTTGGTGCAAAGCTTGCCAGGTGACAGGTAACGGTGCACAAGGACGGCCTAAACAGGGGGCTGGATCTCCCAATCAAGGGGCTTTCTACATGCGGAGTCTACTTTCTCTCCCAGGTGCCCTAATTTCATATGATAGAATATGGGGGCAGGGGGTATGTCCTAGACAGCGGTATCTAATTCTAGATCTGCATCTCTAGAGCCTATCGCTAATTATAATTACTTTGTAATATTATAACCTCAGGAGAAGGTTAACGAGCCAGAATTCGCAGCAGGAGCTTCTGAGAAACTGTGTAAGAGTTTCTTTATTGCGCACCTATTATTAGCTTTGAATTAACTGGGATTAAAGATAGCTAGAATAAGTCCATTTCAGTCATTAACCATCTTTCCAAACCAATTCCGGCTATCATACTACGCCAAGAGCGCCATCGAGTTGTAGCGCAGGGCTTGTTTAATACTACGGAGAACAATTTCAGGAAATGGGGGAGAAAGCCCTACTAATTCGGAGAGCCGTCCAACGAGATTGTGGATTTTGATTACTAGGGGCGAGTGGGTAGTGGTGATATGTAACGTATATTTTTGGAGCCGGCTCGGTGATGGTTTTGTTGGGAAATCTGAGTATGATAGTTGGACCTTTGCCTTCCAAAATATAAATAGAATGTGCACGGCATTTGAGGCGTAATTCCCGTGGGGGTATCGGGGAGCGAGGGAAATTGCAGGGAGTCTGCAGATTGTATCATGGAAGATCACTCGGCAAGTCTCGAATGCATTTTCAAGTGCGTTGAAGATGTATGGGAGAACTGTGTTGGGCTTCCGATACCAGGCCCTTAAACTCACAAGGGAGACGCTGGGCGTGTATAAAACCATTTAAACTAAGCAAACCTAAGTGCATGGGCTTGGTTTCGAGCCTCCCGTGCATTCCGGGCCTGGGGATGCCGGCCGGTGGTCTCCGGGTAGAGGGGATAACATACTACTAACACGAGGGGCCGTTAATCTTCCTTGATCGACACATAATAAGGCTCGGAAGAAGTGAATAGATAAGTAAAAAAATAAATAGGGCGTATTGTATTATAGGTCATGGGCATCCATGTTAGGCTCGTCCTATCACATGCTAAAATGTTGGGCATAGAGTCATTGGAGCCATATTGCTCGTAGACATTCTTCCTGTGCTTTTATCATAAACTTGCAAAAAGTATGATATGACAGTAAGTCGTGTGGTAACGCAATTGTTTAGTTGTCCAATCAACTACACATGATTAAGTCTTGTCACGCGTAACGCATCACGGACTTATGCATACACAGTCACTCGCTCTACTTGAACCTATTATTGGTGGCTTTCCACCTATACTTGCTCTTGGGTTTTCCTAACCATTTGCCTTACACGCCCCCGCCCAATTTGCCCAATAATTGCCCCGCGGGCTTTTGGCCCGCCCGTCCCAGGTTCTTTCCCCTTTTGTGGTGTTGAAGCGTTTCCTGGCACTTCATCTTTCATTTGGCGGCAATCTCACTCGAGAAATATTAGTTTCTGGTAAAAGAACTCTATCGGCTGTGAAGCACAGTAGTAAGTATTGAAATGGTAATTGACGGTGAGTGCAATACGGTAGTTGTAATGTACTAGTACGTCGGGAGCGGGCTGGATTCAAGCCTCTAGCTTAGTATAGTGTCCACCCACTCCATTTTCCCTACTCTTCCGAAACCTGCTATGTATCGGACGTAGATAGGGGCGAACGGAGTTTTGAATGGAGAGTAAAAGAGGACTTATCACCCCTATCCAGAATCTTGATCAATCAGAGATTGAGATAACTTTTTGTATCAACCCCACTTCTCCCTTCTCCCAAAATGCGAATGACACCATATGATCTAATCAAACCTCTCTTCCACACAACCTATTTTCTACTTGACCTCTCTATCATAATAGGTTTCACAGACATCGCAGTTACCAATGGTGACCACGTTATTTTGCATCGAAGATTAGTGAGCCCTCTGGCAATGATTCAAATGCCGGCCGCCATATCACCACATTGCAAAATGGGAAGATTCCCATCAACACTCCCGAGCACCTACGTGATTCGTACATTTTGGGTATGATCCTAGCGATTGCCCTGCAGAAGAAGTACGAACAAAGAGAGGCCTGTGCCGTCAGGCGAAGGCTTGGCCGCCCTGAAATCGAGACTCGAACTCCCTTAGATACTTGGTCTAATGAATTTTCTCAGTCATGACATATTTTACTAGAAGCTTGGGGTTTTCCAGGTAACCTGGGCGCTACACGTTTCTTAAGGGGGATTCTGTGACAACATAGGTAGGTTTCCAGCACCTTCCTTTCTTATCATATCTGGTGGTTTTTTCTCTCTTCTTCCTTGATGGAATTATTCTTCCCCTACCCATACATTCTCCATCCTCCCCTTACCCACCTGTCACTTCTGTATCGTGTTCATTTCTGGCGGTGTCCCCAGGGGCACGGATTTGTTCCCAATTTTCCCTTCACTTCCTTGGTCCTAAAATTTCTGGTGTTCTGGGAAAGAATAGCGTGGACTAACCCATTCGAATTATTCTCGAACCTAGTGGAACCTGACACAATCATCCATTGTATTCCGCCATAACCTGGCGGAGGGATTATGCCGGAAGGCTGGAGGGTTAGGTTGTAATTCATTCAAGTTGATAAGATGAGTTTTGGTATTGCGAAGTTATAATCCTGGCACTACCTTATTTTACAAGACCTCGAAAAATGTTCTTGGTGTATGCTGGCAGGATGTTTTGTGGTTGCTGGAGACATGGGAATGTAGAGGCTCGTTCGTGATTATGAGTGTTAAATTCGTGGTAAACTAGCATCGGCACAGGCCCCAAGGCCTAGGAGCTGACGGTTTACTGTGCTGGCAGTGGACTCAAAGGCACAAACAAAAGAAAAACTAGCAAGAACACACGGGATTGAGGGAGACATATCTGGGGAGCGGACACTGTACACTCTTGGACACTAATTTACTCAAAGAAACCCGAATGGTCTAATAGAACAAAGTTATGAGAACCTGTGTCGGAATTGGCGACTGCTCCCATCCGGCGCATCCTCGTTACCTGTCTCCTGTAATTTAGTTGGCGAAGGAATAGGCAACTTCCCTAGAACAAAGAAGGCTTTACACAACTTACCTGGGCTTAATACCTTCGTTTTCTAACGTTGATCGAGGAGCAGGGGCTCTTTCTACCTCCTTCTCTCCATTCCTTTTTGGTCTCCCACTCCTTCGTTTCTTTTATCTCTGGTGAGCGATGAATATATGGTAGCCTAAGTTGAAGCTTCCGTCCTGGGGTCCCCATTATGGCTGCGGTATGTTTGATTTAAGGCTTGGGACACAGCCAAATTTACACACAGAGGCAGAAAGCTGTTTAAGGAACGAAAGGTCTTCTGAACTTGACTCCTCCAACTCACCCGCTCAACTTCCCAACCAAACTCCTAATCCAACTCTCTTCAATGGCGGATGTCCAGGAACAACCTTCGGCTGAAATTGGACCACAACGTGATCTGCAAATTGTTGTGCAAGATTCCCGCGACATTACCACACAAACCCCTAGTGTAGCAAAGGTTCTTGCCTTGAATATAGGAGCTCAAATTGTAGCAGTTTCGCCTCATCTCCGGGGGAAAGTGGCTGCTTTCTATGCTGGCCCCTAGGAAGGAGTGACTACAGGAGATATAGGGGTTCTAAGATGAGATTTCCGAGAACTCTAAGAGACCCTAAGAGACTCAACGGCAAGTGTCCAAGCCTATAGGATGGGAGATCCGATTCGAACTAAGTAGTATAGGAAAAACTCTTAATCCCCTCCATTTGACTTTGGGCTTGCGGTAGATGGGTTAGTGGTAGTTCGTAAGGCCCGCTTCTACAGTCGCATCTGACTGGTTTATGAGAGGTGAGGTATTGGGACACCTCGGAGTTAATAAGTGCTGCCTTCTCACCAATGTGTCTGCATACTCTATAAATTGGCGAGAGTGCAAATGTCACTTATGCTTCTTGTTCAATGCGCCCTCCAAAGTGCATTCATAGATGTTGCTAGTGGCGTATTGTTTTAGTGAAGTCTATCACTACTTTTAATAAATGATTTCTCGTATTTCTCAAATAAACGGCGGCTCAACAAAAGTCTTCGTGAAACTGAATTTCTCTTTCCCCGTGGAACGGGCCCCTCCACCACACGGACTTCAATAGGCAATACCCCTTTTAGTACAACGTAATCTCTGTCAAAGAGAAGCTCCGTTTCGTGAAGGCTGTGCTGAGTAACCATACTTAGGCAAGAACTACTGTAAATACGAATGCTATTCATAGAAGAGCAGCGAGCTGATGAGTAAGAACGGAAAGATCACAAGGGCCATCTAGGCATAGCTAGCCGACAGTGGTGGTTTGTAGGATATCAACAGTCTGAGTGAATAGAAAACTACCTAGAGATAAAGCAAACCTCATGCTATGAATATAACACAGAGTAGTAACACACCATCCGTCAATGTCTTTCTCTTTTGGGACCCCAATGCCCCCGAAAATTCCGCCCCGCAGCTAGATTTACCATCTCCCTTCTCTTCTTCGGCGGCGGCCTATGCACGTCCCCAGCAGTGAGCGGCCTCTC
>Ga0307510_10003807_pt1 | contig 17668 bp, 25 predicted proteins | sample 12_EM_MG_FD_207224 | JGI IMG/M metagenome (GOLD analysis project Ga0307510, IMG submission 207224) | Populus trichocarpa ectomycorrhiza microbial communities from riparian zone in the Pacific Northwest, United States - 12_EM | ecosystem: Host-associated > Plants > Roots > Unclassified | place...
AATCAATCGATGTCCTTGTCCACATGCGCCAAACTATAGGTTCGTATGCCGTTAATACGACTGCAGTAGATTCTCGCCGGATCTCATCTTGTCGTACAACGTCAAACTTCGAACGTCAAACTTCGGGTAAATGGAGGCATGTTTTGGTGAGATGACGATTCCAGAACTGAAACTAAATTTACGTCACCTATCGCGGTTCCATTACATTTACCAAGCCTCCATCACGAAGATCATGGCAGCCAGAGAAAGCGTGGTACAGCCACGTACGTATTGTGTACCTACTGACTTTACACACATGATCATCCTCGCCTCTACCACGGTTGGTATATGTCCAAACAATGGTGCGTCATGAACGCGCCGGGAGCTGCCAATCCCCTGATGATCTCACCAGTGACCCCCAGCGGCCTGAATCAATCAATCAATGGGGCGCTCGCTCTCACGCCGCCACTCCTGCTATCATACAGACTTGGCTCGCCAGTTGTCACCTGGCCAGATCGACAAGTAGGCCGTTCTTTGTTCAGCTCATCGAGGGCTTGCGCCCAAAACAGGAGCGAGGGAATGCAACATGTAGTTCTAGTGGTGACAGTCGGCGCCCAGATTGGCCATTGAGGTCAGCGGTGTCAAGGCGTATCATCAAAGGACAGTACAGTACACGCCTGACGTGGCACTTTTCGGAAGAACGGGACGGTGGGCGCCAAGCGCAAAATACTCTCAGCACCGACTGGCGGGCCAGCAAGCTGGGTGGAGACTCTGGAGGAGCCGTGCCCGCGTGAACACATGGGGGCGGACGAGCGGAGCCGAAACATGCAGGGGTGCAGCTCGCCAGTGAACATTGGACCGATCCGTGTACCCAGAACAAGCTGTGCATTTACGTTATCGACAGATGCTGGAGTCCCCTGTATTACGGTATGTATTACCGTGTTCCGTAATGATTGTCTAGTTCCGGTGTCGAAAAGTTCCCATCGCTAGCGCGCGTGGAGTCGATTTGTGTACTCTGGGAAGGTCGTCGAACCCTGGGCGAAATTATGCTTTGTGTGCATAGCGAGCTCATTTCACACACCCCTGGGTAATTTCTAAACGAAAAGAGTGAGAAAATCACATGTGATAACCTAATTGACTTGACAAACCGCTCTGATCTGAGAGACCACAGATACCGTACTGTTTACCTGCACGCACCAGTGGGAAGGCGGTGCATCTAGATGAGGATGATAATTTGATGGACGTTGTGTGAGGGCAAGAGCCTAGAAGCATAACACGAGGTCTGAACTGGAGTGGGGCCTGTAGATCGAAGAAGGGACAAATTCGAAGCACGAGCCCCACGAAGATGGTCCTTCAGGTGGCGAGGCTTGTTCCCATCACTTCTTTTCCCACAATGTGTGTCAACTCGAGGACTCGTGGTCATCATCTTCATCAGAAACGGTGAATACTTTGAACGGTGGGGGTACCGCGGGAAATCAGAAGGATCTGAAAGAGAGGTAAGAGGGGGGTTGCGTCCTGGTTCTTGGACTACCATCACCTGTCTGGAGCACCACTTTTACCTTATGATCGGATCCCGTGGTAACATACAACCAACACTCGTAATTTTGTGTCGGTGGTCATGGGTCATGGTAGGTACAGTAATGGGAGGTGGCGATATCTCCGAACCTTGTCTACGTCGTTCGGGGTTACGACTGGGTTACGTGACTCCGAGTCAACTACCTGGATCCATGTAGCCACTCCCTCTGACTCGCTCGCTTTTGCTCCTTGCAACGGCCGGCCGGCCATTCATCTGCGTGAGGAAGCGAGCACTTTTTTTTTTTTTTGATGCTGGATTTGGTCGCCCTTCAGGTTACTATCTCATACCCTCTACTTCACCCTTCCGAATCGGACTCGGAGAGTGCGTGAGTCTTACCGCCGTAGCGCCCGTCAATAAGCGAGATCACCAAGGGATCTAGAGTAGGAAAGGACAAATGGATGACTTTCCGGCGCCATGGAGCGGAGGCCGTCTGATTCCGTGCATCATTCATGATAGTCGGAATCTGCTTGTTGATGGATGGACGCACTGTCAGGATTGTAAAAAGTGCACACGCCCGTGGCAGCTCTGCGTGATAGCGCGCGCAATGTGGCTTGCCGTAAAGTGTTATTTTCTGCCGCTGTCGAGTTCGGACTTTCGCTTGACCACGAGCGGTCGTAATTAGAAAGAAGACTCCAGGAGGATGGCTAGGGTGGCCCTTCCCGGATCAGATCGTCGACTCAACAGTCTGGCTTTCATCATTCCTTTTTTGGACCCATCCTTTTTGTTTTGTTTACTTTTTTTTTTATACCCTTTTTACCCGGCCCGGCAACGTTTCCGGTCTGCACCGACGTTTGGGCGTCAATGGTCGTCTCCCTTAAACTGTCTCCTTGCTTGTTTCAGGGTGCAGTATGCATATGCATCCCTCTTTGTGACTTTAGCACTTGCATTAATATTCCTCCTGCGGCTCTGCACTATCGCGTCGGCCCCTGTTTCGTCCGTCGCTAGTCTCATTCTTGAACGACGTTTCTTCCATGGTTATCCACGTTCACGGCTGAAACCTCATGCAGGACTCCAGCTTCCTCTCCCCGAGCGCTCGGGGTGGCCTCCACAAATCCTAATGTACATGCTTCCGAACCTACCATTCCTTACGTTACTATTATTCTATTCCATTGCCATTTGAGCCACATTCCGAAGACGGCAGCAGCTTGAAGAGAGTGTTCATTTGGACGTGGAGGTACGCAATCCTATTACGCCATCCGAAGTGGCGTGCCCCGAGTATATGCATGTGAGGTATGTATGTATGCACTGCGCCCCACATCAACCGCGTGCAAATTTACATATTTTCTCTTTCTCGGACCCCCATGGATCCAGACAAAAACCGAAACAACAGTTTTTTTTCCCGCAACTCAACGATGACGCGGCTTGGCAGTCATTATCCCCATCATTCTCTCCTGCCCCCCCACTTTCGTACCGTCGATGATGACGGATGATCGACGAGGGCCCCAAATGGGCTCACTCGGATTTGGCCTCACCCACCAACCCCCAAACCGCCCTTTTCCACCCCCTGGATATTTTTTCCCCGCCCGTTCCCCGTTCGGAGCTTATCAGCAAGTCTGTGCACGGCTATCCAAGGATGCCGACAGTGCTCTCATGCACGCGCCACGATCGCCACCGATCAGTTATTTTGCAGCCGTCCGTCAAGTTCCATTTATCCCCTCTCCTGTAGGGATCGGCGCCACCTCGACAGCTTCAATTCAGATAATTATGATCATATATAGTTGATAGTCCGCCTGCCTTCATTCGACTTCAGACTCTCGTTTCACTACGAGGGATGGGAAATTTCTGGAACGTCGATCTACCGAAAAGAAAAAAGACAAAAAAAAAAAAAAGAAAGTTCAGAAAAATGTAGGATGTTGAAAGACCCTTTCCCCACGTGCATGCGTGTGTGTGTCTATCTCCCTTCTTTTCTGCCCTCATGCTCCATTACGTTACATAGAGTTGCGACAACTGGGATCATGCCAGGGATGGGAGCGTATGCATTTGAGCCTCGAACCGAACGAATACGAAATCCCAAAGGCCTGGCTCCAATCCTTTTTCAACTCGCTATTCACGGATTTACAAACCAATCAACCAAAAGGCTCCAACTGGCAGAACGTACAGGTGACGTTAATGTATACGACACGGAGGAACGTCCCTACAATGGGCGGTATATTTGCTTTATTCCTTTTCAAATCACTGAATGCGCAGAACCCTATGTTCCTCTCACCGCACCGCCCGGGCCCCCCTTTCTACTGTACGGCGGTGGATGGTGGGGCGGGAACCTTTTTTTTCCGTCTCTTTGGCAGTCTTTGACAGTTGACAAACAAAACAAAGGAACGTTGAACTGCCACTGACACGTCGTCTCGCGTCACTTGCCAGGATGTGTACAACTAAACAAAGACCCTTTCACGCGCCACGCGTTTCAAGGTCACCAAATACGCCACGCTCCGATAATGTGATATTACAATTTTCATCCCTGGGTTGTGGGGCACACACCATGCGTCGCATTCGTTCATAATCTGGCGGCGGGTTTCCATTATTTCCGTTCTCACAGGTGAAGGGTGATTTCAATGGCAGGGTGCGTTCCGGACTTTGAATGTATTAAGAAGTTCGCTCAGCATGACGTTTGCGATCGGGGGTTGCAGGTACAAGATGAATTGTGTATGTATTTCTCTGCCAACACGCGAGGCCAAATGAACCGAATGAATAATTAATGTACATGACAACAACGGCCCAGCCAGGAAGTTATAGGGCGAGTAAGTGTAATAGAGTGTATAGACGAAACTATGTGCAGCATACCATAACATAAAAGTTGCGGAAGGGAGACGATGAACTTGTGACGAGAGCGATGAGTGCTGTTGAGTAAATGTCAATAAGGTACAGTAGCGAAGTGCGCGGAGTAGAACGAAACGGCAATGGTGTAGGGATATTGGACGGTAGGTAGGACTAGCGAAGGTGGTAGAATGGATTCAGGGGGCCCAAAAAAAATTAGCTGTGCTGTCACAAAAAGCCGATCAAGGGGGACAAAGTTCGGTGATTATTCGACTCGAGAGACGGTTTTCTTCTGCGAACGACAAGACCACAATCAGTGTTGGTGTTGGTGTTGTTGTTGCTGCTGCTGCTGCTGCTCGGTCCAGAATTGTTGTTTGTTATCATATTCTTCTTCATACTCTGGTTCAACAGTTGATGGCTGGTAGCCCGGGAGCGGCGTCAGAAGGGTGCTGTCAGGGGGAAGAGTGTTCACGCGCTGCGCTGCGGCTTGAGGTTGTGTATACGACGGGGACAGCTCGTACGAGGGTACGGGTCGTGAGGAGGGAGGAGGATGCGGAATTGATGATGGCGGAGTCCAAGAATGCCCCTGACGCTCCCGCTCATAATCGTACACGGCCTGCGCCGGTAGATGATGAGCATGCCCGGGTGTTGAACCGTGCTGGGGAGGCGTTGTGTCCTCGTACTGTGTGGCCTGCTCGGGCCACGACGAGGTCATGGGCGTATGGGGTACGACCGAGTAGAGCGAATGACTCGAGCTAGACATAGGATAGCCATATGGCTGCTGCTGTAGTGGCTGGTGACGCATCGAGGAAGCCTCTGCGCTCAGCGGATATCTCGCCGTCGTTTCGCCACCGGCAAGCTGGTGGTCCATCTCAGGACCGGGGATTCCGGGACCGTAAAGATGGTGTCTCCCACCATAAGACACGGACTTGGGCTGCCGCTCATAAGGTTGCGGGGGGTACTGAAGAGCTGGCTCTGAGCGCAAAGCATCAGACCGTTCTAGCCTCGACATGCGGTCCGATTCATCTTTCTTAGCCTTGCGCCACTGTTTCCTGAGCTCCTTGAATTCTGTCCCAAATTGCCGACGATTAGACGGTTGGATTCTTTATATTTGTGAAAGGAGTTGTGAATCTCACCGGCCGGAGTTCGTTTATTTCCGTGGCGCTGCATGACGATATGGGCGTTGAGATGATTAAGGGTACCGTAGCTTTTCGTACAGCCTGACCAAGAGCAGTGATAGAGACGCTCAATCTCATCGTAACGTCGGCGGGGACGCTTTCTGACTGCATTGCCAGGAAGAGAAACAAATGAGTAGGTCTTGTTGACAGCCTGATCAGAGGGCATGGTGTCGAGTTCGTCCTCGGAAGCCACAGAACGAGAGACGGGAACAAGGGTCGAGGCAGGTGAATGAAAGCGAGTGTGCGCGGTCTCAGGGTGAAAATCAGGATCGATACCAACGATGCCAGATGATCTAGGACGGGTGTCTGCATAATTATGTTCGCCGAAAGGATTAGCAAACACAGGTGCATATCGGTCGACCGGGGACGTATTTTGGTCCCCAGACATGATCGGAGGAAGATCTAGAAGAAAGGAAGCTCGTTTAGAAGGATTGAGGAAGATCTATCTCCGAGGAAGCGTGCACACCTTGCGTTGGCGTCACAGCCGTCATCCCTTGTAATGATTCCGCATGAACATCCCCCCTGGATTCCCAGCCAGAACTGGCAGCAGAGCCAGCCGTACTGGGTCTCCGCTCCACCGAAACCGACGCCAAACCCGGAGAGTGTATGAGAGGAGTGGTGCCTTGCTGGAAGCTTTGACGGTGATGCGGTCGCCGCTGTTGCTGCTGATAGCGCACCTCAATCGCATTTGAAGATGGATAATGAGGAGGGGGATGTGCCGCAGCCGATCGTATGTTGGGCTCGGACAGATGCCGATTGAGAGAACCGGGATAGTGCTGAGAGGAAAATGATTGGTGACGGGTAGGGGGACTCCCGCCAGGCGTATGATGGAAGCGTGGGTGACGGGTAGGATCGTTGAGGGATGTGGCGGAGGCAGAAACCACTGTATGCGATGGCGAATAGTCAGGCTTGGAGACGTCGCTCGGTGCCGAGAGGGCAGAGGCGTCGGCGGGATGTGAGACGTCGGTGGAGGGACCGGCGGAGGAAGGCAGCCACGGGTCTACGAGAGACTCGTCGCGCTGATCCTGGGATGATGAGTACATGGAAAAATGAGGTTGTGATGGGAAATTTGTATGTACATAGTTGCCCTCGGAAGGAGAATGGGAGAACTGTTTAGATGGAATGGTGTTGAAGCTTGGATAGGAGGAGGACGAACGAAGGCGTGATGAAGCGTCCAGATCGAGGTGGGAGGGGTTACGTGGGAGGAGTAGCATCAAGTAGTGGTACAGCCAAGGGGAGAGAGGACAGAGGGCGAGGGAGGAGGAGGCGAGAAGGGAGAGGTATACATATCCGAAGATTTTTATTATTATGGGATGGGCGCGGGACTGGGAGACGTTCACGTTCACGGGTTCACGGGTTCGGGTCAGTTTCCAGTCAGTCAAGGTCAAGCCACGAGAAGCACCTGATTCGTTCCCTTTTCGCCACACACGCGCTTCTCTTGCCTGCATCCTGTCACTCCTTAAAGATCTAAAGATCAACTCCTCCCCAATCACGTATCGAGCCGAATACCCGGCTCTCCGTGTTCCCTTCCGTCGCTGACAAAACGTCATTCCTCATTCCCCTTCCAGAATTTCTCTGAAGAATCCCCTCCATCAGATCTCCTTTGCAAATTCATTTTTATTTCCCTCAGCGCGTCTTTCCACCCAATCCCCATCCTCTCCTTCTCGACGGGCCGTCCCCCACTCGTCCCTCTCTCGTCAAATTTAATCAGATCTCTTTCCTGCAAATTGGTCCCAATACCCGGGCAATAACTCCTTATTTGGGACACTCCTCCTCCCTCTCGGCCTTGTCGCCGTGCCACGTGGCTCCCACCATGCCATGCAGCTCTCGTCCTGCCACCGCACGTTATTATGCTGCGGGACACCGCCAGCATTTGTTGCTCCGCCAACCTGCCCGCAGGCGACTTTTCATCGTCACTGCATTCTCCATTGTATTTAGTCACCCCTGTCTTAACTTAAAAACAGCGTGGAGATCGCCTGGCGTCGCAAGGTGCGCACAACAGCTGTTGCAGGGCACCCTTTGCACTCGGCTTTCGTGCCGCCACCCAACGTATTACTGTGTCCCCTGCAACCACTCCCGCGCAACCCGTTTTCTACCTATATATAGAACATCCTTTCATCCCCTTCGGCCTCCCGCGAGCGCGCAAAGTTTCCTTCTCAGTTCGACGCCCCAACCTCAAACGGAAGGTTCATTGCTGCCAATGATTGACAACGTCAGGGGGAACAAAGCAATTTGTTCGTCTTGAAGCTTGATGCATGATGCCCTATGCACTTCCGAAAACCAGTTTTTTTTTTCTTTTTTTATTTCTCCGGGCCGTCCATCCCTGGGCGTCTACTATTGCCCTCGTTCTGGACGTCGCCGTCACCCTGTAAAAAGCTGTGTTAGACGCGCCCAGACGCCACTCGGCGCCGCTGTGCATCTGCAACGTGTATGCTGTGCATGCTCTGTCGAGGCATTTAACTGACATTTCACCTCATGGGATTTTCAGGAGACGTAGTATGTCGCGCGGCTTTTCATACTCAGACTGAATTTTTGGGACACCTGCAGAAGGTTTATCCTGTGTTCTTTTACGGTCCCAGTCAAGAATCATCATCGCTCTCGGAGTTTACAAGTCTGAGGGTGCCAGCAGGTGGGGTTCCTATTGCGAAGCAACATGCCGTGTCTATTACCTCTCTGACTTTGGTCTTGTCCATTCCCCAGAAATTTGTTGTTCATGATCCCTATGACCGGCGAAGGCGGTACTTCACTACAGCACACCTCCAACGCGTGTTAACAGGCATGCGACTCCTGTATTGACGTATGCCTTCCTTGAATGATGGGAACGTGCCGCCTTCAGGGAAATCCTGTGGCAATAATGGACAACCGTGATCAATCTCGTTCAGGGTCGTATTGGAGTCTGTTTACCCCCATCCAGCTTTCCTTCATATTGATCTCATTCCTCCGTGCAAGGCCGTTATGATATGTTTTCGCGCAAATCAATGATGGATGGATGCACAAAGACTTGGAGAAAGCCGCCGAGATCGGGCGCGCTCAGCTGATCATTACGTAACCTCTGCCTCATTCTTCCATACTCGACGTAACTCTGGCTTAACGCTCATGCGCAACCGAACATCAATATCAGTCACGCCCTCAAGTTGAGGGTGTACATGAACCTCTTTTCTGTGGTAGGATTTGTCATTACGAGTTTGGTGAGGAGACCATAAACGTTCATCTTGGCGGCCTTGTCGCTCGTAACGCTCATTGTCAGCGCCCAGATTGGCAGTGACAATCATTGAACTCAGTTTGCCGGCGAATTGGTCATGCCAGCCGGGGCCTGCTTTCGCATCTCATCTGTCACAATTCCCCTGATTGAGGCGAATGCCGGGAAAAATGAGGACGTACGCCAACGTGAACATGACCCGGTCATGACCCACAATCGGTTACTAAATACGGACCTAGGATGCTTCGCGTCGCTTGCAGCCGAGGCCAGATACCTGGGTTTCTAGCGCAGCATCTCCATGAACATCCAGTCATCACCATCCTCAAGTTAATTTGCCAGCTCGTAATGTAAGCGGTGTTTGGAAGTGGAAAGTCGTGCATCAGCAGTCTTTCGGAGTGGGAATGATGCCGCCCACATTCTCACCCTGATATCAAACTCAAGCGCCCGAATCAGCGCCACACGCGGAGACCCTCGTCTGCCAAACCTAAAACGCCGCTTGCCAGAAGAAAAAAAAAACAACTTCGAAGACAAGGAGCCAGAGAAAACAATAAATTGATTTCAAGGGCGCAGAATGGCCGGGCTCGAGTTGCGAAGGTGTTCCGCACCCAGGGCAACAATATTGCTGTAAGTATTGTAATCTAACATACCGTACACTTACAGGGTCACACTTCACCGCAATCGCGAAGAGCTCGCAGCTCGGAGATGAAACTCACCTAATATTTCTTTCTTCGGCGCTGCCGCATAGCGAGGGTATATTGACTTACGCTTACCGGACGGTTTGGCGATGTCTCAAAATAAAATCCCTGGTGCCATCTCATCGACATCCAATGCTGATGCAATGTGGAAGGCTCACCATAACTCAGAAGTAGGCAACCCGTTATCCTTTCAGCACCACTGTGGCAGTCAATTGCCCCTGAAGATGCGCAAGAAGAAGCACATCCACATGCTGCACGTTGGGCAGGCATACGCCGTCATACAGTCATGTTCGGTTCGAGTCCACGCCAATTATGGCGCCAAACGTCTGTAAACGAGGTCCACATGAAGCGCGCTACTGCAGTCTCACCAAGACGCCTACTACAAGCGCACTGGCTGGGAAGTCCCCGAAATGGACCATACGATCTCCCTGAGTACAGTAACGTACCGAATTCTCATTTACCGACTTGCGCGAACCCGCACCAGCGGCATAGTTGGTTCTTCTATCGCCGCACGACGTCAGCGCTGCAAAAAGAGAGGTAGACTGTCCTTGTATCAGAAGTCAGAGAATGAGAAGCGAGGGCACACGAGGCCGTGTCTTTCGCATTGCACTCACGAAGGACAATTGTGTTTTTCGTTTAAGTGGGTGTGCTCTCTTGGAGATGGCGTTACCGCGTTGACGCCGCGGCATGGCCAAATGCGTACCGGACCGGGCCCGAGGTTCCGGAGCCTGCTTCCATACTTGTGAATTCACAACGCACGCAGACCTGACATGCGGGCCATCTTCCACGTGTATCCCGGCGCTTTCTGCTTATTGTTTTGATCGTTTTTTTTAAGATTTATTTTTATGGATTCCCCGTACTCGATTTGGTCGGTACAGTACGTTCATTCCCTTCCTGTGCGAGACGCCGCCGATTTTGCCGGATGGAAGCCCCCGAACAAAGGTTGGGGCCGGATCCGATCACTCGCGCTTTTTTTTTTTACCACACCACATAAACCTTACCGGAGCTCGCTCTTTTTTTTTTTTTCGTGTCTTCTTGCATATTTCTGGGGTGCTGGTACCTTTCCATGTCGGTGCGTGTTGTATGCGATCTGCGTCTGTTTTCCGAAAGCTCCTTGCGTCCGCCTTTTCGCGTCGTGAAAAGATCGACGAGATGCTGTACCGGGGCTGTGCTCGCTTGTCTCGTGCTCTGTGCTCTAGGGGCCTCCACGCCCCCCCTTTTTTCCCCTGTGCAACACGTGTGCGTGCACTCCAAAACGTGGATCAGAAACTGCTGCGGTGATGCTGCCCAAGTTTTGCCGAGAATGACGGTGATGATGACAATGCTTGTCTTTGCTGTTGTCACTCTGCTAGCCCTGACCCTGGTGATGTAGTGCTGGAAGTGCTGCTCCTGTGGCAGGCTCGCGCATCGATGTGGCATGGCACGATCTTCCCGCTTACAACAGTCCTCAGTCCTACGGCCTACAACACAGGTCTGCGCATTGCCCATGTTCGGTGCCTGTTGATTGCTTTGCCAACCCCCCTTTCCAATGCGGTGTTGTAGGGTCTGCCCTTCGCGTGCTGGGCTCCGGGTCGAGCTATGCTATCCTCTTGCGTTCTCGCCCATTCCTGACTGAATTCGTGCGACAATGATGGATCGAGCCACAACCAAGGGACCACGCACGTTGCGTGTGTTGCAGCAAGGCTCTCGTTGCAGCATTCTTGTTCAGCTCGACAGCGGTCTGTTGATCCAGTCAGGGTTTCACACCTCTCATTGTCCGAGCCCTCCTCCACTCAAGATCGCACCCTCGCACCCCCCAGCAACATTTAGTGGCGTGTATCTCCACCCATCACTAAGCACACGTACATATGACTCTTCTGATCCTCATTTCCCACCCCCTGAACACATTCAGAGCAGTCATGCGACCTTTTGAACAGCCACCCGTGACCACTGTCCAAATCATCATGAAATGTGCCGGAGATCTCCCCCTCCCTCTGCCCCTTTATCGAATCGAGCAATCAGAAATCCAACCTTTTCAGCCTTGTCGTTTTACTCCACTACCAGACACCCCCTTTTCAAACGTTTTTGCATCATGGGCCCCACTCCTTATCTACTGGTGAGTCCCATTAGGTTGAATTGTTTTCTTTTCTGACTGCCCGCTGTCAGCTGATTTCCTTTCCTAACCTCAGCTCAGGTACGCTGCTAAGCTTTTTTTATCCCTTTCGACCATAGTGTCACAACTAAGCGCGCGACTGAATGGGTGTGTAGTCATGGACCACCAGGGCCTCGACGCATATACAGGGCGATAAATCCGAAAGTTGCACACCGGCAATAGACTTTCTTGGCTCAACAGGGCACGATTGTATGCACTTTGGCCCTTTCTGAGCTGACTACAAGTCAGGTCGGGTGGTGCAACAACCCCGGGTTCGCAGCCGCTCGTGGAGGCACTCTATTCATGTTGGTCAAGCGCTGTACGGCGCTTAGGTTGCCTAGGCTTCGGTAGAGAAAACTCCAAGAACCGTTCTTGGGAGCGTCTCTGTGAAAGTGCGAGTGCAGCGGAGGGCGGGCGGCAGCCAGCCCCTTCTGCGTGTCACGGTGAGAGATCCCCTTTCCCGACCGGAAGGATCCTGGCGCCCACGGACATGTCATGCAATTTATCGGGGCAGCTGCGGCGAGGGGCTCTTGCGAAAGAAAACTGTATGTAGGCACTGGCCGCGCCGGAGCGATGGACCAAATGGGCTCAGTGTCCATCTAAGTTGTACTTTGCATCGCAAGTCCCGCTTCTGAAATCGTACCGTTGAAGAGGAAGAAATGGAATATGGTGAAACATTCGCGCTGACGCTGATGCCGATCCGGGCGTCCTTGCCAAGGCCACCCCAAGCCGCCGCACCTGTGCGCCGTGTTCGCTGCCGCCCTTCGGCGAGTGAAGGCCTCAAAGACTTTGTTGAGAGTGCCACCCGTGGGAGAACCACAAGGCAGCGGCTGAACATCAATTTGTCTCTACTGGTTACCATGGTTTCGTAGGAGATAATGTCCGGGCCGTCATTCATTCAGGAGAGTTGATGCCGTGAAGCGCATATGTACAGGAAGAGGTCTCAAGGTTTTCATCAGTGCGCAGATACGAAATGTAATGTATATACGATCGGTGAGTGAGTGATACAATAGAAGGACAGTATTCGCAACCTTGAAGGGAGGTGTGACCTCATGTAAGTTTGAAACGAGTAAGAAATCCCGAAAAACTCGGAAGTTTGCCGATTGAAGATTGAAATGCAGTCCTTTACTGGTCAATCGAATCGAACGTCGTGATTGAGCATAATAGCCAAGTCTCCTAAGGATCGGAACGTCTACGTTGCATGCGAGCTCCAAGACGGGCATCGGCAGCTCGGACGAACAGCAAGGTCTGGACGAGCAGAATATGATATGATATCCGTAAGGTTTCGATTTACCCAACTTGGGCTCAAGACATGGGGACCTGTAGTCAGGTATCCAACCAAGGACTACCCCGTGAAAGTAGTGGCCAAGACAGGCAGGGAAGCGATGAGTCAGCAAAGCGATTCCCATCAAAAAAAAAAAAACTGTTGACTGAGAGACGGGAGTTTGTTTCATGCAGGTGACTTCTTCATCTATCAAGGACATCCGGGAGCAAAAGCGGTAACCATTAATGAGCAGATTTCGGGAGTCTCGGTTGTGTGTTCCGTGTGCGACATCCCCCATGAATTGGCATTCACCGCGGCGCGGATGAACATTATTTGCGCCGGGGAGGGGGAGGAGGCCATTCAGTCGGCCACCGCCTTTACTTTTCCGGTCATGAACAGGCCTTCCTCTGCAGTTTACGGTGGCGTGAACGGCGTTTCTCCCCTGGACAGTGGCGTGGCAGGCAAATTGTTTCGTGAGAAACGAACAGTAAAAAAGGACTTCGACGAAGAGTGAAGAGAAAATATCGAAGCTGTAGGATGAATGGAGAGGGGGAGTGTTCCGGCACCACTTACGAGGGGGATCGCGGTATCAGTCAAAAAAAAAGAAGTCGAAGTGGCAATCAGCAGCACCACCTTTGACGTGATGCTCCCTCGCTGCCCCGGGCCATTGGCCGACCCGGTGCCGTCGGCTATCCCGTGAGTGTGAGAAGCGGGGTAGCCCCATGATGTATCCCATGGGCTTAGACGCCCTACAGCTGAAACCGAGACCCCTTGACATCGACATAAGACCAAACAAGGAAGGAAACCCGCAGGAGTGAGTATCGAGGGGGGAGGGAGCTGTTCAACATCCGCGGACAACCTTGTGAGAGACGCCAGGCGTTGACGGTCGGGTGCCATGAACGCGTCGTGGTAGCAACGAGATGATGAGGACTAGAGTTCAGTTCCTGGGGGTTTGATAGATGTAGCAACTCTGGGAGGGAGGAGGTACCATGCGCGTGATGTAGAGCGAACGTCGGCATCGGTGGCAGTAAGCCTGAAGGCTCCCAAAATACATTCTCGGTGGATGTTCGCCCTGCCTGGAAAGTCTGAAACGGGGGTGATTCCGACTCGGCGTCGACTGAGCGCAGGCATGTGACCCGCAAGTTGCACATGCCCTCCAGGTCTCGGATTTTCTTCATCTTCTCATTCGCTCCTATCATGCCTCTACCTTTGCTGCGGACAGAGAGGGCCATATCTGGTAGGCAAGCAACGTCGTGTCAAGGATACGGGGCGACAAAGTGAGTAGCCGACATACGTTAGTTATCAAACATTGAGAACGCATTGCTAGGCTCCCATGATGGCCACAGGAACTGACAGAGGTGTATGACGGATGCAGTCTCCGGGAAGCAAAGAAGGCGGTTACTCACGACAAGCCCGACGCAATTTCGACCCCTAGAGTGTCATGGATCGCCGTGATACCCGTATCCTTATCCCAGCTGGCCGAGCGAGCCTAAAACACGCTTGGCAGAGAACTGTGGGGCAGATCCCCAGGTGCAACCACAAGTGAGTGGGATAACTAATTCTAGTCGTGATCAAGGCAAGGCTCGCCTACCCTCCGAGGCCCTGTAGGAGGGCAAGATGATTGACTATGGACTTTGATCCACCAAGATCCGCGCACAACTTGCCCCTCTCAGGACACTCAAAGCGTAATTTCATATTTTTTTTATCGTGCGTCTCAACCTCCAAAATCAGCAGCTCTTTTGTTCTCTGATTTCGTATGTAACGATAGATGCATACACGCCTATGGAAGTGCTCCACCAGTCGACCTGAGCTCATGGGCCCACCCGAACCTTAAAATTTCACCTACAGCACACCGCAGGGGAGACCCTATTCTGTGTTCTGTCCCGCTTCGAGCTACGCTTTCCCGCTTCGACTCTATTGTCTCTCCCAAACGTCAATCCCAATTGGAAACTTTGTTTGTGGGAATTCCCCATAACCCTGCGCTTCCCTGTCCCTCTGGGGTTCCCCCTACGTGACTTTGCGATTTATGGATAAACTACGTTCCGTGTCCAGGTCAGCCCTCCATGCAACAATGGTTCGCCGGGCAGGTGGCAACTGCCCCCATTCAGGAAAAATAACCGGACGATGTACTGCGCAAGCGCCTAGAGGAATGATTTCCGAGCACAGTCCACAGGGCTGTACTGCAGCGGAGTAAGGACGTTGCCGTGAATCGCAAGGTTTGCGCGAGGGCTGCTGTAACAAATTAAGATGCCGTTAGATCCTCGCAAATCGGCGCAAAAGGAGTGGGTCATGTGGTGACCCGCTTGGCCACACATGTCGCCCAGGAGCTTCCCAGGATGCGATCTCGTAAATCAATCAAACTGTCCTCGCAGGCGCGTCCAGCGCCAATAACGTACGTATTTGATATTGCATCCGCAAGCTGCCATTGACCTACTTACTGCAATTGGAACTGTAGCATGCAGTCCAACCTCCACTCCTCCCGCGATCGTGTGGGTTTTCTGTCTTGCTGTCACGGTTATCACCATTCATCTTTGGCATTTATAAACTCCTCGATCACATTCGATTCGAGCTTCTTTTCATTTTACCCATCGAGCCGTTGTGGTATCATCCTAGAGAGGAAATCTGAATTTGGACTCTTTACGGCCAATCCTGGGAAATGCATGCGTGTCTTAGGCGTGGACAAGTCATCCTCAGAAATACCTGTTTTTCTGTTCCATTCCTCGGCTAGGTGTGAAGGGAACAATGAAGCTCGGTCTCAGCGACATCGGCGAGGCCAGGACGAGCGGACGACGTTGCCAAGCGCACGTAGAATGGATTACTTACCACAGCCCCATGGCTTTGTGGAACGACGAAATCGCTCATAGCTTGAAAGGGGCTTCACCGAACCATCATCCCAGTGTACCCAAATATCCTTCATCACCGCTTTACAACTCGTTCAAATCATCGCCGACATGCCAATCCCGATTTATTCCATAAGACGAACACGCGGTTAGTCGGGGTAAGATCTGCTGCGCAATATGCTCTTCCTTGGACGTGCAACATGGAATGGTCTCGAAGAAAACGAAAATCCCTCTTTTCTGGCAGATCGAATGGGTCGACGGAAACTTTAATGCAATGCAATGCTGATTGTTTCAGCACAAAACTCTCAGGCTGAATAGAAGTGAATTTATAAGTAGAAGCAACGTTCACGAAGTCCCCGTATCCCCAAGAGGTCCTGGTAGGATGTGTAAGCACCAAAATATTAAATGTACACGGTTTGACTTCTCAAACTTACCCACTCGGCGGCAGTCAACCAGAGGTCTGAGACACCGTCCATTTTCCCAAGAACAGCGGCGCCTTTCCACACAAGGACACGCGGATCAACACCTTTCGGTGGGGGGATGATCTGCACCTTGTCCATATTTGCCACTAAGGGCGTCGCAATTGCCTGTAATCTATTGTCCGCCGGGTCAATCAACCGATTGCAAGAAGTACGTGAAAGCAGCAGCCAATGCACCTGCTCTCGAGCGCATGCGAGATGCCCGGTATCAACCCCGTCCCTCCGACGACGAGTACGGCCTGCAAATACTTGCGAATCTTCTCATCTCCGCCCGCGGCACGCGCGCTGTTAAAGATCGCGACGTCCGTCGGCAGCTTGCTCGCTTCAAACGCAATGTCGAGGTTGAAGCCGCTGGGGGCAGTCCCGGCGCCTTCGCCCGCTCCGGGGCTGGCTGCGGCTGTTTCAGGCGCGGCTTCGTCAGCGCCGACGGCTGACGATGGAAGTGGTGGCGTTGGCGCTTTCGACGTGGCTTCACCCTCAATGGGGGTATCAGCGGCAGATGACTCGACCGACTTTGACGGGGCAGGCGCCTCGGACGGCATGTCCTCTCCTTGTGTCGCAACGGCCGGGGTCTGCTGGCCGGAAGCCGGGGCGTCGTGGTTCTCGGACTGTGCAGCGGCGCTCTCCAGGGCAGCAAGGTTCCGGGGAGTGAAGAGGTGCTGCGTAGAGATAATCATGGCCTGGGTCTGAGCGATGAAAATCAATACCTCATCCGCGGCTCAGTCTAGATCTACGAACGTATTTTTCCATCAGTGCATCGCGTGGCTCACGTATATCGATGATTTCCTCCGAAACACCTCGATCCTGCGATGGTCGCACACCCTGCTTCAATTCATCGAAGTCAATCACACGCGGCTCAAACAGGCACTGCATGAATATAGAGTCAGAATATGCTTGACATAAGCCAACCTGCATCAGAGTTACCATCGGCGCGAGAATGATTTCATCGTAAGCACGTAAGCCGTACTTCTCGGCTGGTCTCCGAGGGCGCCTTACAACGAAATCGTAAAGATTGAGTGCGACGTTCTCCTAGCTTGCCACGTCAACAATTCCTACCAAGAGAAAGCTTATAAGACATCCCGTCTCACCTCCGTCAGAGTGCAGAGTCGGCATTTCAAATCTTCCATCACTTTCCAATCGTAGGATCGAGCAAGGTCTATATCCCTATACGGGAAGCCGATCCTCTCGAGTAGGACGTATAGGAATTCGGTAATATAGTCTCCCCCCATATTGAGAAAGATCCTGGCGAATTCAGCTCAGATCCGATCACGGCCGTAGAAAAGAGTCTCACCTTGTTTCGGGTATGACCATACCCTCGTCTACGCATGCAATACTTACAGTCGTGGCACCAATGTCAACAACACAAGCACTAGATATCCCTGCACCATAAGTAGCAGCCAGTGATTCCTGGCCGGATCGTCTCGTCAGGTGTGCCTTGAGAAGTTGAGAATTATTACCTGCTGAACGCATAGCTGCTTGAATCCCATGCGAACTAGCAACAATTGAATCATGTCTCGGACATATGGCCGGTCATAGTAATCGGGTATCACCAGCACGGCTGAGTGGTCCTTATATA
>Ga0307510_10003808_pt1 | contig 17668 bp, 9 predicted proteins | sample 12_EM_MG_FD_207224 | JGI IMG/M metagenome (GOLD analysis project Ga0307510, IMG submission 207224) | Populus trichocarpa ectomycorrhiza microbial communities from riparian zone in the Pacific Northwest, United States - 12_EM | ecosystem: Host-associated > Plants > Roots > Unclassified | place...
AGGCTCATTGGAAGGTCTTGAAAATCATACGATTTTACAAACTCTAAACAGTAAGTAACAACAACAACAACAACAATAAATTCATGTAATTATGCTAGGAATTAATCATTTTTCTAGCAACTATTGTAACCAATTAATTTTATTGTTAGCCGAAGATATATAATTTAATCATGCTTGTGTTTATGAACTGATATTGTGCTCATGCAAAAGAAAGCTTGGCTACACTTAATCAAAAAAAAAAATTGTTCCATGCAGACGAACATTCTTGGATATATCAGGTAAATCTACGGTATAAGGTTTAATCAAAGTAGAATTAGATTAGGACTTTCACAACACCAAGGTTATATCAAATCATGCAACTCATGCCTCTGAACCATGTTTGGATTATAGGAAAAGGATAGAAAGAGGAAGCAGTTTTTTTGGGACTGGCAGCATAGAAGTCTAAAAAAGTCCAAATGTCCTATTAATTACTGATTCAATAACCTATTTTACCATTTTTAATAACCATGCTTCTAAGAGCATGAAAGTGTGTCTCAATACCATCTAATATTGCTCAGGAATGTGTTTTCCTTATTTAGCATCAGTATGTCAAGATGACATACTTTTAGCTTCCATAATCTTTTTTGGGGGGAGAACGCAGTACGCATATACTAGCATGTTCAGGCCTTGTGTTGTTTTAGCCTTAGCCTAATGAAATTTCTAGCAAAGAAAGAATGAAATAAATTTTGTACTGATGTCCTCCGTAACTTTTCCATGTGTAAATCATAGCTGAAGCGAACATTTAATTATTGTTCTGTAATATATATGTTTGCTCATATTTGATGGGGTCAGTCGTGTAATGATTGTTGAAGTTGGATTTGTCAAAGGTAAATGGCCTTGTTTCCCCCCCTTCATATGTTGCCGTTATAAGTGGGTTGGACCTGACAGATAATTCTGAAATGTAACTTGCCATCATGAACGCATCATTTCTATTATTTTGACCCAATTCCATTATGAACATGAATATATACAACTATTTGGTGAAATATTTTTGTGCGATATATGCATCATTGATGTTGTGTATTTCTAATTGTTTTTGTAGAGTTGTAGAAATCTACTGGAGTTAATGATTTTGGATAAACACCTCATTGTGAGGAAGATGCACCAGTCTACATCAAGTGCCCCCCCTGCCTTACTGAGAACTCTCCTTGGGAAAAGATTCAGAGAACCAAAGTTGGTATACCGCGAGCATTTCTTTGCCAATTCTATGAGTGCAGCCCTGCTGTAGAGCAGCTTCATGTATTGTTTTTCAGTATTTTAGGGAGCAGCCTCCAGTTTTCTTTCGAGAGGCACCAAACTAGATGTGTGTAGGTAATGGTATATAAAGTTTCACTACACAGGATCTGTAATTTAAGGATTATATCTTGTGGTGAAATTGCAAATATCTGTACAGTATGCTGTTTTTAGGTGTTTTATACGGCTCTGGATTCCAGCAATCATTCCTTTATGCGGAAACGACATGAAGTAAAGAACCAAAGATTATTAGCCAAGGTCTTCGCCTTCGCATGGCTGAATGCCTGATTGCTTGCCGTGGGGTGCACAATTATCAAGTGTGGTCCATCCAGCTTCCTTTCGTTATTGGCAGCCACCCAAATCTCATGCAGATATCTACGTGTGGCAATCACAACGCAGTAAGTTAGTAAAGTGAATAGTTTGTCTTTGCTGCTTTAGATTGTAGAGATTTGCAGTGGTGGCTGGGAAGCTTAAGCTGACACGATGAAACCTATGCTCAAAGTGGTTAAGCTGCATGAACTCTACTTGTAATGATTGCAATTATTGTTTCCTGAACTGCAGTTTCGGGAATTGAAGACATGATTTATATATCTATATGATCTATAATGATAGAGGAACTCAATCCTTATATTATTAAATTTCCTAATGTATTATGTTCGTAATTAATCTTCACATTAAAAATAAATAGAATTAGCTTTATTTTTGTATTGTGATTTCATTTGCAAGACTTAATTTCATTTCTAAATTAGTGTTCCAAGCATTTGTGTATTAATCATCTAATGTCTAACTCCATGTCTATAAATACCAAACCCGAGCCTTAGTGATGCCTTTAAGGACATTCAAGGAGAACTATAGCTTATGCAAACTCGAATGACCAATTTGTCTAAAAAAGTGGAACCCTTGGAGATTTTTCAAATGAGACACTCCAATAGCATAAAAAATTACTTCAATAACCATTAAAAGCAAGTCGGCCGGGACACCACCGATATGAATATCATTTAGGTTACTCTAACTAGCATAACCCTAATAAGTGAGTTGAGACCTAATAAAATAAAGGCCCTTACTTTTGATAGTCATCATGACCCTTGAATTTTTAATTAGTGGATTAGTGATATAGATAGCTTTTTTGATTGATATAACTTATTTAATAATAGAAGAATAAGTTTTGCCAAGATGAAGCTCATTGGTGAAGCTTAGTTTTATTGGGAAAGTGTTGAGAATTTTTTAGAAAGGAGAGGTAAACTTTCTATTACTGATTGACCTAAAACGAAACACAAATTATAAAAGAAGCACCTACCTCAATCTTATAGAAAAACAATAATAAGAGAGTCTAATGTGTTTGGTTTAGTTGTAAAGGAAGCTTTATGAGACTCTCTAATAGAACTGCCTGAGGAGGTGAGTGTAGTGTTAAAAGAATTTCTAGATATTTTTCCTCTGAAGATCCTTAATTCTTTGTCTCCTATGCTTGACATCCAACATGTAATATATTTTGAGCGACATGTTGAGCTCCCTGATTCTTTACCCTCTACACGTGATGAAGAAAATGAAGATAATCTTAATTTACGAGGTTGTGTCCAAATTATATCTAGTAAGGCTTGGAATAGTCTCTGCTCCATTTCAAAATCTCAGTCATATAGTGTTCATAGTTACAAATTTAGAAAGTCTGTAGATTTACTTCCCATGTTTGCTCATATTAAGATGTCTTATCCAATTAAGTCTTTTGTATGTAGAGTTTATAATTTGCGTATTGAGATCATAAAACAAATTCAAGAAAGTAATGAACAATATAACTTTCAAGTTGATTTACATAAGTATCACGATACACTTAATGTTAAATATTATTTTATTATACAGATTAGACCTGAATTGTATCATTTGAAAACTAATCATAAATTTCAAGTGAATAATGCTAGACCATTCAAAGTGTCACAAATGATTGAATAAATAGTTATGTAATTAAATTGCTATCAAGCTTTGATATTAGCTTTATTTTTAATATGAAGGACCTCGTTGTATATGAAACACAACCTATCCCTGATGCTTTTTTTGATACCCCTTTCTCATTATCCGTATCATTGACACAAAAGAAACATATTAATGCTACTTTAAATGTACAAGTTATTTTTACCAGGATGTTGAAATTTAATGGATCCCATTTTGTGGACTAGATGACCAGTTTAACCATATTTTTATCGGTGATCCAGATTGTCTTTGGACTTGTGAAATCAATCGATTCACGTCGGGTAAGCTCACACATAGTTAAATTAGAAACTCAAGCTAGGTAAGGAGTTAGATCGAGAGATTTCAAGATTGATTCGCTTGACCAGGTTTAATGACAATGTCAAAAAATTATCCATGTTTTTGACATTATTTCAAGATCGATTTACTTAGAGTGCATGGCAATGACCTAGTAATTAGAAACAAGGGAGAGGACGAGATTATGCACATGAGAGGACATCAACTCGGGATGCTCATTCGAGAATTGCAAGTTTTTTGGGCACCGTTCCTTATTGTTAATATCACCGAAGAGTTGGTTTGCCCTGCATTGTAATTTAGTTGTAAGGATTAGTCTCCTATACCAAGAGTCTGATTTTACTCAAATCAATTCTTTTGGATGCTGAGAGAAGCATTTCTGCTGCTTTTGGATGATGAGTTTGTAACTGTTTTTTATGAAATTGAAAAGTTGTCATTCCTACCTTTTTGCACAAACACAAAAATCTCCACGATTCTTTATATATCAATCGATTTTTAATTACATCTGTGATTAATATAATTATATTATAAAAAATTAACATAACTATAAATTAATCATGTAAAAACTTGTGAATTTCTACAAAACCATCAAATTCATTAACTTTCCCTCCTTTTACTTCACATGAAACAAATATTATAAGCTTGTATGTGTATAATTGAAACCTAATCAAGATGAAAAATAGACAGTGACTTTAATCATTATTGCTCTTATAAGTTGAGACTTTTTAGATTTTCTCTAGATTTTTCTCGCAAATCTAAGTGTGTTTATGGTTAATAGGCTAAGGGGATTCACCTCTATCTAAATTAACTTCAACTCTTTAAGAATTAGTTGTTTTAACTTTCAAGTCTTTATAGTAATCTTAAATCTTAACTAAGTTTGCATTCAAGATTTGATTTAGACTATTAATTTTTATTCACTTCACTTGAGTCCCTAGATTTCACTAGATTTATGGCACATGAACCACTTCAGGCCAATAAATTTTTTTTGACGTAAAAAAATGATAAGAAAAAAAATCTGAGACCCGAGTCATTGATTCAATTGGTAATTTAAATAATATGAATAAAAAAAAGTGCAACTACAATAAATAAACTAACAAAAAAGTGACAATGAAAAAAGGTAAAAAGAACCAGACCTGAGCCCATTTAGAGTATAAAAAAACTCAATGTTAAAGGGCAAAATTGATTTTTTTTTTAAAAAAAAGCAATTAAAAAATCCATTAAACCGGGTTAATTCGCAAAATCTGTGATCATAGATATAAGATTGAGATAATCTTATAGAAAAAAAAAAGTAGGAAAAAAAGTTCAAAAGTCAATTCCTAATAATTCAAATGGGAACATAATAACTCTATAGAAAGAAAAATGAAAAAGAAAAAGTTGAAGCTATTCTACCAAATAAAATGTTATGGGATGAAAATCAAGAAAATACATATAATTAAAAAATAGGTCGAAAAAACTCGATTCGAGCCCATCCAGGTCAAGATGCAAAATCCTTAATCCAATCATGATACCAAGATAATCTCATTTGAAATCAAATTGAATAAAATCATGAAACTCAATTATGACAACCCAATGTTGAAGGACACAAATAAAAGATCAATTTCCAACAAATAAAATGTGGAATGATGAAATTGAGATAAATAAATTTAAAAAAAAACAAAAAAATAAGAAGATATTCATGCATTGTCAATATTTTTAAAGAAGTAAGAAAAATTTAAGATTCAGGTAATTAAAAGAGACTGCCTGTACTATCAGACTGGCAACACAGAATGCAAAAAAAAATATATCATAAAGCGAGTATCACATGCTTATATCTAATCAATTGATTTAATTTAATTAAAAAAACAAAAATACTTTTAAAAAAGCTAAATTTAACAAAGACAAAAAAAGACCAAGGTAACCCGTGTTTTTTTTTTATATATAAAAATAAAACTGAAAAAATCCAATAGGAAGCGAATAAAAAGAAAGAAGATATTTGAGGATGAAACCGCAAAAAAATGAGCTTAAAAAAGGGAAAGAAAATCAAGCAAATCCAGGTGAACCTTTTAAACCCAAGTTAATCTCTCAAACCTGCAATTCATTAAATTCCAAACACGAGCTCAATTAAGAAACTTAATACTCGATCAATTTAGTATTAAAAGATGAAATAAATAAATTAAAAAATAAAATTTCTTTTTTAAAAAATCTAGATTTAGCAATGGCTATTCTAAAGTTTTTTTTATGGTCAGGGGCAATGTTGTAAAATCGCTATTCCAATGAATAGTGATTTGTTTCTAGAGGCACATTAAAACCTCATTCTCCTTTAGTGTTTTTACTAGATATGTTGCTCGTGCATTGCTAAGGCTCGAGAAAAAAAAATTAATGTAAAAAAAGTGATAGGATAAAAAAAATCCAAGCCTGGAGTCATTGATTCGAGTGGCAATTTAAATAATATATAAAAACAATTACAATAAATAAACTGACAAAAAAAAATAAACAAAAAAAGATAAAAAAAAAAGCCATATGTAAGCCTATTAATAAACAACATAATGCTAACCTAATAGAATGAAAAACACAAAAGAAAAAAAAAGTAGAGCTTGAAAAGAAGAAGAAGAAATATCAATTTTAAAAAAGAGGGGGGGGGGGTCAAGAAAACTCAAGCCAACCTTTTAAACCTAGTCTAATATTAAAAACTTGTAACTCATTGAATCATGAACCAGAGTTCAATCAAGAAGTTTAATTATCAACCGATTTAATTTTGAAGGATGAAATTGTTGAAAAAGTATTAATAAAAAAATTTGCAAAAGAAAAAAAAACGCCTTTTATTATGTTAAAGTGGTGTTCTTGAATTTTTAAGGGTCTGGCTAAAAAATCTAGGTGGGGAGAGAGTGGGGGTGAAAATTTTTTATAGATAAAAATGATTTTTGTCATAGTTTTAAAACTCGACTCGGGGTCGACCTAGATCAAGACACGGGTCACAAGTCGGGAGGGTCAACTCGGGTTGACCAATTTTTTTTTAAAAAATCAAAGTAACCTTGTTTTGACCAAAAAGAGTCAACAGGTTTTTGACCCGTGTTTTATCCTTGGTCAACCCGGGTTTTGACCGGGTCAAGTCTACTCAATCCTTCCATTATTTTTTCTTAGACTCGGTCCAGTTTAAGCTTCGAATTGGCCAAGTCCTGTGTCGACCCACCAAGTCAATCTAGGCTTTATAACTAGGATTATTATAATATTATTAATTTTAATACTTAATATAAACTAAAGTACAAAAAATAATATCTAATTTTTTTTAATATGTAAGTTTGACAATAATATATATTAAGGGTAACATAGATTTTTATTAATATTTTATTATGTTCTGTCTATCATAACTAAATAGAATACAAAGACAATTATTTTATCTTGTACACCACTACCAAACACAATTCTAATTCTGTCTCTATTTCTTTTTGTCTATACTATCTTTGTCTCTCATGTTCCGAGTAAGTAACCAAAAGTTACCTTATATTATTTTACTCTCAAATGAGAGTAAGTCCTTAAAGACTTGGACTTGAATACAACCTGAACATATATTTATACTAGTTTATGATAATTCAAGAAACTTAAAAAGATAAACACATCTTTAATAGTTATACATATACCTAGAAGACATTTAAGAGAACTAAATGAAGTCTTCAATATTAATTTCAACACTCCCCTTTAAATTTAAAAGTCTCATCACTCTTAAAACATGAAATCATCTTGTCATAACTTGCTAATAGCATCTCATTATCATCTCTTCAACCTTCCTTCCTTAAAAAATAACATTTGCTTAAACATGGCTTACCTAAGCCCATTTTTCTCCTTTTATGGTGGCTGCCATTTTTGTCCAGCCAAAAATCTTTCTTCTAATTTTTGGCTTTTCAAGTGGCTGTTTTATTTTGGCTCACTTTTCATTAGCATGCTGCTTTTTTCTTGTTATAGCTCCTTAACTATTTTCCATCTTTTTTTAGAAAAAAAGTCTCTCTTTCTCTTTTTCATGTGTTATCTTCTTTTTATAACACTATCTCTTGTGCCAGGATTTGTTAGCTTGCATTAAGCCTCTCTCTTAGGCTTGTTCTACCTCTATTGATGTAAGATATCAATTCTCTTATTAGGCATTATTATCTTGCACCTCTGATTTTTCTTATTTAGATATAACTTGTCTATCCACTCTTTCTTAAGATTTTTCCCTTTCATCTACACACATGCTTTAATTTTTCAATTGCCTATTAGATCAAATTAACTCTAATACCATGTTAGAAATAACGAGGGGGAAATGGTAGGAAATGAAGTCTTATATATCTTAAAACTTGGATTGTGTTGGTGATGCTTGGTCCAGGTCTTGGCTACCTCCTTTGCACTTTAAAATATTGTCTTGCTATTATTTCCCTTAGCTTTCACACATTTCATCAGCTACTATCTTTGTTTCATGCTTTACAAATTATTGTTGCTTTCTTTTTTTTCTTTTCATCTTTAAAGTGTTCTATTTATACCACTATAATATTTTTCATTTTTCTCTCCATTGTTCTAATTAGACAACTACATTGTTGCCGATATTTCTTGAATCTTGAATCTTCATCTTTAGAAGATCTTTCTTGTATTTGTCTTGGTCACTCCTCTCATCATGGCTAAGTAATTGCATCTTATATAATTCTTTTATTTATGATAACTTTTAATATCTTCTTTCATTTTTTTAATTGTTACATTGTTGCTATGATTTTCTTCAATTTGCTTTTCTTTAATTATTGTCTTTGTCTAAACATGACTACTCTCAGCTAGATCTTATCTATTTATTCCCTAATTATTTCTAACATGGTAGTGGAGCTAGTTCAATATAGTGGGGGCGTTTGGGAAATTCAAGTAAATGTGTAGATGAGAGAGTGAATGAACAAGTAACATCCAAAAAGAAAAATGAAGGTGTAAGATGATAAAGCTCAACAAGAGAATTAAGAACTTGCATAAAGAGAGATGGAAGAAGAAGCCTAAAAAAGAGGCTAAGTGCAAGTTGATAACTTTTTGCATAAGAAATGAGATGTGATATAAGAGAGATAACACATGGAGAAGAGAAAGAGAGAGCTCTTTCTAAAAGAGGTGGAAAATGGCCAAGAAGAAGAAGAAAACAACCTAATAAATAGTGAGCCAAATATATAGGTCACTTGGAGAGCCAAATTTTGAAAGATAGATGTTTGGCTATAAAAATATGACAACAACCATAAGTGAAGAAAAATAGCTTAGATGAGCCATGTTTAAGCAAATACAATTGCTAAAGAAATGGAGATTAAAGAGATGACAATGAGAGGTCATTACCTAGTTGAAAGGAGTGACTAAGATAAAGATGCACGAGAGATCTTTTCAATATGAAGATTGAAGATCCAAAAAAATGGTGATAACAAGCTGATCCAACTATAATGAGATAATGGCTATAACAAAATAATAAGTACGTGCCAAGGGAAATGTTAACAAGAATAAAAGTTTGTAAGCCCTTATAACACATTTCAAATTTCAAGAGTTCTGAGACTTTCAAAATTAAAAGAGTGTTGGAATCAAAATATCAATGTGGCCCCTACTTTGTCATAAGCTAGATTTTTTTTTCAATATAGAAAATGAACATGTAAGTTTTTTTAATGGTTTTTTTTTACACCAATAAAAAATTCTAATCATAAATTAAAAAATTGATGCATGCATTTAATTAAGTAAATCAAGAATTATTTATATCAATAAATACAAAAAAAAAATTTAACGATAATCAAATACTAAAAAAAATAATTAAGAGATAAATATAGATTAAGATGTTTCATCTTTCAACATGGGCTATGAATCAAATTTTGTTTCTTATAATCAATTTTATATGTAATCAAACAATAATAAAAATAAACATAATTAGAAAGTTGAGAGATAAATGTGGATTTAGATATCTGGTTTCAAAACATGAGCAATTGACTCGGTTGTATTTAATAATTTTATTTCTTGGAATCAACTTTTTTATTTAATAAAACGATAATATAAAAAAGAGACCCACAAGAAAGCGATTGGATAAAATGAAAGAATTGTTTTTTTTTAAATGATGTAATCTTGTCCATAAACTATGTAAAAAATAAACGATATTCTATTAAAAACATCATAAAAGTTTGTTTAATTAATTTTTTTAAATAATCTCGATTAAAATCGAATACCCACTAGGTTGGGCATCCCATACATACACTTAATCAATTTATTTTAACTAATTTATAATTAAATAAAAAATAAAAAAAATCAAAGTTAAAAAGAAGGCAGACACCTGAACCTTGATGGCCTAGTATGCCTAACTCATTTATAGAAAATGGCACATGCACAGGCCTATAAGCCAAGCCCCGCACGCTTGGTCTTTTTTTATTCATAAAAGGATGAACAATATGCCACCTGCCTTTATATTTTTGAAAGAAATAAAAGCAGACGATGTATTGTCTGCCTATCTAGAATCCAATCGCATACTAGTGGCTAGAAAACTCAAGGGGCTATTTTTTGGTTTAAAAATCCATTTTTAGCCAATCTTTACCTAAAAAAACAACTAATAAACATATTTAGAACATCAAAAACCAATTTATAAAAAAACCCCGAAAACAGTTCGAAAACACAAAATTAAATTGGTAAGATTTTTTCTCTTTCGACCTCAACTATCTTTTCAAGCAAGACAAATGTTCAAAAACACCTCTATGAGATTCTATTGTCGAATGAAACTTTTTGATACCAAGATTAATTTTTTATCGTGGAGAAGTGGCAAATCGACAATTTCTTTTTATTTTACCATAATTCAATGACTTTCTCTTTCCACACTTATATCTAGGGACTGAAAAATTAACAAAATGAACTATTAGAATAAAATTAAAATTTCAAAAACTATAGGGATTGGAAAAGAAAAAAAGAAAAATAGGTGAACTTAAAAGTACCTTTTCACTTAAATTTAAGATTAGCCATGATATTTCTTCTTGTTTTACATTTGGGTTTTTTTGTGGATTTTTTTTTCTTTAAACATTTTGAAAATTTAATTATTAATTTATTCATAGATGGCTGCAATTAAAAAAAAAAAATATTTGAGGATAAAATTTATAAAAAAACTATAGTACTATAAATTGCTATAAAAATTACTATAGTGTGTTTTATAATTGTAATTATAATGCAACGAAGAACAGTTGCATGGCTAATGATTCTCAAGGTCAAGGCCATGCATAGTGTAATTAAAAGTCCTATTATAATCGGAAGTGAAACTGTTATAAGAGCTGAAAGATACGTCCAAAAGCTTTGCACAAAGAAGAACAAGAACCAATATGGGAGAAGACCTGGGGGGTGTTTGGCACGGTTCAACCAGAGTTTTTTAAAATTTTAAAATTATTTTCATTTTTAAATCATTTTAATATATTAATATTAAAAATAAAATAAAAATAATATTTTAATTGTTTTATAAAATACTTTAAAAATTAACCTGAGAGAGTTGTTACTTTACAAATTGAACTCCATTGACCCAGAAAAAATCAACCATTTGTAATCTTTATTTATTTATTTTTTGTTGAAGTATATTAGAGGGAGAACTTATAAGTGAGTCGCTCGCTCGCTTTTTCTTTATTTTTTTGGTTCAAAAAAGAAAAGAGAAAATTAGATTAGCACTAACTACTAGAGTACGCCCTTTGATTATTTGCTTCTTATTTTATGGTTGACTTTTCATTAGTTAAAGTCACTCTTCAATCTAATCAAGCCACATGCTTTGACCGCCAAAGTCTATTGACCCACCTCCACACGTGTACGGCCTACAGTCCATATCCCTCCAGCCTCAAATTCGACAGCTACGTGTATGGCCGAGATCACCCACATGCATCATTCCCTCTGCTTATCAGGCTACACTGAGTCATCCTCCTCTTGTCTTCCCCTCTCCTTCTTTAATTCTGCAAGAACCCAGGCTACAGTCACTCAATTCATCGAAAGAATGAATTTTTAAGTAAAATTAAGAAAACCCATAAATCTTCGGTCTCAACCCAATCCAATCCATGGCAGAAAATGCAGCTGCTGCTGCTGCAGCCTCTTCGCCTAAACCTCTCCCTTCTCCGAATACAATTATAGACCCATCGTCACAACCACAACCACAACCACAACAAGCAGCAACCTTGACGAACACTAACACGACGAACTTAACACAGACACAAAACCTATCCAATTTACCTCAAAACACACATATCTCTTCCTCTCCTTCACTGGACCACTCCCAAATCTCCTCTTCGCCTTCTCTCCAACCTCCACAACAGCAACAGCAACCGGTTTTGCAGCAACAACCGCAGCAGCAGAATGTCACCGCAATGTCAGGCTATCAAATCCAACAAACCCTTCAAAGATCTCCTTCCATGTCACGCTCGAGCCAAATTAACCAACAACAACAGAACCAATACGGTGGCGTTTTGAGGCAGCAGCAGCAACAGGGCTTATACGGGCAAATGAATTTTGGTGGGTCTGCTTCAATTCAACAGAATTCGCAGCAGAATCAACAATTGGGTGGTGCCAATTTGTCTCGCTCAGCACTTCTCGGCCAGACTGGCCACCTTCCTATGTTCACCGGCGCTGCTGCTGCTGCTGCCGCCGCTCAGTTGAACTTGCCCTCACAATTGTTGGCTTCAGTATGTGTTTGATTGGTTTAAAGTTACCACTTTTATAGTGTTTTGCTTACGAAGTCGCTGTTTTTGGTTAATGCGTTTGTTGAACATAATTGTTAGTGTAATTTGTTCTCTCGATACATTTGTTTGCGTTGGTAAGAATTCTGGATGTTTGTTGTTGTTGTTGTTGTTGATGATGATGTTTTATGTATTGGTGTGAGTTTGTCAGAAAATTTCAATGGATTATGTTAGTGATCTGCTTTGGTTTTCAAAGGCAGCAATTGAGATTGTTTTGTTTTAGGAGTTTTTTTTTAGGCAGTTCATGAGTCAAATTAGTTTTGATGAGGGTGTTTCAGAGTTACTAATTATAGGGTACTCAACAATATGCAGTAACGATAGTGATCTATTCATTGAATTTGTGGCGCAGTTGTTTGGCTAGGTAAAGGCTAGGTTTTTGTTTTTTTTTTCAAGTTGAAAAATTATATTAGTATCGATCAAATTATTGTTTATTGCTATTTGGGATATGAAATCTACTTATTGTAGTGCTTAGTACTTACAGGTGATAAATTACTTGAAAATTTTTGCTGGATGTCAGTGGTATATGAAAATCATTTCTACGTGATGATCAATTGATAGTATATTACTGTTTAAATACTTAAATTTTAAAAGGATATCCAATTACATAATATTTCTGAGCTCAACGAATTGAATTCAGCAGATGATAAGCTTAGAAAACAGTGTGCTTCTTTTTAATCATTGTAGTAGTTGATTGGATCAATAGAATCTGTTGCTTCCGTCTCAAGCTGATTATTTAATACATTTGTGATTAAGCCAGCAAAATAATATAAATGATCAGAATAACGATTTTTTCTAAAACAATTGCACTTTTGGATGTAGCCGAGGCAGAAAGCTGGGTTAGCCCAAGGGTCCCAATTCCATTCTGGTGATTCTCCGGGGCAGTCCTTGCAGGGGATACAAGCAATGGGAGTGATGGGATCATCGCTAAATTTGTCACAACTAAGACCTAATGGGGCACTTGCATATGCTCAACAGCGAATGAGTGCAGGGTCAATGAGGCAGCAACTGGTGCAACAAAATTCGCTCACCTCTCAGGTTTGAGTTTTCTCTGATCACATCACCTTCTTCTCTTTCCAGTAACTGGATTTGATGACTCCAGTTTCTGTAAAGCTCGGTTCAAATTTTTGTAATTTCAAAATGATGTTCTTAATCATTTTGTACTTGTATAATTTTTGCTAGCAAGTCCTATTTCTCTGAAGAGTCATACTGTATAAGGCAGTTGTTTTCTTGTAAAGGGTGGTTTTTCAACCTTGGCTCTCTTATGCTTCTGCAATTTGTTTGTGTTTTTCATGATGCGTGGTTCTGTAATTATACTTAATAAGCATAAATGGATTTGAATGTGAGAAGTAATGTGTATTCTCATGTTATTTGGTTCTTGCACTTGTTGTATGGGATATACATGTACTTCTTTTAATGAATTGATTAATTGTTTTTTCTTTCATTAAAGCACCGAGTGAATAAAACAGCATATTACCACTCACTTTAGCCATTGGGCTTTCCAAGAATCAAGTAATCCTCTTTTCTATGATCGAGTATTTGATCCTTCCTTCTGTAAGAACAGAAAAATGTTTACTGATCACTCTCCTTTTAGTTTTGTTGTTGTAACGTGTAACTTTTGCACTCATGTGCTTTACTTTTGATTTGTGTGCATGATCATCTCTCTGAAATTGCAGGTTCAAAGCCTACAAAGAACACAATCACTGGCATATATGAACCATCAGATGTCAGGGCTGGCTCAGAATGCACAGCCAACTATGATGCAGAGCTCTCTGTCACAGCAACAGTGGTTGAAGCAAATGCCAACTATGTCTGGTCCTGCCTCACCTTCACTCCATCTTCAACAGAGGCAGTCACAGGCTTTCTTGCAGCAGCAATTGGCTTCATCTGGTCAACTGCACCAGAATTCAATGGCACTGAACTCACAACAGTTATCCCAGCTGGTACAGCAGCAGCCCCAAATCGGACACCAACAACTACAGCAGCAGCAGCAGCAGCAGCAACTACTACAGCAACAGCAACAGCAACAGCAGCAGCAACTACTACAGCAACAGCAACAGCAACAGTTGCAACAAGTGTCTTTGCATCAGCAGCAGCAACATCAACAACAATCTCCAAGGATGCCAGGACCCCCAGGCCAGAAAACTCTTAGTTTGACAGGATCACAGCCAGATGCAACAGCATCTGGAACAACTACACCAGGGGGGAGTTCAAGCCAAGGAACAGAAGCAACTAATCAACTTCTCGGGAAGAGAAAGATACAGGACTTGGTTTCACAGGTCTTTTCAGCATTTCACTTTCTCTTCTCTATTCCTATTCTGTTAGCTTTATGCCATGTTTTTTCTTGTCTTCCAATTCTTCATGATAAATGTGCCATGTTTTTCATCTTTCGGGTACTCAGGTGGATTCACATGGAAAACTAGATCCTGAAGTTGAAGAACTTTTTCTGGAAATTGCCGATGACTTTATTGATTCAGTGAGGCTTGCTAACATTCACAACTTTTTCTCCATGTGTGTGTGTGGCTGTATGTGAATTCCTTCAGATATAAAGATTTAGTCTCTCTCTCTCTCTCTCACACACACACACACATGACATGGCATGTTTGCGTAGTTTTCTGTGCTATTTTTTCAAAGTTTTACTGCATTTAGATTTTAAGTTTAGACACTTCACAATATTTTTACTCTGCATTTATATGAATATTACTGACGAGTTCATGATTGAGTGTGGGGTTTTTACTGTTCATTAAGGCTTCAATGCAAGTGGGAATTGTAGCACAATGTGAGTGAAAAACAGGAAGTTTTCCTCCAGATGTTTTGCCTGATTTTTAATTGTTGCAAATCACTGAATCTTGCATTATAAAAGTATTGCTTGGTTGTAGATTTACTTGGAAATATATTACTGTTATAGACTGTTGAAGTTTAACCATTTTAGGTTTCAGAAGACCTTTCCTTTTGGTTTTCTTTTCCTTAACTTCATCCCAATAAACAAGGAATTTTCAAAGAATTTACTTATAGTTAGATATTAAGGGCCATTGACTGGTGCAATGGTAAAATTTTATGCCTTGCAACAAAGAGGTTGCATGTTAGAAGTTGAGAGGAGCTACTTATTACAAAAAAGCTAAAGGGTTATTATCTCCAAATTAACCTTAGTGAGAGAATATATGATCAGAGAAGAAACCTTCTCCTAGTGTTTCAAAGGCCCCTTAAGAAGCTTTATTTGATGTAAAACTTGATAGTTTGAATAGCAGTATCAAACATAAAAGCTTGTTCTTGATGTCATCAAATGTCACCTTCTATGAGAACCTTCATTAATGTACGAGCAATTTCCTTAATTTTCTTGCATGAAAAACTTCTGTAGTAATTCTTGTGCTGTTTAACCTTCTTTATTGCATTGCTCAACTGTTCTTGTGGATAGCCCCCTCATTTAGGATGAATTTTGATAGGGTCAACTACTCAGGTTTTGTGGCGAAGCGTGAAAACAGTGGTCAATGGTACATGCATTCATTTCAATATGTAGACTACTCAAATCCTACTTTGTAGTTTTCTGAAATGCAATATGCTGGATTGTTTTTACTCCTTTTGGTTCTAATGGTCCTACACACTCCCTAAATTAGTGGAAGAAGTCTTCTTTTGTTCATGGATTAGCGATAGAACTGGTTCATTCAGGTAAAAAAAAATAAACATGGATAAATTATAAATCATGTAGGATAAGCAATTAAATATTGCTTGGAGTTTTTGGTTGGATCTGCTCTATCCTGAGAAATGTTAGCCTATAATTCATGGTATTTTTATGAGTAGTTATTGCATTCATGATCATGTTATTACTGTTTAACTTGTCTACCAAATATTATGCAATAACATTCGTGGAGGATGAATTAAATCCTTTACTTTCAAATGTTTGTTAGAGAAACTTATTTCTGCTATCAAAATGCAGGTGACCGCATTTGCATGCAGTTTGGCTAAGCATCGGAAATCTTCAACTTTAGAGTCCAAAGATATATTGCTGCACTTAGGTTTGGGCTTCAACATATAGTATTTGCATCAGCAATTTTATGTCATATGTTGGAACATTGATATGGTGTGCACAGATTTAGTCTTTGGTTTTATAGAATGCTCTTATTGATTAGAAAGAGAATGAGGGTAGAGTATCTGATTAAAAAAAGTAGGAGCTGCGCAAGTGGTTGTGGAACATGCATGGTGAGCAATGAGTGAACTCCAGTTGCTGTAAGGCTTACCAATGGTTTCATGTAATCCATTTGACTTCATTGTTATCATATATACTTTCTTTTGGTTTCTTATCTACACCCGTGATGTCATGATTTGTTAATATGAAAATAGAGAAAGGAATAATTTTTGCTTAGATGTGTAGTGAATAACTTTTGTTCAGCTGGCTGAACTTTAGGTTTCTGTCAAGAATGTTATAGTTAAAACTGTCTTTTAAAAATTCTTTGTCGTGAAAAAATCTGATTAATTTTGGTTTGTATCCTGTATGGATCATATATATAAAGGGTAATGAGTCCATTGATGAAATATTTATTTATTTTCTCAAACCAAGTTTGAACAACATTACTTGAATTTGAAAACTAGAAGTAGTCAAAATCACTGTGGCCCTTTGGGTGATTTATTATACAGGGTAGGAATTTGAATTCATATTTCCTTTTTTACTGCATAGTTTGAATGATATGGCTTGGCTCATTGGACCACCCCCCCCCCATAAAAAAAAATGGATCTATTAATAGCATGCACTGCATGTTAGTTAACAATGATATTGATAAATTGCTTTTGCTTTCTTATTTTGAAGTGAAGCATAAGGAGTTTTTTTATGAGTTTGATACTTAAAAACTGTGTGCAGAGAAAAACTGGCATTTGACAATTCCTGGATTTTCATCGGAAGAGAGGAAGCACCAAAGTAAACCTGTAAGCATTTGGAATATCTGTTAATTATAGTATTTTTTTTCCTTCTCATAATCAATGTCAAATAACTTCATTAAGATGAAGTACGATGTACGTTGGATGAATCTGATGGAAGTCCAAAGTTTTGTATCTACAGTTCTTTTTATGAACTTTTGATATTTTTTAAGGTAAATTATCATAATAATATTTTTTTTATCATGCAAATTATGAAGCTTATCAATTATTATTCTAGAACTTCATTTGATTTGATTATAAACCATTATAATCCTGTAACCAGTCATGTCATTTCCTACTAACACACACACACACATCTACAGGTGATCATGTTGGTCATTCTTGAACCACTGCAAAAATTCATTAATATTTCATGCAAAATACATGTTGACATTGGGTTTAAAATATGCAGTTGCCTAGTGATCTCCACAAGAAGCGTCTTGATATGGTAACTACACTCTCCATATATGTTTTTTTCTTACGGGCGCGCCCCCCCCCCCGGGGGGGGGGGGGGGGGGGTGGTGGGGGGGGGGGGGGGGGGTGGGGGT
>Ga0307510_10003809_pt1 | contig 17665 bp, 14 predicted proteins | sample 12_EM_MG_FD_207224 | JGI IMG/M metagenome (GOLD analysis project Ga0307510, IMG submission 207224) | Populus trichocarpa ectomycorrhiza microbial communities from riparian zone in the Pacific Northwest, United States - 12_EM | ecosystem: Host-associated > Plants > Roots > Unclassified | place...
GGCCCAGAGCGTGGCCAGCGCGAGGTTGGGAGCGGAGGTGAGGCGTTTCATAAGGACATCGCGTTGCTGGCACGATAGCGCACAAACACCACCACCCGGCACCACACCAAGGAGACGACATGACCCAGATCAGCCCGACGATACGCGTCGACCAGCACGGCGATGCCGATGCGATGCACCTCGTGGATCTGCCGGTCGGCGAACCCGGCCCCGGCGAGATCCGCATCCGGCACCACGCCTGCGGGCTGAACTTCATCGACGTCTACCAGCGCTCCGGCGTGTACCAGTTGCCGATGCCGCTGTCGCTCGGAATGGAGGCCGCGGGCGTGGTCGAAGCGGTGGGCGAGGGCGTCACGCACCTCAAGGCCGGCGACCGCGCCGCGTATGCGAGCAACCCGCCGGGCAGCTACTGCACGCTGCGCGTGATGCCGGCCAAGACCGTCGTCAAGTTGCCGGATGCGATCTCGTTCGAGACCGGCGCCGCGATGATGCTCAAGGGCCTGACCGCGCAATACCTGCTGCGCAAGACGCTGCCGCAGGAAGGCCTCAAGCCGGGCGACTTCGTGCTGTTCCATGCGGCCGCCGGCGGCGTCGGGCTGATCGCCTGCCAATGGGCCAAGGCGCTCGGCCTGCAGCTCATCGCCACCGCGGGCACCGACGAGAAGTGCGCGATGGCGCTGGCCCACGGCGCGGCCTTCGCGATCAACTACCGCGTCGACGACTTCACCAAGCGCGTCAACGAAATCACCGGCGGCCAGGGCGTGAAGGTGGTCTACGACTCGGTCGGCAAGGACACCTTCGCCGGCTCGCTCGACTGCCTGCGCCCGTTCGGGCTGCTCGCGAGTTTCGGCAACGCCTCAGGCGTCGTGCCGCCGTTCGCGCCCGGCCTGCTCGGCCCCAAGGGCTCGCTCTACCTGACCCGCGCGACGCTGTTCACCCACATCGCCACACGCGAAGCCACGCAAGCGATGGCCGACGACCTGTTCGGCATGGTCACCAGCGGCAAGATCCAGATCCAGATCGATCAGCGCTATGCGTTGGCCGATGTGGCCCAGGCGCACCGGGATCTGGAGGCGCGCAAGACGACGGGGTGCAGTGTGTTGATTCCTTGAGGGTGGGTGCGGCCCCGGCAACGACAACCTCGTACACACCGCGCGTTCCAGTGCAGCGGCCGCATGCGTCTTTTGAAGCGGCGCGACTGTCGCCTGACACGAACATCGGGGCGCACGCGCAGCCGCGTCGACCTCAAGAGCAAAACGGAAAGAAATAAATGTCGTACCAACCGAGCGCCGGCGCCGTCGTATTCGCGAAGGACCTCCCTCGCGTCGCGAAGTTCTACGAGGAACTCCTGTCCATGGCTGTCGTTCATTCCGAGCCTGACCATGTCGTTCTTGAGTCTGCCGCCTTCCAACTGGTGATCCATGCCATTCCGAAGCGAATCGCGGCCTCTATCAAGATCGGTACGCCACCGGCGCGCCGCACAGAAACGCCCATCAAACTGTTCTTTCTTGTCGCCAGCATTGCCGAGGCCCGAGCCAAGGCAGCGACGCTGGGCGGGGAGCTGAATCCAGAGAGCGGCGTATGGGAGGCGCGTGGTTTTCGCGCGTGCGATGGTCACGACCCCGAAGGGAATGTCTTGCAGCTCCGAGAAAATGCGCTCTGACATCACTGCGAGGCGCGACAGAAATCGGGCTGCGTACCTCCTGGCCTTTGTTGCCTCCATCCTGCTCGGTCTCGCCTCACGCCGCTACCCCACTGCAATCCTGGAGCCCTTTGGCAAGTACCCAGGCGACGCCCTGTGGGCAGCGATGGTGTTCTTCGGTTTGGGCTGTCTTCGCCCCCGAACCAGCACGATGGTCGTTGCGCTCTTGGCACTCGCGATCTGCATCGGGGTCGAAGCAATGAAGCTCTATCAAGCGCCCTGGATCGTCGGCATCCGTCACACCACGCTCGGGCACCTGGTCTTTGGCCATGTGTTCTCGGTCCAGAATCTCTTCGCATATGCGATCGGCGTCGCCATGGCGCTCGGCGTTGAAGTCGGCTGGCCTTACGGAAGCGGCGAAAGAGTTTCAGGTGCTGCAAATGCGCAGGGCTCTCGCGGTACGGGCTGACCGTTCGCTTCCATGCAAGGCCGCCTTCGGTGATCCACTCAATTCAGACCTCAGGCTTTCAAGGAACTTCAATGCGCCGTCTCTTCGCAGCCGTCCTGCTTCTCATCGCGATTCAAGGATGCACAAAGAAGGATGATGCGGCGAACCTGGTTCCACCCGGGTCCGGCGCCGCTCCAGTTGCCGCGGACGCCCTTGCGCAAAGGCGATACCTGGCCATCCAGAATTCCATCAGCGTGGAAGTCGACGAACGGAAAGTCGCGTCCCTCTATGAGGCAGGCCAACAGGCTTGCCGTGATGCATCTGTGGATGAGTGCCTGGTACTCGAGTCGCGCATCTCAACAGGTCCACTCACGACAGCGTCGCTCAAGTTTCGCGCGAAGCCCAGCGGTATTCGCAAGCTCCTCGCCGCCTTCAGCGCGAACGGAACGATCAAGAGTCAAGCTACGACAGCGGAAGACTTGTCCGCTCCTATCGCGGACACGGCGAAGAAGCTGGCCATGCTTGGTGACTACCGATCGAAACTCGAAGGATTGTTGGCGCGTGCAAGTACCGATGTGGATGCATTGATCAAGGTGAACAGGGAACTTGCGCAGGTGCAGAGCGAACTCGAGTCGACAACGGGAACACAATCGAATCTGATGCGGCGCGTGGACACCGAGATTCTTGTCGTCTCCATTGCCTCGCTGGACGGCCAGTCGTCTTGGAAACTCGTCACGTCCGCGTTCTCCGAGTTTGGAGCAAACCTTGCGCGCGGCACTTCAAGTGCCATCACGGGCCTTGCCTACTTGGTGCCGTGGTCACTGGCGTTGGTCTTGTTCGCCTGGGCAGGGCGCAAGCTTTGGCGCATGCAACGACGCACGAATCGTGATGCGTGAACCTTCCGTCAAGCGAGGCTGGCGTGCTTTCAGGCCGCGCGCGCCGCGAACTCGTTCGCCAGCCCGTCGACGCTGAGCAGCGTGAGCATGCGCTTGTCGGTGGCGCTGTTGAACGACAGCACGCCTTCGGCATGGCGATCGTGCACCGCGAGGTAGCCGGCCATCGGGCGCACCGCGGACGCGGCGATGTCCAGCACCTGGCCGAGTTCGTCGACGCGCAACCCGAAGGTGGCGCGGCCCTGGCCGCGGCACAGGATCACCGGCGCGGTGGCTGCATCCGCATCGCGCGGCGCAGCGCGGCGCACGGTGCGCAGGTCGATCACCGTGACCGCTTCGTTGCGGTGCATCACCAGCCCGGCGACCGCGGGCGGGCGTCCCGGCAACGCGGTGATCTGCGCCACGTCGATGGCTTCGACGACGCCCACCGCGTCGAGCGCCAGCCATTCGCCGGCGCAATAGAAGCTCGCGAGTTGGCGCGATGTGGGGTCGCCCGCAGGCAATGCAGGCGAGGCCACGCGTGTCGCTGCGGCGGTCTCCTGCGTGGCGTCCACGCTCGCGCCGACGCGGATCAGCACCACGCAGGCGACGTCGTCGGCGTGCGTCGCGGCGCCGCTGTTGTACTCGCGGTAGCCGCGCGACATCGACGCGCCGGCCGCGTACACGCTGCCGTTCAGCGTCAGCACCCACTGCCGTGATTCGCCGCGGGTCAGCGCCGCGAGCGCGTCCTTGAACCCGATGGCCTGGCCGACCGGGAAGGCCTGCGCATCGGTGCTCGAGACGATCAGGCCCGCGCGCGTCGCGAACAGGCCGATGGCTTCGGGCATGGGCTCGCCGGCGGGCGTCTTCGGAAGCGTGTCGCGCAACATGGCTTCGAACTGCGGTTCGCCGTCGAACACGATGGCCACGGCGCCGTGGCCGGTGGCGCCGCGCGATGCGGCGGCGTAGATGCAGGTCATGCGATCGCCGTACAGCGGCGTGGTTTCGAAGCCGGAGCACACGTGGGCCTGGCCGTCGCGCAGCGCGAGTGCCGGGCGCACCCACGCGGCGTCCAGCGTCTGGCCGAGCCAGGCCTGGCCGTCTGCGTTGGAGGCCGCGACGACGCGGCCCTGCGGGTCGAGCAGCAGCAACGACGCGTACACCGTGTAGAGGCTGTTGATGTGCGCGAGCACGGCGGCTGCGGCGGCGTGCGTGTCGGCACACGGCTCATCCAGCGCCTGCTTCAGCGTGCCGTCCAGCGCCCACCAGCGGCAGTCGTTCGCGCGCTCGTAGAGGTTGCGGTCCATGATGTCGATCGCGAAGGCGGCGCAGGCGCGCGCTTCGTCGAGGATGGCGGTGGCGGTCGATTGCTGCAGGTCGCCGATGGCCTGCTCGATCACCGACTTGATGCGCGCGCCGGTGCCCGTGACCTGCTGCAGCAGCACGGCGCCGAAGCCGCTGCCGCCGTCGGCGCGCTGGCGGCCGCGCACCTCGCCGTTCCACACCGAGCGTTCGAGCCCGCGCTGGATGCGGCGCGCCTGCAGCGGAATGCTGCGCAGCTCGTCGGCGACCAGGCTGCTGTGGTTCAAGGTGCCGGCAGGGAAGGCGGGCGATGCGTCGCCTGCCGTCGCGTCGCCGGCGCGGAAGGCCTGGTCGATCGGCACCAGCATGCACGCGGTCCAGCCCGGGCCGGCGTAGCCCTGGTAGCCGGTGGCCGAGACGGCAGTGACGAGGTATTCGCGGCCGCCGAAATACAGGCGATGGTCGCGCGCCGCAGCGGGGGCGAGCCGTGCACCGACCGGCACGTGCCAGGCATCGGAGCTCGCGAGCACTGCGCCCTCGGCATCGCACAGCACGACCACGCTGCACGGTCCGACCGGCGCGAGGTGCGTGAAGATCGCGTTCATCTCGTCGTCGAAGCGGAACGACAGGCACAGCGTGCCCAGCAGCTTGTGGGTGCGCGGGTCGCGGATCGCGGCCGAGTACATCAGGCCGCGCCGGCCACCGAGCATGTCGATCGCGCCGAAGCTCTCGACGAACGGCGTGCCGGCTTGCGCGGCCTGCGCGAGCAGCGGGTGGGTGCTGTGGCCGACCGCGACGCTGTCGTCCAGCCGCGCGCGGATGCGGCCGTCGGCGTCGAGCACGATCACGTCGTCGTAGACCGAGTACTTGGCCACATAGGCCTGGAAGCGCGCACGCAGTGCGGCGGCTTCGGTGACATCGGCGCCGGCGAGCAGGAAGTCACGCACCGCGCTGTCGGTCGCAAGAAAGCCGACATCGGCGGTGCGCTCGAACAGGTTGCGCACCAGGATGTCGATCGCCACCTGGGCTTGCGCCTGCATGCGGTGCAGCGTGTGCCGCAGCAGCGAATGCGCGAGCGAGTCGAGCAGCGTGCGGCTGAGGGCGCGGAACTCGTCGGCGGTGGTGGTGATGTCGGCGGCGATGCCGCTCATCTGGCCGAGCAGCGTGAGCTGGTCCCACACGTCCTGCAGGCGCTGCAGCGCGCTCTGGTAGCTGCAGACCAGCTCCATGCGCGACACCCACGGTGCCACCGTCGCGTCGAATCCTGTTGCGCCCTGTACTGCTGTCGTCGTCATGTGATCCAGAACCGGTTGTTCCAAGCGCGGCGTGCGCTCGGGAACTATCGGTAGGGGATCGGCGAACTTGAGGGCGGCGGTGGACGCCGCGGTGAAATCAGCGTGCGCGGCGCACGCGCATGATCTCGTCGAGTATCAGCAGGGCAGCACCCACCGTGATCGCGCTGTCGGCGACGTTGAAGGACGGGAAGTAGGAGTTCGCGTAGTGGACCTGGATGAAGTCGACCACATGGCCGTGGATCAGTCGGTCGATCACGTTGCCCAAAGCGCCGCCCAGGATCAGCGCCAGCGCCCAGCTGAACAGCCGCTGCCCGCCGTGGCTGCGCAGCATCCAGACGATGAACAGCGCCGCCAGCGCACCCAGTCCGACGAAGAACCAGCGCTGCCAGCCGCTCGCACCGGCGAGAAACGAGAACGCCGCACCGCTGTTGTGCACGCGCACGATGTTCAGGAAGGGCGTGATGGTGTGGCTCTCGTTGAGCGCGAACGAGCCGACGATCAGCGTTTTCGTGAACTGGTCGATCAGGATCACGATCAGCGCGATGCCGAGCCACGGCAGCAGCGAACCGAATGATTTGTTCGTCGCCATGTTCAGGCCACCGTGCGCGTTTCGCCGGCGCCGTAGAGGTTGCTGGTGCAGCGGCCGCAGATGGTCGGGTGCGCGGCGTCGACGCCGACGTCGTCGCGGTAGTGCCAGCAGCGCTCGCACTTGGTCGCGGTCGATGGGATGACCGTGACGGCCAAGACGGTCTCATCGGCTAACGGTGGCGCGAGTTTGGCCGCCGAGGTGATCAGCACATACTTCAAGTCCTCGCCAAGGCTGGCTAGCAGCGCATGGTCGTACTCGGTGACATGCAGGTCGACGTTCGCTTGAAGCGATGATCCGACTCTTCCTTCCGTGCGAAGAGTCTCGAGCTCCTTGTTCACGACATCGCGTATCTCCCGGATGCGCGCCCATTTCGCGAGCAGTTCCTCGCCGCCCCACGCGCTCACGTCCGAATAGGTCTCGACGAAGATCGACGAGGTCTTCTCGGGCGCGAACACCTTCCATGCCTCCTCGGCGGTGAAGCTGAGGAAGGGCGCCATCCAGCGCAGCATCGCGTGCGTCAGGTGCCACAGCGCGGTCTGCGCCGAGCGGCGCGCGTGGCTGTCGGGTGCGGTGGTGTAGAGGCGGTCCTTCAGCACGTCGAGGTAGAACGCGCCCAGGTCCTCGCTGCAGAACACCTGCAGCTTGGAGACGACCGGATGGAACTCGTAGACCTCGTAGTGCGCGAGCACGTCGGACTGGAACTGCGCGGCACGCGCCAGCACCCAGCGGTCGATCTCCAGCATCTCGGCCAGCGGCACGGCGCTCTTCGCGGCGTCGAAGTCGCTGGTGTTGGCGAGCAGGAAGCGCAGCGTGTTGCGGATGCGGCGGTAGGCGTCGACGACGCGCGCGAGGATCTTCGCGTCGATGCCCAGGTCGCCGGAATAGTCGGTCGACGCGCACCACAGCCGCAGGATCTCGCCGCCGTACTTGGTGGCCGATTCGCCCAGCGGCATGTAGTTGCCCAGGCTCTTGCTCATCTTGCGGCCCGAGCCGTCGACCGTGAAGCCGTGCGTCAGCAGGCCCTTGTACGGCGCGTGGCCTTCCATCGCGCAGGCGATCAGCAGCGATGAGTGGAACCAGCCGCGGTGCTGGTCGTGGCCTTCGAGGTAGAGGTCTGCCTCGGGGCCGTGCTCGCCGTCGAGGAAGCCGCTGGTCGTGCCGGGGTGGCTGCCGCGCAGCACGTGGAAGAAGGTGGAGCCCGAGTCGAACCAGACATCGAGGATGTCGTTGCTCTTGGTGTATTGCGCTGCATCCGCACCGAGCACTTCTTCGACGCTCAGGCGCGACCAGGCCTCGACACCGCCTTGCTGCACGATGTCGGCCGCGCGGTCGACCAGCGCCATCGTGTCGGGGTGGAGCTCGCCGCTGTCCTTGTGCAGGAAGAACGGCAGCGGCACGCCCCAGTTGCGCTGGCGGCTGATGCACCAGTCGGGCCGGTTCGCGATCATGTCGTGCAGGCGCGCCTTGCCGTTCTCCGGGTAGAAGCTCGTTTCCTCGATCGCGCCCAGCGCGATCTGGCGCAGCGTCTGCGGCGGCGGGTTCTTCGCGAACACGCCGGTGCCTTCGTCCATGCGCACGAACCACTGCGCCGCGGCGCGGTAGATCACCGGCGTCTTGTGGCGCCAGCAGTGCGGGTAGCTGTGCACCAGCGTCGAGGTCGCGAACAGGCGGCCGGCGTCGCGCAGCGCATCGGCGACGAGCGGCGCGGCCTTCCAGATGTTGAGCCCGCCGAACAGCGGCAGCGAGGCCTCGTAGGAGCCGTTGCCCTGCACCGGGTTCAGGATGTCTTCGACCTTCAACCCATGCTCGCGGCAGGAGTTGAAGTCTTCGATGCCGTAGGCGGGCGACGAGTGCACGATGCCGGTGCCGTCGTCGGCGGTGGCGTAGTCGGCCACGTACACCGGCGAGAGCCGGTCGTAGCCCTTGTCGACATGCGCCAGCGGATGATGGAAGTTGAGGCCGGCCAGCGCCGAGCCCTTGGTCGTGGCGATCACGGTGCCGGTGAGCTCGTAGCGCGTCAGGCACTTCTCGACCAGCGCGCTCGCGAGCACCAGCAGGCCGCGCGGCGTGTCGACCAACGCGTACTCGATTTCCGGGCCGACGTTGAGCGCCTGGTTCGCGGGGATGGTCCACGCGGTCGTGGTCCAGATGACGATGAAGGCGTCCTTGGTCAGCGCGGGCAGGCCGAACGCGGCGGCGAGCTTGGCCGGTTCGGCCGCTAGAAAACCCACGTCGACCGTCTGCGATTTCTTGTCGGCGTACTCGATCTCGAACTCGGCGAGCGAGCTGCCGCAGTCGAAGCACCAGTACACCGGCTTCAGGCCGCGGTAGACGAAGCCGCGCTCGATGATCTTCTTCAGCGCGCGGATCTCGTTCGCCTCGTTGCCGAAGTCCATCGTGCGGTACGGGTGCTCCCAGTCGCCGAGCACGCCGACGCGCATGAAGTCGGTCTTCTGCTGCGCGATCTGTTCGGTCGCGTAGGCGCGGCTCTTGGCCTGCACCTCGGCGCGGCTCAGCGTGCGGCCGAAGGTCTTCTCGATCTGGTTCTCGATCGGCAGGCCGTGGCAGTCCCAGCCCGGCGTGTAGCGCGCGTCGAAGCCGGCGAGCTGGCGCGCCTTGACGATCATGTCCTTCAGGATCTTGTTGGCCGCGTGGCCGACGTGCAGCGTGCCGTTGGCATACGGCGGGCCGTCGTGCAGCACGAAGCGCGGGCGGTCGATGCGCGCGTCGCGGAGCTGCTTGTAGACGCCTTGATCGGCCCAGTCCTTGACCCAGCCCGGCTCGCGCTTGGGCAGGTCGCCGCGCATCGGGAACGGCGTGTCGGGCAGGTTCAGCGTGGCGCGGTAGTCGGTGGCGGTCGAGTCTTGGGACATGGTGGAGCTCGTTGAATTCGTTCCCGCGGCGTGAGGGCTCGCGGTGGTTCCCCGTGCGGACGGGGCGGCGCTTCGAAGGCAGGCCGGCAGCGGCCCGTCAAATAATTCGATCGCGGCTGGTCTGGCGGTGTTGCGCGGCGTGCGCCGCGAGGAAGGCGCGTGCGTCCAGCGTGTCCTGGCGTATCGCGGCGGTCAGCGCTTCCAGCCCGTCGTAGCGGGCTTCGTCGCGAAGTTTGTGCAGCAGTTCCACGCGCACGAGTTTACCGTAGCCCCCCTCGGCACCGAGGGCGTCGGGCCATTCGAGGCAGTAGACCTCCAGCAGCACGCGGCCGCTGTCGTCCACCGTGGGGCGCTTGCCCAGGCTGGCGACGCCGTCGAGCGGCCGCTCGACCAGGCCATGCACGCGCACCGCGTAGATGCCGAGCGCGGCCGGCTTGGGGTGCGAGAAGCGCAGGTTCAGCGTGCGAAAGCCGAGGTCGCGGCCGAGCTTCTTGCCGTGCACCACATGGCCGCTGATGCTGTACGGGCGGCCGAGCAGCGTGGCGGCCTGGGCCATGTCGCCGGCCGCGAGCGCCTCGCGCACCGCCGAGCTGCTGACGCGCAGGCCGCGCACCTCGTAGCTGTTCATGCGCGCCACGTCGAAGCCGGCGCGCTGGCCGGCGGCGTCGAGCGTGGTGTAGTCGCCGGCGCGCTTGGCGCCGTAGCGGAAGTCGTCGCCGACCAGCACGTACCTGGTGCCGAGACCGCGCACCAGCACGTCGTCGACGAAGGCCTGTGGCGACTGGCTCGCGAAGCGCTGGTCGAAGCGCAGCACCACGGTCTGGGCTATGCCGCAGCGCTCGAGCTCGCTGAGCTTGTCGCGCAGCGTGGCGATGCGCGCCGGCGCGAGCTCGGGCTTGTGCGCGACCTCGGCGAAGTAGTCGCGCGGATGCGGCTCGAAGGTCATCACGCAGGACGGCAGACCACGATGCTGGGCCTCGGAGCGCAGCAGCGCCAGCATCGCCTGGTGGCCGCGGTGCACGCCGTCGAAGTTGCCTATCGTCAGGGCGCACGCCGGAGCGATGCCCGGGTGGTGAAAACCGCGGAACACTTGCATGGCGGCCATTATCGGCGCCCCTGCGCGGCTCAAGCCGGGGCGTTGGTCTTCAGATGCCGATACACCAGCCCGCGCGACACACCGAGCGTGCGCGCGGCCTTGGAGACATTGCCGCCGCAGGCCTGCACGGTGCGCGCGATCAGGTCGCGGTCGCTGTCGCGCAAGGTGCTGCCGGCGGCGGGCGCGGGATCGCGCGGCGTGGGCGGCGGTGGCGTCGTCGTAGTCGCCGGCGCCGTCACAGTCGTTCCAGCCTGGAACACCTGTTGCGCCGCACCGTCACGCGCCCGCATGCGCGCGCCCAGCCAGATGTTCAGGCCGTTCGGCAGCCGGTGCATCGCGTGGGTGTCGCGCGTCAGCGCCGCGAGGTGGTTCAGGTCGAGGCCGAACACCTCGTCGGCACGCAGGCCCGGGCCGCCCTGCGCCACGCCGAGCAGCCGCGCGGCAACGTTGTTGACCCACGCGATGCGGCCGCGCGAGTCGATGCCCGCCAGCCCTTCCATCGGCGTGCCCAGCAGCGCGGGTGACGCCTGAAGGTGCACGATCAGGTGTTCGGTGGACTGCGCGCGCAGCAGCTGGTTCTCGATGGTGGTCGCATAAAGGCCCACCACGGCCGCGGCGTCGAAGCCGAAGGCGCGGCCCTCGCAGGTGACGTCGAGCACCGCGGCGAGCTGGCCGTGCACATCGCGGATCGGCGCGGCCGCGCAGTGCAGCACCTGCAGGCTGCCGAAGAAGTGTTCGCCGCCCAGCACCACCGACGGCTGGCCGGTGCGTATCGTGATGCCGGGCGCGCCGGTGCCGATGTGTGCCTCGTCGATGTTCACGCCGATGCGCCGTGCCAGCGGCAGCAGCCGCTCGCCATGGTCCACCGCGCGCGTCGCGTGCACGACCACGCCTTGCGCGTCGGTCAGGATCGCGGTGCAGGCCGTGCCAGCCAGCGTGCGCTCGAGCTCGCCGAGATCGCCGGCCGCCGCCTGCAGCATCAGCTGGCTACGCGCGAGCGCGGAGTGGATGCGGCTGGGCGTGACCGGGTTGAATGCGATGTGCTCGACCGGATCGCGGTGCGACTGCACGCAGCGCGACCACGACTGGATCACGCCTTCGCTCACCAGCCCGGACGGCCGCACGCCTTCGTCGAAGTAGCGTTGCCGCGCGAGCGCGAGGCGTTGCTCCGGCGTCGAGAAGAAGGGTTGGGGTGTCACGGGGGCTTGGCGCATCGCAGTGCGGAATTTGGACTGGATTGCGAAGCATGACCGCTAGGGAAAGCCCCGTGGCGCGTTCGGGCATGTGTGCGAAGGACGCCCCTCAAGCCGGGGGTTATTCCCAGCGCGGCGCTCTTGCGCGGCCGAGGCGCGCCGGTTGTCCGATATGCTCGGGCCGGTGCAAGAGTATTCCCCCCACATGACGCAGCCCGAGCGGGCTTCCGAGATTGCCGAAAGTCCTGCGCGACCGGCGCGCGTGCTGTGGTCGCCATCGACTCGGCGCTATCAGGTGTGGGGCGCGATCATGCTGATCGCGGTCGCGGTGCTCACGACCCTGCCGGGCCGCAGCCTGCGAACCCAGGTCGCGCGGGTTCGGTTCTTCGCCAGTTGCGCGCGCGAGATCAAGCACATCAGCGAACTGACGCGGCCGAGCACCTCCGAGAACCTCACGCGCACGCTGCAGGAACGCCCGAGCCTGGTGGGCATCGCGACCTGGCCCTACATCAACAGTTTCTGGACGACCGGCCAGCGCTTCGGCGCGGTGCAGGCGCACTACCAGGAGCTCGAGCAATTCAAGAGTCTGCAGATCGGCACGCGCGAGCAGCTGCAGGTCGCCGACCTGGGTGACGTGGTGCCGGGGCTGAAGGTCGTCATCGATCGCCCGAACTGGTTCATGCGCGAGGGCGAGCTGACGATCAACCTGTTCAAGGACGACTTCCGCGCCTATTCGCTCGCCTTCACGTTCGGCCGCCTGGCCGCCGAACGCATCCTGTATGTCGGCTGCATCCAGGGCCGGCAGGCCGACGACGTGGAGCAGCTCTACCGCGAGCTGACCAAGAAGCTGCACGGCTGGCGCCCGCGCGACCTGATGGTGTCGCTGGTGCAGATGGTCGGCGCGGCGACGGGCGTCGCCTCGATCCAGCTGGTGTCGGAGGCTGCGCGCGTGCATAGACACAAGTATTTCGGCGCTGCGCATGACCAGCTGGTGTCGGCCAACTACGACGAGATCTGGCGCGAACACGGTGGCGCCGCAGGCGAGGGCGGCTTCTTCGAGCTGTCGCCGCAACTGCGGCGGCGTGCGCCGGAGGAGATCCCCTCGCACAAGCGGGCGATGTACCGGCGCCGCTACGAACTGATGGACAGGCTGGCCGCCGACGTGAACGCGGTGCTGGCTGGGCGCTCGGCCGGCAGTGCGCCGTTGATCGGCCAGGCTCAGGACGCCGGCGTCACGGCCTGAGCGGCGTCCATCAGGTCGAGCGTGCGCTCGACCTCATCGGCATCGATCTCGAAATCCTCGCCAAGCGCGCGCCCCACGACGATGCCGAACTTCTGATCGTCGCGATCGGTGAGGTTCTTGAACAGCGAGCAGTAGCGGTTCGGCGGCTGCAGCGTCAGCAGTGAACCGCCCGCGGGCATCAGCACCAGTCCGTGGACGAGCTGGCTGCCCTCGACGCCCACGACGGCCTGCGCGCCGGCGCACACCTCGATGATCTCGGGCACGCTGCAGCGCATCGGATCGATGATGCGAAAACCTCGCGCGCGTTGCAGTCGTTCGGCGATCTGCATTTCGTTCCTCAGCACGCGGCGCTGGCCCGCCTGGCCACGCAGGATGAACACGCCGGGATGCGGCTTCACCTGCCGGCCGCGCTGAAGGCGCTCGCCGAGACTCTTGAAGCGCCGGTGCTTGTCGCGGTTCTGGCCGACGTCCTGGAACACGACCAGCTTGTCGAACCAGGTGCCGTCGCAGCGGCGCGGCTGCATGCCCAGCAAGGCCTCGTAAGCCAGCATCTGCGGGCTCGGCACGATGGACGCGGAGGTGATCGGCAGGCCGTGTTCGAGCGCCAGCGGGTAGGTGGTGCAGTCGTCGATCAGCCAGTTGCCGAAATACGCGTTGCCGGGCGACGAGCAGTACAGCGCCGAAGGCCGGTCTTCGCGCACCGTCTGCACCGGCGGCACGCGGCGCGTGCGCTTGTGCAGATGCATGCGCGCATCGGCCTTGTAGAGCACGCCGTCGGCGAGCAGCACGTCTTCGAAGAGCAGCGCCCGCGTCGCGCCGTGGCGTGTGTCGGGTTCGCCGAGCAGCAGCTTGCGTTCCTCTTCCATCGTCGATGCGAAAGGCGACAGCTGCGTGACGCGATCGAACTGGCCGGGCAGGCAAACGGCCGGTGGTGCGCTGCGCACATCGCCGGGTGCGAGTTCCCAGCTGCGCGTGGCGAACTGCTCCAGCGGCGGCGCATTGCGGAACACCGCACCGTGCAAGGTCTGCAGGATTGGCGTGAGAGTCCAGCGCATCGGGGAAGGGTTCGCTCGTGTCAGCCCACATCAGACGTTAGGCCTCGCGACGATTCTAGAGCGCAAGGCGCGGGCCTGCATGTGACAAGCGGGGCACAGTTCGCACTGCGCCGAAAGATTCCCGCGCGCTGGCAACGGCCGGGTCGGATTGCGGCAACTTGTCATGAATCGGAACAACTTCCGGCCCCGGGAAACTCCCTTGTTGCCGAGCCTGCGCGCTGATCCGATCCTGCCGCACCCAAGGCCCGCTCGAGGCCGCAACAGGAGACACGATGAGCAATCGATTTCTGGCCACCTTCACGCGGCAGCCGCAGCGCTGCCTGGCGCTGTGCACCGCCTTGCTGGGCCTCGCGGGCGCGGCCATCGCTGCCGGGCCCGCGGATGTCAATGGCGCGCGCATCCAGGCCAACGCGAAGACCGGCAAGGAGTGGCCGTCGTACGGCCTCGACTACGCCGAGACGCGCTTCAGCCGGCTGACCAAGGTCAGCGATGCCAACGTCAAGGACCTCGGTCTGGCCTGGACCTACAACCTCGAGTCGACACGCGGCGTCGAGTCCACGCCGCTGGTGGTCGACGGCGTGATGTACGTGACCGCGTCGTGGAGCGTCGTGCATGCGGTCGATGTGCGCACCGGCAAGCGGCTGTGGAGCTTCGATCCGCAGGTCGACCGCAAGATCGGTTTCAAGGGCTGTTGCGACGTGGTCAACCGTGGCGTCGCTCTGTACCAGGGCAAGGTGTTCGTCGCCGCCTACGACGGCCGGCTGATCGCGCTCGACGCGGCCAGCGGCAGCAAGGTCTGGGAGACCGACACGCTGATCGACCACAAGCGCTCGTACACCATCACCGGCGCGCCGCGCGTGATCAAGGGCAATGTGGTGATCGGCCAGGGCGGCGCCGAGTACGGCGTGCGCGGCTACCTCACCGCGTACGACGCGCAGACCGGCAAGCAGAAGTGGCGCTGGTTCACGGTGCCGGGCGATCCGAGCCAGCCGTATGAAGACGCGTCGATGAAGATGGCCGCCAAGACCTGGGACCCGAGCAACAAGTATTGGGAATCGGGTGGCGGCGGCACGCCGTGGGACACCATCACCTTCGACCCGCAGCTCAACCTGCTCTATGTGGGCACCGGCAACGGCTCGCCATGGAGCCGCAACCTGCGCAGCCCGAAGGGCGGCGACAACCTGTTCCTGGCCAGCATCGTCGCGCTCAATCCGGACACCGGCAAGTACGTGTGGCACTACCAGGAAACGCCGGGCGACAACTGGGACTACACCTCGACCCAGCCGATGATCCTGGCCGACCTGAAGATCGCCGGCAAGGCGCGCAAGGTGATTCTGCATGCGCCGAAGAACGGCTTCTTCTTCGTGCTCGACCGCACCAACGGCACGTTCATCTCGGCCGACAACTTCGTCGACGTGAACTGGGCCACCGGCTATGACGCCAAGGGTCGGCCGATGGAGATCGAAGGCGCACGCGGCGACAAGCCGCGCGATGCGATCCCCGGCCCGTTCGGTGCGCACAACTGGCATCCGATGTCGTTCAACCCGATGACCGCCCTGGTCTACCTGCCGGCGCAGAACGTGCCGATCAATCTGTCGGACGACAAGAACTGGAGCTTCAATTCCAACAAGCTCGGCCAGCCGCACGGCGGCATGGGCTGGAACCTGGCGATGAACGCCAACCTCGAGCCACCGAAGAGCAAGCCCTTCGGCCGGCTCATCGCGTGGGACCCGGTCGCGAAGAAGGAAGCCTGGCGCGTCGAGCAGATCTCGCCGTGGAACGGCGGCACGCTGACGACCGCCGGCAACCTCGTGTTCCAGGGCACGGCCGATGGCCGCTTCGTGGCCTACAACGCCAAGACCGGCGACAAGCTGTGGGAGACGGCGGTCGGCACCGGCGTGGTCGCCGCGCCCAGCACGTATGAAGTCGACGGCACGCAGTATGTGTCGGTGGCGGTGGGCTGGGGCGGCGTCTACGGTCTCGCGCAACGCACCACGGAGCGCGAAGGCCCGGGCACGGTCTACACCTTCAAGGTCGGCGGCACGGCCACGCCGCCCGACTTCAGCAAGTACCAGATCGGGCCGCTGGTGGCCGGTGTGAAGTACGACCCGGCGCACGTGGCCGAAGGCACCGGCCTGTACGTGAGCAACTGCGTGTTCTGCCACGGCGTGCCGGGCGTGGACCGCGGCGGCAACATCAAGAACCTGGGCTACATCAGCGCCGACGAACTCGGTGCGCTCGACAAGTTCGTCTTCAACGGCCCGTTCGTCTCGCAAGGCATGCCGGATTTCACCGGCAAGCTCACGCCCGAGCAGGTCACGAAGATCCAGGCGTTCATTCAGGGCACGGCCGACGCGATCAGGCCGAAGTAGGGTTGCTGGCAGCAGGCGGGCCGGGGACAGCGTCGATGCGTTACCCTCGGCGCCCCTGACCCGATTGAAGCGTTCCCCATGAAAGACTTCCCTGCCCGCGAAAAGCTCGACCTCACCGAAAAGGTGGCGCGCTATCTGGTGATCGCCGGCACGCTCGACAAGAACTCGGCCGCCGACGACTACGACCTCGCCAACGAACTGAGCCTCGAACTCGCGATGGTCTTGCCCGCCGCGATCTACTGCGCGATGGTCGAAGCCGCCGCGCAGCCCGATGGCAAGATCAATCCGGGGACGGTGGCGGTGATGATGCGCAACGAGTTGCTGCCCAGCGGCGATCCGGAACTGCGCCCGGAGCAGGTCGCGTTCCACACCCACGGCGTGACGGCGCCCAAGCCGCACAGCAAGGCGCATTGACGACGCACGGTTGCCAACGCACCGTCGGCGGCGCACGCAGGGCGCGGTTCAGCCCGAGCCCAGCACCGCCTCCGCGCCCGACAACCAGCGCCACTGCCCGGGCTTCATGTCGTCGGGCAGCGCCAGCACACCGTAGCGGCTGCGGTGCAGGCCGTTCACCGTGTTGCCTGCAGCAGCGACCATGCGCTTGACCTGGTGGTACTTGCCTTCGAGCAGCGTCATGCGCAGTGCGTGCTCGCCGGTCTGCTCGCAATCGGCCGCGCGCACCGGCAGCGGATCGTCGTGCAGCACGACGCCCTGGCGCAACTGATCGATCTGCGATTCGGTCACCGGGTCGATCGTCTGGATCTCGTAGACCTTGGGCACGTGCTTCTTCGGCGACGTGAGGCGGTGGATCAGCGCGCCGTCGTCCGTCATCAGCAGCAGTCCGGTCGTGTCTTCATCGAGACGGCCCACCGGCTGCAGCCCGCGCACGCGCAGCGGCAGCGGCAGCAGACTCATCACGCTCGGATGGTGCTTGGGCTTTTGCGAACACTCATAGCCGGTCGGCTTGTTCAGCAGCACCAGCGCCTTCGCGCGGTAGGGCCACAGCTCGCCGCGCACACCGAACATGAGGCCTTCGGGATCGACCTCAAACCACGGGTCATCGCACACCGCGCCGTTCAGCGTCACATGGCCCGACAGGATCAACCCCTCGCATTCGCGGCGCGCGCCGAAGCCTTGCGAGAACAGGACTTGAGACAGTTTCATCCGCGCATTTTCACCGCCACGCGAACTCCGGCTGCTCGAAGTGCGCGACGCGCGTGTTGCGGCCCGCGATGCACAGCTCGCGGAACTGGTACAGCACCGCGGCCGTCGGCGCGGCGATCCAGTGGTCGCCGACCGGCATGCGCAGCACCGGGCGCGCCGGGTCCTGGCTGGCAGACAGCATCGGCGCGTCGGCCCGCATGAACTCGTCGATCGGGATGCGGTGGATGCTCTGCACTTCGGCCGGGTTGGCGACCAGGCCGCGCGCCGCGCCGGCCCACACGACGACCGGCGTGATGACGAAGCCGGAGCGGGTGACGTAGTCGTCGAGCCGGCCGAGCACGGCGCTCGCGTCGAGCTCCAGCTGCACTTCTTCCGAGAGCTCGCGCAACGCCGCCTGCTCGGGCGTTTCACCGGCATCGACGCGCCCGCCGGGCAGCGCCCACTGGCCGGCGTGGTCGCGCAGTTGCAGCGAGCGGCGCGTGAGGATCAGCGCCGCGCGGTCGCTCCACGCGTCGGGCTGC
>Ga0307510_10003810_pt1 | contig 17664 bp, 25 predicted proteins | sample 12_EM_MG_FD_207224 | JGI IMG/M metagenome (GOLD analysis project Ga0307510, IMG submission 207224) | Populus trichocarpa ectomycorrhiza microbial communities from riparian zone in the Pacific Northwest, United States - 12_EM | ecosystem: Host-associated > Plants > Roots > Unclassified | place...
AGTATACATTTATTCCCGAGGTTCACCACACTCTCTTCACCACCTGAGGACTTATCCCCTTTCTCAGTTTTAGAACAATGTCACTCTTTCTATATCAACCCCTTCAGCGATAGAGACAATTATTTGCAATTTTCATGAATATTCTTCCTAATTTACTATGTGAAATACAGTAACACACATGGCGTCGATCCTAGCAAACAAGGTTTTGTATGATGCCCCATCCACATACAGCACCCGATGTACAGTAAAGAGCGCCTCTGAGACACGAACTCCAGGGAACGTGGGGGCGTTCCGACGCTATTGGTCATCATCGAGACATCGTGATGGAGCCTCCGGTTTTGGGACACTGGAGGGATCAACGTTCAGCTGCCACTCCAGGTAGGAACACATCTCTCGTTCCATCTGGTTGATCTCCCGGAGTGCGAACATGCCTTGGCCAACAATACACCAAGACTTGTTGGAATAAGTATCGTCGCAGATAATCTTGGAAGAGAGCATGAAAGCGGAAATAAATAGTTGGTGTCCTGAGGAACCCTTAGCCGCGGGAAACCGAGCCTTCAAACGTTGCAAGAGATAAAGAGCCGCGAAGGTCACCGATTGGTGAAGCCGCGTCCGATGAAGGGTGTAGGCTATGAAATGGTCCAATCGGGGAGTAGGAGTAGTGGAGGGCGGTGCTGGGGGAGGAAGGACAACAGGACGGGACTGATGCAGGACGCGGAAACAAAGTGGGCTAGGTCAGACAAAATGAAAGCAGCCGGGGAGGGCACTCACATGCCGAGAGGGAAACGGATTGGCCTGCAGAGCAAGCAAATCACACTTGCTGGAAAGTTGCATGAAAAAAAGTGATAAGTCGACTCGAAACAGAACGCAAGCGACACGCTGGAGCGTTGGGAATTCTTCGTCTGAATTAGGCCTTGGCCATGTCAGGAGCGCCTAATGAACACCTAATCGGGAACGGTCCTGGTTTCCTCACACGGATTATCATTGTTAGTATCGCTTAGCTCAGATTATGATCGTGTAGCTTGGATTATCAACTGAGGGTTTTCCTGATGTAGCTCGCTTTTTTCCCCTCCTGCTTGCTTTTCCCCCTCCTGGCTAACTCCCCCCCCTCCTGGGTTGCTTTTTCTCCTCCTGGATCACTTTCCCCCCTCCTCCTTGCTTACCCCCCTCCTACTTGCTTTTCCCCCTCTCCTGTAGTGTTGCTGGGGCTTGAGCCGATGTTTTTGAGAAATCAGTGATAGAAAATCAAATCAAATAGTGAAAAATATGAAAATAAAGATGGAGATAGATTAGTTCATAAGCCTGGGAGACACTTAAGCACCTGAGTGTCACGGTTACCCCCGTGCCATCACGAGCCTATCTTGGTAAGATTCATCCCTGACCTCAGAGGGGTGCCTAGGCGTCCCCAGCCCCAGCAATTCCCTTCAAGTTCCAGGCATTCGGAATCACAGGACGCGACTTTACGTGTTCTGTCTTGCGCTCTTTCTTTCTAAACATATCTGTGTGAATTCCCCACACCTCCGGCAACCTCCGCCAGCCTCCAATGACGCGTCGTCGTTGTCCCACCCATCGAGCTCGTCATCCTCAACAGCGAGCACGTTTATACTTATATTTTATATGGCATATTACATATCATTGAATTTGTTTTTGTGAGTAGAACACAAATATAACAGTAACAAATGTAAATATGAAAATCCTTGGCACTTGCCGCCCCAGCAGTGTTCCTGGCCCCCCCCTGGAAACCCGGGGCCAGCTAGCCGTGACCACATGACAAGTCCAGGACCAACCCCCACACGTCTCGTTGTCTCCCATGCTGAGCTCATCGTCTCTGACAGCGAGCACACATGTTTTTTCTCATATGTTTTTTCTAACATGTTTTTTCTCACATGTTTTTGCTCACATGTTCTCACATGTTTTTTTTCGCATGTTTTTCTCATGTTTCCTTTCGCATGTTTTTTCTCGCATGTTTTTCTCATGTTTTTTTCGCATGTTTCTTTTTGTATGTTTTTTCTTGCATGTTTTTTCTTGCATGTTTTCTCTCATGTTTTTTCTCGCATGTTTTTCTCATGTTTTTTTCGCATGCTTTCTTTTCGCATGTTTTTTCTTGCATGTTTTCTCTCATGTTTTTTTTCGCATGTTTTTTCTCGCATGTTCTTCTCACATGTTTTTTTTCGCATGTTTTTTTTCGCATGTTTTTTCTTGCATGTTTTTTCTCATATGTTTTTTCTTTTTTCCCGCATGTTTTTTTTCGCATGTTTTTTCTCATTTTTTTTTCTCACATATTTTATATTTTACATAACATATATACACCATTGAATTTGTTTTAATGAGGAGAACTCGAATATGACCATGAAAAGTGAGGTTATCAAACTTCATAGCACATGCCGCCCCAGAGATCCCCAGCTGCCCGGACACCCGGAGCCGGCTCGCTGTGTTGTATAACCTTGGCAGCCTCCGACAACACATCCTTGATGTTTCCCATGTCAAGCGCGTTGTCTCTGACAGCGAGCACACATGTAACATATTTTATATAACATATATATATATCATTAGTTTGTTTGAATTGGTAGAGCTCGAATATAACCACAAAAAGTGAACTTCATAGCACGCAGGAATCGTTCATCTCTCGGCAACTTCCGGCGACGTCGCCCCCCGCATAGAACTTGTCATCTCTGACAGTGAGCACACTCGCTCGTACCTTTCCCTTGTAGTATACAACATTATATATAATTAAAAGTATGAATAATCACAACATGAATATAAGATTGAAAAACAAAAATGAGGGAATGCTTGTCACCAGCGGTTCCTGGGGAATGTGCCAACCCTGTGATCTTATCATATCAGAAACTCGTTAATTCAGTCGTTAAACGTTGAGCTGCCAAGTGAATCGCCGACCCACCTTGTAGATATGGTCCATCGCAGAAGACATCAGGATGGGATCCAGCTTGAGCGTCCCCCACTTTGATCACGAATGTAGGGTCGATTACAGCGACCGGAATGAGCTTACGATAAGTGATTTGGACGCGAGAGAAGCCTTGGAGACATGAGTGGTACTGAACAGCGAAGGCCCCGCTGATGCCGACGATGGCGAGGAGTCGGTTGGCGGAATCCTGAACGGCCTTCTGCATGTTCTTGCAGAGGTGATGCATCGTTGTAGGCGTTGGTCTCTGGGCCGAGAGTCAGTCCTGCATTCGCTGCATTCAACTTGTGTCCCACATGAATGGCAGAAAATTTGGTAGTTGAAATCATGACGTTAAGAGGACTAGCAATGGCTACCCAAAAATACCTTCCTGACACTTTGCGTTGACACCATTCCCAGGACCTCAGCACCATCTCTGGGGCCTTCCTACAGATGAGTAATATATATGGTGGGAGACAAGGCGAGATACCAGACAAACTGGCCAATGTCCGTTCCAGCCCGAGTCTCCAGCCCGTTCGGTTACCGTCGCATGTCCGTACAAGTTGGGGATTACACCGTCTTGAGTGATCTCAAGACTTGCGCATACCTAGACTGTTTGTCCTTCGAAATTGAACGCGCCCTCACCAGCGGGGGAAACTGTAAAGTGAATTCAAGGTCAAACAACTTGCATATGAGACCGGAAACGAATACCTACTGTATACATTGGCATCTTGAGCAGAGGACCGGCAAGGACAGCATCAACGTGATTTGTGAGGATGGCCTTGAGAAGTGGGGCACTAGAGCTAGAGCAGAAGAGGAAGCAACAGCATCAAAGCATTCAAATATATTCTATGTGGCTCAGTGCCCCCGGAATAACATCACCCTCCACTCTCTATTCCTTTCCCCTGCCGAGCCCACCCATGTTTAATCCGATATGACAGTCAAAAGCGAGACCTCCATCTGTTATTATTCTGAACTTGTTTTGGAATCAGTGGTTGATTCACTGATCGAAAGAGAGGCACAACTCACCAGCCACAAGGCCGCAAGGACAACAGCCACATTCACGATAAGCAGGAAAGTCGATTTTTGGAACTCAATCTTCGGAAGCCCCATGTTTAAGGAAACGTATCTTGTGGGTTATTGTTCAAAGTGGGTGTGGAAAAAGATTGTTTGTGGATGGTGAGATAGAGATGAGAGGTAGTGGTGCAACGATGTGGTTGACGAAGTGGTGATGATGGTGTGACGATGCGGTCGGTGAAGAAGTGATGAGACGCGACGGAGATGACGCGACGGTCAAGGGGAGACGCGACAGAGAAGATATGATGTAACACTTAGGCGAGGCGGGGTCAGCTCTTGTTGTCTCACCACGATACCGTAACTCAGGCTTCTCAGGCTGCATTGAAGTCAACTTTTCATTGTTCTGAGCCCTGGAACAGACTCCTGGAAGTGTAAGGAACGCAATACGACAGTGTAAACAAAAAAAAAGATAGTCCCCAAACTTTATGCCATGATATTCGCAAGCGCATCCGTCATCCGTAGCATCTCGTCCTCATCCTCTTCATCATGTAGCTCGTCCTTGTTGTTAATGTGATCGCCGTCGACGTGATTTTCCACCCCTGTTTTTAGGGCAGTCGATGGGACGGTGGATGGGGCAAGTGGAGCGGAGGAGGCAGCGACATGAGGAGGGCCACTATAGCCAGGGAGCTTGTGGATTTGCTCTAGGCGCATGCGAAGGTGACCGTTCACATGCCGGCGCTGGATTTGCAGGGCCTTTAGGTGTGCAGCGAAGGCAGGATCACTGTCTTCATGATCGGCAATAGCCCCAGACATAACCGTGTCCTCCTTATCAACCCAGGCCTGCACACGGGCAGCCTCGACATTGCAGCGACGGATCTCCTCTTCGGCACACTCGATTTTGAAATATTTGCTTGCTGCCTGTTGGTTGGCAAGGGTGGCCCACTCTTTGGAGAGGAGGTCATGGTCGGAGTGCTTGAGGATTTCGAACTCGGAGAAGGTGCAGTAATCGACGACTGCGGAGTACACGAGGAGGGGACGGGGTGGCTTTTGAAGGGGTGCGAGGTCATTGTATTGGCTGATTGCATTACGAATTGATACACAGCGGCGAGAGAGTGCTTGTGCAATGTGCTTGCGCAGTTTATACCCTACAAGAAACATTAGAGACACTTCACAGAGAAACACGCTATGTACCTGAGCCAGCCAAGTTCATCTTGTCCAATTCCATCAACCTGCTCACAACGAGCCCTTGGAGATCCTCGACGACGCGGACAAACTTTCTGTTGTCGATATAATCAAGCATTTTTGCATACTCAGCATCGTCCCGTTTCCACCACGTGCCGATGCACAGCTGCTCCTCGAGAGTATCGACAGCATGTGTTGCACAGTCAATCCGCCCGGAAATGGCCCGTAGCTCCCTGTTCAGCACTTCATGCGGGCTTTTCTTCACGGCCTGGTGGGCAACACCGGAAGCGAACTCATACTCAGTGAGGACCAAGGGGCCAAGTTCGTTGATCTTTTCCCTAACGCGGTTGTACTGCTCCCTAAGGAAGAAAATGAGTACGTGTAACGAAGTGTGAATTGAACGCCTTACTGAATTTTGAAGAGATTTTCTATCGCCTCCACATACGATACCTTTATTGCGAGCACAGTGGGCTCTTTCCGCTTTGCAACCAAGAGGAACGCAGTCTCCTCTTTGTGCCAGCGTCGGAAGTCCATGGCAGAAAACCCCATGGATGTCTCAAAGATAAACAACTCTTGGCGGAGATTTTCTTGAGTATCAAGAGCCTGCTTATAGTTTTGTAGTAAAAAATTGCCTGTAGACCTAGGAGCATCAGCGGCACATTACAAGATGTTGGATAAGAGTCATAAGACTTACCAAGTGACGCGTATCGATCCTCATTCACCTGCTGGATATGTAGATCAATTGACTGCATCCAGTGATAGCTGGACAAGTGCCGAATGTTTTGCGCGGTTCCATTGAGACTTGAGAAGAATCTCTCACAAGTCGAGAGGTCTTCGAGCCCGAAGCCAGGTTGGTATAGTGGGTGGTATTTCAGTTGACAGGAACGCTTGTGGGCCCAGCAGTGAAAGGCATCAACGACCAGTTGAAGGCGATTCTTGACCACTTCCTCTCTCAGCGAGCTGTTGTGGAGCGTGATATCTAGGACACAGTTGATGTCATAACCAATGCCTTGATCCTTTCCGAACACCCTCAAGATGGTTGCAACCGCAGCAAGGGCGTACTTGGCCCTGTATAATAAAGGTCGATAAAAGAAAGAGAGGGAACAAATGGATACATACTTTTCACCAGACTGCACAAACTCTGTCAAAAACTCGACAATCCCGTGCCGGCACAGGCAGGTGAAGACACCTGTCTGCTCAAACACCGCCTTTGTAGCTGGCGGGAGTTCCTTTGAATTCGCAGCCTTCCAGTTGCTACCACAGCGATCATCCTCCTCACCCTCCGGAAATGCAAAGCCATCTTCGGACTCCACAAGATTGGGGAGAGCCTTGTCTGCCTTCTGTACAGCGGCATGTGACCCCACTTCATCCTTGAAACCATCCACAAAGCTGCGGGGGAGAAAGTACTTGCTATCAAAGATGCATTCGTCACATGGCCCCGCCATCTTGTCACGCTTTTGAGAGTCGCAGCCATCAATGGCGTGCATCCGCGCAGGGACTAAGGGTATTTCACCTGGTTGCTGAAAGGAAATGAGCGGTCTGAAACAATGTTGCGCAGTGGAGAGCTGACCTCGAACCCGCATGCAGGGCAGCCATATCTCATTCTCCAGGTAGGATCACCGCGTCCAAGCGCACTATCAACCCTCGTTTGTAGTCTGTGCTGCATGTCGGAGAAGTTGTCGAATGCTTGTGAAAAAAGTTGCTCCATGGAATGGCAATATTTGACCTAGTGGCACGAATAGTTAGTCATCCGGAGATGAACTGACAGGGAAAAATATACCTGCTGGAAGGTACATGTAGCCTTGATGAAGCCCTGAATGCCAATGCTCGGCTGTCAGCGGCGAAGGTGGTAGAAAAGTTCGAGTAGGTCGACAGAAAATGCGAGTTTGGGGTGGACTGGAGTCCCAGCGATGAGGCCGATGTGCATGAGCGTGATGTTGGGATTTTCATCCTTGCGTTGCCGCATAGTTGCGGTGGGCATCCTACCAGCTAGAATTTGATCAGCAACGGAATGTTGATACTTAATCATCACACAAACCTTCGAGCCCAAACACAGGTACCGACCAAACGATGTCAGATTCAATCTTGAGACAGGAGGTGGTACGGCTGTGCTTCCATGCAAGATACGGGTCAACAAGTAGTAGTAAAACAGCAATCCACTCGCTCTCCGCAGTGCGGCGCCGCTCGAGTCGTGAACGGGTTGGATAGGAACTTTTTGTACCGCCACCGAATGCCCTACAACGCGATTATGGATACGTGACGGAAAGGAGGGGAAAAGGCGCACGAAATGACCGTTTGCAATCTTGCAACCGCGTTCCCCTCAGGACCCATATTTTCCTCAAGGATATCCTTCCACTCATCCAATTGTGGGTCTACATCCATCAAATCGTCGTATATGGAAGCGTCGGGAACGATCTCCCAGTCGATTGCACCTGGCTCCCAGTTTGCTGTCATAGCCGACTCTGTGATTTTTTGGCGCATGAGTGCAGACAGACCTGTTGTAAAGAAATCAATGATATGTGTTCTAGTTACAAGAGAGTTGTTGAAACTTACAACACTCCTTCTTCCTTTCTTCGAGCTGCATCATTTGCTCATGGATTTTCGCAGCTGTCACAACTTTCTTCTTCTGGTCCGCTCTCCCCAATCGCACGCCAGTGAAGGATCTTACAGCTGAGGACGTGCTTTTTTTACTAGTTTGAAAAGTATGGCAAGGCATGGTGGGTATGAGTAAAAGCGTGTGACAACAAGGTAACCTAAACAAACAATATTACGCAGTGTAAACTTCCAGCTATACAACACAAAAGTGAAGGGCACGGGGCCCAATGTTGCGCGCCACTGTCATTTCTGAGGCTAGGGTGAGATTTGCGATGGGCTGTTGAAAAAAACTGTGACCAATTGAGTAGAAGTTTGGTGCGATGGCACCAGTACTCACCAGTACTCACCGGTACTCACCGGTCCAGAGTTATCTGAACCCAAATGAATCTTCTGGTTATAGAGCTTTGAGTGCAACCTATGAGTTCAAGAAACATTTCCAGCAGGTATATCCGACATATTTACGGACTACATACCACTGTGGTCGCAGGGTTGATTCACTCTTGGAGTCATTGGAAGGAGTGTGAGTCCTGAACGGATCTTTGCCCGGTTTGGTCTGAGATTTGGATTGGCAACGCACGCACAACAGCTCTTCAAATGATAGATGCATGCCCCTCCATTTCTCTTCAATATGATTTGCACCATCATCATCACTCTTGATGGAGGGATGCACACATTGATGGTTGTGTACTTTTCCCGCCTGCCATCCACTCCAGCCCTGAGGAACATCAATATTTCCTTGACATCAGCCACATACAGAAATTCCCGGCCCAACTTATCCGATGCACTTGTGTGCCGATGTCGACGTTCATCATCATTCTCCTTGGAAACATTGATCTGATGTGTGACCCTTGTGTAATGGAACTTGTGCAACTCTTTACAGATGTTTGATCGATTCGGCATACCGGAAGTCCAAGTACAACTTATGGGTAGCGACCACAAAGGACATGTGGCTTGCCTTCCTCGAATATCACACAGTACATGCACCCAATGGCATACATTTGTCCAACAACAACCCACAAGCGACTCACTTCGCTACTTTCAAAATGGGTTTTTGCCAGTCCCCGTTCCTGCGGGGACAACAGAGTACACAATTGATCCAGAGGCCATCGCTCATTATCTTGCCACTTGTACCCGCACTGCCAACTGCCCTTGTCGCTCCCTCTGTACCTCCCTCTCTAGTCAGTGATACTGACGACAGTCTCAGCTCTCAGGATTCCGATGCGGAGAGTAGCTATTCGCTCCCCCCTCAGATGATCTTACGATATCCTGACAGTATCCACCACCACTACCGCCCACACTGAGCTCGATATCATCCCTCTCCTCAAACAACTTGATGTACCGCTGCACCTCAGAGATCGACCGTGAATGTGACAACTGCGAAGGCTTGTACCCAATGTAAGGTAAGGATTGTGTGTGGTCTCAGATCGGCGCATTCCAGACCACAGGACGCTTGCGTCGCTGTCGACGACTCGACACGTCAGTGCCCCGCCGCAATGCCCTCCTCCTCGTCGTCCCCCTCCTCCTTCGTCCTTCGCTTGACGTTTCTCTCTTGCCGCCACGCAGGTCCCCTCGCCGCCAAACCGGGAATCGCCGCCGGCGTCACTTGCCACGCCCGCCATCATTAGCATGCGCCACAAAACCGCGTGTCAACCAATGTCACGCACGTCGAGCTCAACACTTCATTATTCGGCCCTTGTTCGGGTCCGCGAGTTGTTGGACGTGTAGATCGCTGGATATGGGTCTATTGGACTTTAAATCATATGTTTCCTTGTGTCTCTTTTGTTTAGACTTGTCGCTCTTTCTGCTAGCCTTTGCCCCTTGCCTTTGCCATCAGACATCGATCCACGCCGCTCCCTTCGACCCTGCGCCGCTGTCGCGCCTTGACATACCATTCACTCTCGCTTGCTCATCTATTCGCCGGACACTTCTTTCCATACGACGCCGCGCGGTCTGTCGCCGGCAGAACATTCACTCCTTTTTCTTCCCCTTCGCTGACTATTCGTTCCCCTCGCGTAGCACACATTGTCTCATCGTTTCGGACTCAATATATATATCCAAGCCCAGCCCTGGCGAAAGCCAGGCAACTGTGGCCCGTCTTTCTCTTGCTTTCACGACGCTCTCCGACCAACTCGCTACGCCCTCAACGAACACTTGCGCGCAGCAGTGGGGATAACAACCCACGTACACTGCTCCCTGTCCACTCTCAGCGCGTGCTCATTTCCGGGTACGCAGCTTGGGTTTCATTTCCCCTCTCGAACTCTCGAACTCTTGCGCGGACGTTCCATCTGCGATATACCAACTCAATCTAATGAGGACAACATCAGAGCAGCCAGTTCGTCAGTTTGATGACTGCACACACATCCAATCGCTTTCTGAGTTCATAACACATGGCAATTGTATTTAATGGATAAACTGAAGGGTTTAGAAGGAATCAAAGGGTTATATGATAAGGGACATATCGCAAGAGCAAGAGCTACAGTGAACGGCCTGAGGGAAGATCCTCCCATCTTGAGTGCATGTGCGTTTGCCCGTTATTTCAGTCCGGGGCAAAAGAGAATCAAAGAAAGAAAGTAAGGAATGGAAATCTATCCCAGCTCCGCTACCCACACCTGGCCATATTACGAGATCGCACCCTACTACAGCTGATAACTTGGGCGATGTCTTCATTCGTCGTTGTCGTCATTGTTGTTGCTACCACCATGAGAAGCTGCATTTCGAGCCCGCTGCTTCCATAGCGGTCCATAAACTTGTTCACCATTCGCAGCATGGTGCTGATTGTCAATCTTCCAAGCAGTTACCTCTTCTGGCGTTAATTTGATCCACTTGCACACACCCCGATCCAGAGCCTTCATGAGGGTGTTGATGTCATTGGAGCCAAGGCTGCCAGGGTTGCAGACATGGCTGGGCAAGGGCCAACCAACAAGGGCCACCCCAAGTGACTCAACGATCTTGGCTTCATAATGAGAATAATTCATGTTTGTCCTAGTGCGGGAAATGTCCTCTTTCCCAAGGATTGTCCCTAATGGAGAATGTTAGCATCTGTTCCAAAGACACCATAAATTGACTCACCAAGGCCACCCTGAATCAATTGCCGACAGTGAGTTCGTGAGTTCTTATATTCTTGCCTTGCAGAGCCTACCACACTAAGTTATGTGCCGTAGCTAATGTCAGGAATATGGTACTTACCTTCCTTGGTTCTACGAACCCTCTTGGCAATGCCAGATGTTGTAAATCCATCAAGCTGCTGGGCAACAGCATCTGCACAGTTGTGTCCTATTTCGGCATTCTCCAACCATGCCTTGGCACCATCTGATGCAAATGAACCAGGAAGATATGTGTGAGAGGGGTTGCCACGACAGTAAAAGAAGGCAATCTCAGTCCCAAATTGACGATTAAGATCCCGGCACTAAGGAGTGGTAAGAAAATGTGCTCAAAAAAGCGATGTGAACATACACTGGATGTGATATTTTCAACCCTCCCAAGTACTGTTTTAGAAACAGAGATGTTCACAACCCTCATGGGTGGGCTCTCTTTCTCTTCCTTTGCATCATTGAAGGTTCGGATGAGTTCCTGGTTATCCCAACTGCCGAACTCAAGCTGCAGCTCTTTGGTAAATTTGTACCTCTCCAAAAATTCTTGAAGTGTTGTCCTGTCACCCTTGTCTTTATCTAAGAGGAAGATAGAATAAGAGCTTTGATACAACAGTACAGTCATGAGGGAGAAAGCGCACTATGGTTATCTTTTGCCATCTTGATAGAACAGAATGCTCCAAAAGGTGTTGTAGTACGCTGCTTGGCCTTCTTAAGGCTCCCAATGCTACCAAGCAACCGCACATATTCTTGGGGGCTACATTATGGGTCATTATGTGACATTGGGGAAGTAGCATAATAAGAAAAGACATACCGTTTATGATTCTTTGCAATTTCATTGAGTGACGCCATGAAAACCTCAACAGCCTCATGTACATCGTCTACAATGGGGGTAACCATGTTGGAGGACAAAAAAATCAGTGGAAGGGAAGGAAAAGCGAGTGAGACGGGGTCTTTCTACAAGTCACTATGGTTTATACCATGACAGCATAGTTTGAACTTGCTTGGTTAATTTCTCTTGACTAGTATTTGGCCAGAACATGAAGAAATTTTGATTGCTAACCATTCTAGTATGAGTGGCTGAACCGTAACAGACAAAGCCGCTGTCCTACTCCACAAGCTACTGAATACCAACACATGGCAACCGGGGACTGGAAAATCAATCAGTATCCATAGAATGTGGGTAGGGGAAACTTGTACCACCTCACTCAACAATACCACCAGGCCCCACCCTAGAGTGGCACTGGTGCCCACAAATCACCCTCCAAATTGCGTGCATTGAAGGAGACAGGAGGCATCTGCCACACAGTGAGATGTGTGCATAGGGCCGAGTTGCAGTGCATATTCTGGCCTCCAACATACCAAGGAGATCCAACGCATTGCCTCTGGCCTGGTAACAATTGTCTTTGGACTGCCATGCGAATATTTGTCGAGTTTCGTGGCGGGACGATATCAAGTTGGTGCAAAGGCCTAAAACCTAAGGTGGTACCACAGCATAACCGGAAATAGTGAACAAACAGCAACTGGTGTGTGGTACAAGCAAGCGCATCTCATGGAGACAAGGCAAGGTCAAAGGTGAGACTGGGAGGGTGTGGGTGAGGCTCCTATCAATGGGGGGAAAGCACCAACAGAGATGCAAGACAAGGCGTCAGGTTGGGGAAATATGACCGGCAGACAAGATGAAGTGTGGACAGAACCAATGGCCTGGCCATATAGATCTGGTAACCTCTAGATAAAAGAAGGGAATTTGCATTGCCGAAGTATGGTCATATGGATCTGGTGACCTCTAGATAAAGGAGGGAATGTGCATCGTCGTCTATTCACTGAAGTATGGTCATTGCGCCAGTGGGCAAGTGCGGACAATTGCCAGGCCGAAGCTGAGTCAGCCACAACATTCATACGTCGCGTCGCGCGAATTTACCATCTTGCTTATTCTGAGCTCTACTAGTAGTGCCCCACTTCTCAAGGCCATCCTCACAAGTTACGTTGGCCCTATCCGTGTTGGTCCTCTGCTCAAGATGCCCAATGTATATGGTAGGTATTCATTTCCGGTCTCATGCGAGTCGTTTGACCTTGAATTCACTGGTCATCCCTTACAGATTCTCCCGCTGGTGCTGGCGCGTTTGATTTCGAGGACAAACAGTCCAGACAGGCGCAAGTCTCGAGAACACTCAAGACGCATAATCCGCGACTTGTATGGACATGCAACGGTAATTGAATGAGCTGGCAACTCGGGCTGGAACGCACGCTGGCCAGTTTGTCTGGTATGTCGCCTTGTTTCCCACCACATATATTACTCATCTGTAGGAAGGACCCAGAGACTTCAACAAGTATTCAGGCCAGAACTGATTGGCTTACACCACCGCTGCCACGTCGAGAGACAAAAGTCGACATCGGAGAATCCAGGGTCTTAACTATAACTATGACCATGGAAATAGGGGGTCAGAGATCCGCTTCATACCATGGTTCAGCTGTCGAGACGGGGCGCAAGGACTTTATTTGGGTGACGGTGAGTAATCGTAGTTTCATTGGCTACCCGCCCGCCACTCTCACTTTCACTACCACCACGGCATAGGTACGCCGAACAGAAGCACAAGAAACTTCTTGCGGTTGGGGGGAAGCAAAAGTCGCCTCACTAACAGGGTCAATCCTCTTTCGGCACTTCAACTGTCCCTGGCGACATCTCCTTTCTGGCTGGCAAGAGGAGGTGGGTTCTCTTACAAGAAGGTAGTGCATTTGGTGACATCCTATTGACAACTGTTAACAAGATCATCCACAATGCTGGCCGTATTGCCATCTGCACCGCGACATCAGGTGGCCAACCCGGGGACTTGTAATCTTGCCAGTATGATCGAGCGATGCAGCAAACCGCTGTTCGTATCACTCATACGTGAGTAGCACAGCCCCAGGACCAATATAAGCGCGAGGGTGTGTTGCAGATTTGGCACAATCTCCGCTCAAGGGACCAAAGCAGTGAGTCGTGTGTATGAATGGGTATGTATCGATCTGGGCTAGCTGTCGTGTCACCTCTCACCTACCTCTCTAGCATAATTTACGTCCACCAGCCTAGTCCTCTGTCTCACTACCCACTCGGAGACCCCGTGGAGCTGTACCATGCGCCACACTATGTGCAGCATTTAGTCGGTGCCATTGTCTGGGGCCAGGAAGCCTCCACCGACACGCTCTTCGCCTCCTCTGAATCATAGAACATGGCCGATTTCAGCGGATATCACGTTGTATTCACGGTAAGTTGCAAGTCCCTCCTTCCATCCGTACTTCGGTATCACCAACACGAGTCGTCGCCTTCCTCATCGCCATACTCCCAACCATCCATTTCTCCTTCATGACCCGCACGTGTGTACCCGCATCGATATACCAGGAGCCTGCTCGTTCATCATCGCCTGAACCGACGATCGCGGTGTACGAAAACATCAACAGCCCCAATGTTGAGAATCCCCATCACGATCGCTATCAACACGATAACCCGAGCCCATCCCAGTGGAACGCGATCTCCGTTCGGCTCGTAGGCAGCCACCCACTCTGGGGTCACTACCTGTACGTTTACATGCACGTCAACATAAACTGTTCACCTTCCAATTCCCCATATCTTCCTTTCTCATGCGCAAGTTCACTTTTTTCTATGACAGGTGGAACGCCGTGCGGGCACTGGCTAGGTTTCTCCAGCGTAATCCAGAGCTTTACGCAGGGCAGAATGTGCTCGAGTTGGGCGCAGGAGGCGGCCTGCCGGGTTTAATCGCAGCAAAGTGCGGTGCGAAAAAGGTGTGTGTTTTCCTTTAAGAAAACTGAATGTGCCGTTCTCTAACCACCAGTCCCGCCCTGGCGATGCCATGTCTTCAAACCCAGACGGTTCTGCATTCCGCCCTTCCAACGTGACGTTTTTCTCAGGTGCGCAACTGACCTTATGCACCGCCTGGAATGGTGTCGACGCAAAGTGTTAGGAAGGTATTTTTGGGTAGCCATTGCTAGTCCTCTTAACGTCATGATTTCAACTACCAAATTTTCTGCCATTCATGTGGGACACAAGTTGAATGCAGCGAATGCAGGACTGACTCTCGGCCCAGAGACCAACGCCTACAACGATGCATCACCTCTGCAAGAACATGCAGAAGGCCGTTCAGGATTCCGCCAACCGACTCCTCGCCATCGTCGGCATCAGCGGGGCCTTCGCTGTTCAGTACCACTCATGTCTCCAAGGCTTCTCTCGCGTCCAAATCACTTATCGTAAGCTCATTCCGGTCGCTGTAATCGACCCTACATTCGTGATCAAAGTGGGGGACGCTCAAGCTGGATCCCATCCTGATGTCTTCTGCGATGGACCATATCTACAAGGTGGGTCGGCGATTCACTTGGCAGCTCAACGTTTAACGACTGAATTAACGAGTTTCTGATATGATAAGATCACAGGGTTGGCACATTCCCCAGGAACCGCTGGTGACAAGCATTCCCTCATTTTTGTTTTTCAATCTTATATTCATGTTGTGATTATTCATACTTTTAATTATATATAATGTTGTATACTACAAGGGAAAGGTATGAGCGAGTGTGCTCACTGTCAGAGATAACGAGTTCTATGCGGGGGGCGACGTCGCCGGAAGTTGCCGAGAGATGAACGATTCCTGCGTGCTATGAAGTTCACTTTTTGTGGTTATATTCAAGCTCTACCAATTCAAACAAACTAATGATATATATATATGTTATATAAAATATGTTACATGTGTGCTCGCTGTCAGAGACAATGCGCTTGACATGGGAAACGTCAAGGATGTGTTGTCAGAGGCTGCCAAGGTTATACAACACGGCGAGCCGGCTCCGGGTGTCCAGGCAGCTGGGGATCTCTGGGGCGGCATGTGCTATGAAGTTTGATAACCTCACTTTTCATGGTCATATTCGAGTTCTCCTCATTAAAACGAATTCAATGGTGTATATATGTTATGTAAAATATAAAATATGTGAGAAAAAAACATGAGAAAAAACATGCGAAAAAAAACATGCAGGAAAAAAGAAAAAACATACGAGAAAAAACATGCAAGAAAAAACATGCGAAAAAAAACATGCGAAAAAAAACATGTGAGAAGAACATGCGAGAAAAAACATGCGAAAAAAAACATGAGAGAAAACATGCAAGAAAAAACATGCAAAAAGAAGCATGCGAAAAAAACATGAGAAAAACATGCAAGAAAAAACATGCAAGAAAAAACATACGAAAAGAAACATGCGAAAAAAACATGAGAAAAACATGCGAGAAAAAACATGCGAAAGGAAACATGAGAAAAACATGCGAAAAAAAACATGTGAGAACATGTGAGCAAAAACATGTGAGAAAAAACATGTTAGAAAAAACATATGAGAAAAAACATGTGTGCTTGCTGTCAGAGACGATGAGCTCAGCGTGGGAGACAACGAGACATGTGGGGGTTGGTCCTGGACTTGTCATGTGGTCGCAGCTAGCCGGCCCCGGGTTTCCGGGGGGGCCCAGGAACACTGCTGGGGTGGCGAGTGCCAAGGATTTTCATATTTACATTTGTTATTGTTATATTCATGTTCTACTCACAAAAACAAATTCAATGATATGTAATATGCCATATAAAATATAAGTATAAACGTGCTCGCTGTCAAGGACGACAAGCTTGATGGGTGGGACAACAACGACGCGTCGTCGGAGGCTGGCGGAGGTTGCCGGAGGCGTGGGGAATTCACACGGATATGTTTAGAAAGAAAGAGCGCGAGACAGAACACATGAAGTCGCGTCCTGTGATTCCGAATGCCTGGAACTTGAAGGGAATTGCTGGGGCCGGGGACGCCTAGGCACCCCTCTGAGGTCAGGGATGAATCTTACCAAGATAGGCTCGTGACGGCACAGGGGTAACCGTGACACTCAGGTGCACTTAAGACGACTTTGCGATCTGACCAGCCATTCAAGCAGGGCTTGCTTCAGCTTGATTTGGCAAAAAAAAAAGTAAAATCAAGCCGAAGCAAGCCCTGCTTGAATGGCTGGTCAGATCGCAAAGTCGTCTTAAGTGTCTCCCAGGCTTATGAACTAATCTATCTCCATCTTTATTTTCATATTTTTCACTATTTGATTTGATTTTCTATCACTGATTTCTCAAAAACATCGGCTCAAGCCCCAGCAACACTACTCTCCTGCTTGCTTTTCCCTCCCTCCTGGTGCACTTTCCCCCCCCTCCTGCTTGCTTTCCCCCCTCTTGCTCACTTCCCCCCCTCCTGGGTTGATTTCTCTCCATCCTGGCTTGCTTTTTCCCCCACTGAAGGTTTGATTATTATTTTTTCCTTCCCCTTTGCACATTGGTTTTTCCCATCTCAGTTGACAGTTTTTTGCTTGCAGGTTGCCCTTTCCCCCATGCAGGTTGAATTTTATGGGGTTTTGAATATGTGAGTGCATTCTTTCCCCCCCAGTTCTGTGTTGGTTATTCCACCCCCCTAATGCCATCCTTATAAATGCCACCCTCCTGTGCCTCCCTGTATGAATTGGTAAGTCTGTTTTTTTGTATGTTTTTGTTTTTCTTCTTCTTTCTTTTCCAGTCCTGTGCATTTGTGCACCCCCTTGATATGCACCAGTTTACTTGGTATGTCTTCCCCCCTTTTTTTTTGTTGTATGCATGTCACACTGATAGAATGGGCTGGCCCAGAGGTGGCAAAACATGTGTAAGTATAGACACATCAGGTGTGTAATTGGCATGTCACTGACTTGGTTTTTCTTTTGCTTTTCCTCTTCTTCTTCCTCTTCCTCTTCCTCTTCCTCTTCCTCTTCCTCTTCCTCTTCCTCTTCCTCTTCCTCTTCCTCTTCCTCTTCCTCTTCCTCTTCCTCTTCCTCTTCCTCTTCCTCTTCCTCTTCCTCTTCCT
>Ga0307510_10003811_pt1 | contig 17664 bp, 20 predicted proteins | sample 12_EM_MG_FD_207224 | JGI IMG/M metagenome (GOLD analysis project Ga0307510, IMG submission 207224) | Populus trichocarpa ectomycorrhiza microbial communities from riparian zone in the Pacific Northwest, United States - 12_EM | ecosystem: Host-associated > Plants > Roots > Unclassified | place...
TTACCTGTAGAGCCCGCCGATTACCAGTAGGGCCCGTCCGTCCCGGGCGCCCTTTAAGGTACTGCCGTCTGTCCTGTCCGCCCCCGAAGACTGGCGGACTGGACGCTTGGGAAGGCTAAATGAAGCCCCGTTGTTGAGAGGGGAATTAGGTCAAGAACTCACGAATTCTTTTCACCAAGAGCCAAACCGCAAACGTGAAAATCCCTCCAGCCAAGACCGGGCTTCAACTACTCCTAAAGTCACAATTTCTACTCTCCAAGCTACCTCCTTCACAACCGGTAGTATGAACGACTGGGACCTGCACTCGCTCTCCATTCTGATAGTGGAAGATCCGATCACAAGAGCAAACGACCTATCTCTAGCGCTACCACTTCCATCACTTCCACCATATCCTCCCCCCTCCCCAAAAAATCCCCGAAAAAAATCACACTACGTTGGTCCTGGAATTCTAGTCCAGCACAGGGACAACTCCCGCCGTACAAGCACCGCTATGAGGTTGCCGTGGGGCGAGCGTCGTCAGAAGACCCGGAACGAGGGTGATAGGAAAACTAAGGTTTGTTGGCTGTGGAATGCAGAGATCTATATCCACAATATACTACGGAGAAGGGAGCGTTGCTGAGATTAAATATAGTTTGCGGAGGCTACGAGCATAGTGGTCTCGCTATCGCACAAACACCAGAAACACCAATCACCCTCGACATGGTCAGTCTCACTCCCACGAACCAGGGGGCTCTACCCGGACATCCCGCAGTGGTGTTGCTCCATCAAGTGGCGACTCCCGCTGTGGCTACCACCCTGTGTGCTTCATCCCTCATTAGGGGGCCGTCATGCGCAAACTTCTTCAGGACGTCTCACAAGGGATCAAGCACAAGCCCAAGGGTGACTACTCGGTTTTGCGGTTCACAGATGGCTGGGTCCGTGACATGCTCCTAGCGCCAGTGTTCCCAAGCGCCCCGCCAGCCTTGTAGGCACCGCCAGGACTGCAGCCCGGGCGTCCGGGGTGTCTGTCTCGAGTTGTAGGGCAACAGCATCCGTTCTTTGTGAGAGACTACGGTCTAAAAGGGTGACCGTAGGTCTCCACGGATCGGTTACTCCGGAGCGGTACCCACAACCCCCGCCCGCCATCTACAGTCCTCGCTAATTCTCTATAGGGCTCACCGATTACCTAAGGGCCCACCCCTCATCCGGGGTCACCCGGAAAATTGCCCTACCCAAGACACCTGCAGTTCCCTTCCTTCCTGCCTGTGCAGTCATCCCGACAGAGGCCGAGATACCTGTCCACCCCGGGCGCCTTTTCAGGTACTGCGGTCCGTCCCGCCTAGATGGAAAGACGGACCCACTAGACGCCTAGAAACACTACCTAGGCATCGGAAGAGCGGACATCGACATAGGAATAAAAAATACAACTGGGTACGATTTCGCAACCCGAGTATCATAGCACATCAGTGCGAACTTGGAGAAGTACGGCCACAAATAGGGGGGTGTGCACAGGATCAAGAGCAATCCCAAGAGGCCCAAGAATATAAAGATCAGTGTTCCCAACCGTCCAGGGCTCCTGTAGGAGTAAGCGATGGGGGTTGGCTGCCAAGAGCCCCGGACGAGACGGGGCGGCACAATCTGGTCCGTCTTCGTCCGTGAATTCGCAGGACGGCAGTTGTTGGGGAGGACGACGAGCCCCAAGATCTGAGCCAACCTTAGGCCGGGGACGGCCGGTGACTACGGGCAACCATGGCGGACCGCCGGGGAGCACCGAATAAATCCTATTCACGCCATGTCCTCACCCTCCCAGAATGATCCCGAGTTTACCAAATAATAAGATAAAGTGTTCCCAGCCGTCCAGTCAGTCTGTCCTCAGGGTAGGGCGGGACGGACTACTACTCATAGTCAGTATTTTTAGGGAGGCTAGGACCGACTACGCCTGTGAGGGTGGGGACCGGACCGGCCGTATGGTACTATAGTCCTAGCGCTTGGACCCCCGGTACTAGCCCAAGTTAGAATCATACACCTCCAAGCCAATCGTTATCGCTTCATGATCCATCATTCGTTCCGCCCCCTGCCTTCCCTCACCATCCCTGCGCCGTTCTCTTTAGAATCCATCACAAACCTGACAATGCCGCAATAACCGACACTTGATCTCCATTTACATTACTTTCTCATAGCCCTCGAGGGTGAGATATTTTTATGAGGGACGGCGGAGGGATAGTCGTTCTATTTTACTTTGTGGGAAAGCTCCAGAGGTGACCCACTTGATGACACAATGTGGTCCGCCCTAGATGGATCCCACCCTTGAGAATAGTGCTAGAGAACACTAGTAGGGAGATTCTAGGATTTGATATGAATTCTGTTAATCAGAGGAGTGAGTCGTACCCTTGGGATTGTTAGATCCGGGATATGGTTTGTCCAGCTCCACCCCCAACTGTTTCACCAGGGGATGTTGACCTGATGGCCTTAGAAATTTGGAACCCCAGAACAGGACGCCCTCTGCCGCGCCTGCACCATCAACACCCTCTTTTACCACCTACACAGTGAACTAGTGGAGGAGCTCACAGGATTCGGTCTGAAGGACCAGGGTTCTGAATAGTCCAACCGGTCAAGTCTTGGAGTCAGGACCAGGCTAGCCAGTCCTAGTTGTGGCGATGACAAGACCCGACTAACTTGGGTGGTCCGGTCCGGTTTGGACTGGTCCCGGAACAGTCTTCAAAAAGATCGCATGAGAGTCTGAATGGCATCCAGCCCAACACTCGCAAGAATATAAGGATAGATATACTAGGGTCTCAAAGTCACTTGTCACGTTATAAATCAACAGCCCCTCAATACAAGTTGATAGAAGATCCTGGAGAGGGCAATATGCGGTGGAAATACGATACCTGATGGATAAGTCGCATCCAATACCTGTATTGTGGCATGTGGTCATGTAATATCACTCACTTAGTGAACCAAAAATAGTGTTGTAATATGCGATCGGAAGATATGAACGGAACTTGGACGAAGAAGTAATAATAGACAGTAGTGAAGATCTCATATTGTGGCAACGCTTGTTCATTGAATAATAAGAAAGACATAGCTTAGCTATATAATACAGCAGTTGAGTCCAGCCATTACCACCGCATTCACTCAACAAGGACAAACAAAGACTATCAAAGAAGTATCCTAAAGGAACAAAAGGAACAATGAAAGAACACACAATAGGCTTCCGAGTGAACCAGCAACGAGTATGAAAACATAAAGGGCCGAAAGAAACATTTGAGAGGAGAAAGAAACCATATTTGAGAGGAGCAGAAACCATACCAACAAATAGTTCGATACTCGAGAACCTATGTTCGCCACCCCTAATCTAAGCGAAGCACTATCTCCATCATATGATTCATAGAAACAATATGTTTAATTAATAAAAGCTTTATTTGAAAGTAATATATTGTGATAAAATTAGCATATCCTATGGCTTGGGAGGCCTGGTCAGACAAGTCCTGGTCAAGTCGGTTTCCATAACCCTGACTGTCCAGTCGGCCTAATTTCCACCATTGGACTAGACTTGACTTTCGACTTGACAAGCTAGTCCGGTCCGGTCTTCCGCCGCCCATTCGGAACCCTGTCAAGGACTATGCCGCCTGCCTAATCAGCTAATGTTCTCAAGCATTCTGTCAGCCCTGTAGGCACCAGTGTTCGCAACTGTCTAGGGTCTTAATAGAGCCCCACCGGGGGACATCCAAGCGCCCTGGACGGGACGGAACGGTAAAATGGGATCCACTGTGGGCCCTTCAAGGTACGACCGATGAGCTCGCGGGGTTGCGAGGGCTGCTAAGGACTATGAGGGACTACCGGCGACTTCCCGGGGCTACCGAGGACTGTGGGGGTTGCGGGGGACCCTGGGGGACTATGAACAAATCCAAGCTATCCCTTTTCCTTTCACCCTCCCCGAGCAGATGGAGAAACCCATAGAATAACCCCTCAAGAAAGTGCATGCAATCCAGTAGCGACAAATCAGTCTAGAATATTTCCCACTATATCGAGCGAAGTAGGGACAGAAAAAAGACAAGCTTGCAATACCAATCCTATCTGCTTACGATCCTCCAATTCTTAATCTCCTTACTCATGTTGCTTGTATTGAAACCGGTGACTGGAGCCGTTGATTCATGTTTGGTCCTACCTCTACCGTGCATTAGTTCCTGTTTCCCCTCGTCTCATCGACAGTAGCTGGAACACTCTGGTTACCGATTTCCAGTTGCCTGTATCATGTGGAGGGAAAGTTTTCCTACTCACTTCCATATTTTCAATGCCCCAAACCCGGCGGAATACCCTTGCAGTGCTCGCAACGGGGCAGTCCGTCCGTCCTGGGCCAGGACCAGGACGGACGACATTGTGTGGTTCCCCGTCGTCCCACGTCGTCCCCGGCGGTTTTCCGATGTTTTCCGATGTTTTCCGCCGTCTCCTGTCGTCCCCTGCCATCTCCCTTGCTAATCGCTGGCGCTCCTTCTCAGTTCCTCACCGACCGTTGCCCCCACACTATTGACATTCAGTTAATAAGACGGAAGATGCTAGAAGACTTTCGGAAGACTCACCGCTGAGTCTGAAACTCGGAGAACATTGCGAGAAGAGACGTAGCCAAGCAGGGAAGCAAAGCGGGGCATGAGGGGAAAGCGGGGTACCAAGAAGAAAGAAGGTGGCGTGAGAAGATGGAAAAGTGGTCTGATATTTAAGCATCGGTAGTTGTTGTTTTTTATGCTTAAGAGTCCCGTTCAAATTGTTAAAAGCGCAAGTCACCCAACATTGTCTATCTTTTATACGCTCCCTTCGTCTCTTTAGAAACCAGCCTTCTCGTTTACGATCGGTATATATATTATAGAATTATAAGATGTTGGAAATTAGGCTGCTCATCACATGCATATATTCCCATGTGCGCTGGATAGGAAACGCTACTACTATTGTCCGTTACACACCCTTGCTTGAAGACTGTTCCACCACCATTGGCTTCAGACAATCTCCGACATTGATCCTGCATACAGCCACTCGGCATAAGTGTTCGTGATGGCTTAGTCAGCAACCTCGACAAAAAAAAATGCCAGATCATGAAATTGATCTCAACCAGTGATCATTTATCATGCTCATTCAACAACATTGGACTACTCCCGCAGCTGAGTTGAAGTTGGACACTTTCTATAGGAATTGCCACCTTAGGTGTCCCACTCGCACCCTGTTCCGGATAGTCAAAATCAGGAGTTAACCGTTATGAATATAGAAACATCCGGGTAAGTGAAATGGTGGGTAAAAATCAAGTTTGAAAAAACTCAAGAGTGATAATTGTGTTGGTATGGCATCCAGCTATTCCATAGATGGCCTGAATCTGAGGGTTCGGCTAGGAAGGACTCTCAGTGAGGAATGGTAAATATTTTTCTGTATTTTTGATTGATTTGCATGAAAATTGGGTGGCAAGCCAGGCTTAGAGTTGGTTATGGTGTGGGGCGGAGAGTGCAATCGGGCCGACACCTGTGTTTTTCGGGGCCCTGGAGGCCCTCTAATGAACTCTAGCCATGCCTTGCTAAAGATGCTGCCTTGCTAAACCCTCACACAGCCCATAAAATTTGGGTCAGTGTAGAGCTGAAAACAAAAGGCCTAAGAGAGACCTAAAAGGAGAGAATTTAAGAAACCTCCCAATACTAAGCTTGAATAGAAGGGTTTATCTAGTGTTCATTACGGGGCAGGTGCTAACTCACCAGTAGAGTTCGTTACGGGGCGGGGCGGGGCGGGTTTTCACTTGCCAGGCCCCGCCCTTACAGCGGGGCTCGGGGGGTATTTTGCGGGTAATCTCCACCCCGCCACCGTCCGGGGCGGGTCCCCGCTCATTCATTGGATGGGGCCCTGTTTCTCCCCACCTGTTTTAATGGGGACCCGTCTGGGGAACGGGCAGGGCCGGGGGCAGGGGCAGGGAATCATGAAATAACACGCCCCGCCCCGCCCTGGTGAACAGCCCTGGGCGGGGCGTGTTATTTTATGGTTCCCTGCCCCTGCCCCACCGCCGCCCATCCCCCGAATGTGGCCCACCCGGACTCATTCCCTGGACAGGGCCCACCAGGACTCATTCCCTGGACGGGGCCCACCTGGACTCATTTCCTGCACGGGGCGCTGTTTGTTACCACCTGTTTGTAACGGGAACTGGTCTGGGGTATGGGTAGAGCGTGGGCCTGAGCGGGGACAGGGGCAGGGAATCCCGAAAAAGACACCCCACCAGACGGCGTTGAGTGGGGTGGGGCAGGGCAATGGGCCATGGGCCACTGTTTTCGGGGCCCCTTCTGCCCCGTTATGCGCTCCAGGATTATCTCAAATGATTAGGTCAAATTATAAATTTAGAGCCTGCCTAATACGACGGGCAAGACTTGGATACAGAGGCAAAAATAGAAGCTCAAATTGAGATAATATTTGGGATACTGAAGATACTATCTATCCGAGCGAGGGTTAGAGATATCTAAATTTTCATCATGTTCAGAAACCATCAACCTTGGTGAGAATCAGATACATATCTATGTAGCTGGCAGAAATCTAAAAAAACTGTCCAGAACAACGGGTCCGGCTGTACTCCCTTGGCCGAGTTCAAGTTGGACACCTAAGGTGGCAATTCCTATAGAAAGTGTACAACTTCAACTCGGCTGCAGGAGTAGTCGAAAGTTGGGAAATGGGTATGATACTTGTACCTGATCGCTAGTTGTGATCAATTTCATGATCTGGAATTTTTGGCGAGATTGCTGACGCCATCACAAACACTTATGACGAGTGACTGTACTTCATGCAACAAGATCAAACTCAAATCTCTAATCACATGCCATTGAAACAGGAACACTCACAATTACCGAACATCAGCTTAACCCTCGGCTTCATCCACAACCTATGGCTGACCACATTGTCAATACCCTCAGGAACTTCTCATCAAACCTCGCACCTGGTTCGGGAAAGAGGATATCGCAACTACTGAGTGGGAGGAACCTCTTATTTTCTGGGCCGTATATCGATCGTATGTGAGCGCTAAAGAGAAGAATAAAGTTTATGAGAGACAGACAAATGTTCGGTGACTTCTATTCCAACAATTGACCGTGAAGAGAACTTCTTAAGTACAACCCATAGTGACTACAGGATCATACGATTTCCTTCTCTTCTCACGCCATTGTCTTACCCCTCATTCTCCTCTTTGCTTCCCCGCTTTGCTATGTCTACTACCCCGCTCTGCCACATATGTTACCCCGCTCTGCTACGTGTCCTACCCCGCTTTGCCCATGCTTCACCGACTTCCAGACCGAGCGGCCAATTCTCCGTATTTCTTCTAACATCTTCTTTCTTCTGGCGTGGGGGTTGAGTGCGGTGAGAAATCCAAGGTGAGCGCCGGTGATTCACAATAGAAGCATGGAGAAATATTCTGCATGCACTGGCAGCATGGCAGAGAAGAAGGGTAGGATATAAGCAAGCATGTTTTTCCCTTGATTTGTTCTTTTAATCGAGTACGAGAGTACAAGACTAATTCAATTGACTATTTAGACAAGACAAAATGAGTGAAGACGTGAACGAGTGAAGATGTACGATACATATAAAACAATAAGGGAAAGATCCAATCTTGTATCCCACAATCACGGAACAACAATAAGGGCCCGTTAACCAATAGACGGCCATCAAGTCACCAGAGACGGTGCCGACCGTCACGGGAGCATAAGGGCCCTGTTTACCTGACTATCTAGTTCTGACATTTTGGTGGGGAAACTAGACTGTGGCGTCTCAATTGATGTCGTGTTCCAGTAGACGTGGCCAAACTATTAACCTAATTTTCCACCATCCTATATTCTAGGTGCCAGATGGTCAAAACCTTATGGAGCTCAGCATGTCCTTTTGCAATCACCCTCTATCAACATCACCCATACATCAGGCACCCAATCATAAGAATAGCAACCAATCGGCTCTAATCTTTTTCGCTCAATCAGCAATCCATTCTCCCATAACCCATAGTGAGTTCAGCGACAAAATTCCTATCTTCCGTTGGTGAGGAGGCGTTCTTGGGGGCCCAATATCTCAATTGCCGAGCCCTATTGAGAGGGAAGCTACATGCTTGCACACCTCCTGTCAGTTAATCGAATTTTTCACACTAAACTATACTAGACAGTATATTTAGGTCAACACACACCCATATATTCACCCTACACACCTCCCACCGCCTAGCCTTCCTTAGCAGTCGGCACTGTCTCCGGTTGCCAGGCGGCCGTCTATAGGTAAACGTCCCCAAAACTGTCGAAGAGCGGTAGGGAAAATTGATGGGTCTGTGTTTACCTCCTACAGTGAGTAGTTGTGTGAAAGTTGTGATCCAAAAACGTGAGGTGTGCAACCAGGTGGCTTTCAATTCTCACAGAACTCAACAACCAAGATATTGGACAACCAACAATTCTCTCTTACAATCAAATTATGAGAATTTTAATATTAAACTTGCCCTAAATTATGACACAAGGAATTGCTAATTGTGCAAGGAAAAGGGAGCTTATTCATAGCTGCTCTTGCTATTGCAGGCATGGAAGGTGAGTGGCATTTAGCTGGTGCCAGTACTCACCTCGCCGGAATTAGTCATTGGTCACGTGGACAAAAGCCTGAGCAAATGCACTCTGAATAGCCCTTCCTCCAGTTCACGTGACCTATCACTAATTCCGGCGGGGTGAGTAGACGGTGGTTGCAATCCCACCCCTTGAGCCCCGCCATGTTTTGACCGTCTATTACGGAAAATATTAAACCCTTAAAAACAGGGTAAACAGTTTTGCCATATCTATCGAACTATGATGCGGGTTGAGACGCGACCATCTAGTTTCCCACCAAAATCTCCAAATGCAGCAGATCCGCAAACGGGCCCGAAGACCACAAGAAAGACACCAGGAAAGGTTTTCCTCCTCATGGTACAAAAACAAATGGTAGCTTGTGACATGAGTGCCTCAGATGGTCTTTTGTGAAACTGCGTAAAACAGAAAATATGAGGGACAATTTGGAAATGAAGTATGAAACAATATCTCCGGTTACACATTTCAACATACTCCACAGTAGAAGGTCAAGAGAAACATGACAAGTAACCAAAGTGAACAGGTAAAAAGCGAAGACAATGAATCTGTAGGAAACTTCAATAAAATAACACTATGTAAAGAAGAGAGAAGAGAGGTAGGACAGATGATCACCTTGCAGTGCTTTGGTGAAGAGGTCAGGGGGATTATCCTTTCCACAAAGAAACTGCAGTTCAAATTGACCCTGTTCGTACTGTTCCTGTATATAGTGGTAGAGGAGCTCAATATGCTTAGCCCCTCGGTGGAGTCCAGGGTTTCGATTAAGGAAATGGGAACTGATGTTGTCAACATAGAGCCGTGGTTTAGTCTCGGGATCGATGGTTTTTAGTTCAACTAGGAGACGATGTGTCCATGTGAGAGATTGAGCTGCGGTGGTTCATGCTACATATCCTGCCTCTATGGTCGAGAGGGCAACCACTGTCTGCTTGCACAGTTCCCAGTGATCGGACATTGTGTGTAGAAAGTAACCGACCCAGCAAGGCGATGGAGGTCAGTATGGTAGTTTGCATGGGTACCATCGGTACAAACCCGGAGGAGCTTGTATTATGGATCCTTTACTTGCATGTTTGTGTGTTTAAAATCTATAGTATGAGCAAGATAATGGAATATGTTTTGGGCCATGGGCATACGGCTTTCGGAAGGGTTCGTACTGAATTGATACTGACAACAGACCCTGGATTGGCAATCGGGACTTGTAATAATTGCAGCGTAAAGAAGACTACCCACAGCTGATTTAAATTCTTGGAGGTCTGTGGCTGGTGTGTGTTCCTCATTTTTGACGGGACACGCGGATGTGGAAAGTGGAGACAAAAGCTGTCTTGTTCCAGATGGTCAGAATGTGCTGATAATGCGGGGAAGGTAGGCTGCTTGAGAAAGGAAAATACAAGTGGTCTTCCATTCGAGTTCGATTGAGAGTAAATTGGGTGGCCATCCTCAGGCATTGACGCTAAAGTGGCCACTTAGCCAACCGGAGTACCCATTTAATCACTTTACTACCAACACTAAGTTATTAACATGTACCCCTAAACCTGACCCAACTGGTGATTGACATAAACTCCTGGGTTGGTTTGAGAGGTAATCAGTCCATACTGTGGGAGAATGGCAGGCAATGTTTCGCTCCAGCGGCGTGCCACGTGATTGAGGCCATCGATACTTTTCCGTAGGCGTGAGACATTCCCAGTACCAATAGCAACCATCGCAGGTAGTTGGATATAGATCTAATAATCCAGTGGGGATTTGAGATCAGCTGCCAGTGGTTCAATGTCATTGTGGGCTGTATGAAGATTATGCTGAATAGCATGGGCAAGAAGGGTTTGCAGAGTATCAGTTCGAACAACAGTCTAAAATATGTCATCCTAGTCACGGCCAAGAACCTGCGTAAATCCACAGGCGGTAAGTCTTGCCTTATACCGTACGCAGTTTCCATGCTCATCACACTTCTTCTTTTAGACCGATCTTGTGTCCACAAATCTTGTATCAGAATGCGGGGCCCCCTCTGCGCAAGTATTATTCATTTCCAAAGATGTGATTTCCTTGTCCAGTCGAGTTTTCCTGTCAGCAGCTTCCGAACTATGAAGTGCCTGCGGTACTCTAGAGGAATTCTTATCGTTCAACCAAAGCAGTGTCATCTCTGCCGACTCATCATACAGTGTGGGGAGTTTGATTTGTTGACAAGAACATGCATAGTACTCAGACACTGGTTGATTCGGAGAGCAACGGATGGTTGACTCTTCCATAGGTGTGCTCTAAGGATACTCAGTTGGTAGTTGAGCTTCAATACCTGTATTCCATCCGGACATGGCCCCACTATTTGCCGCACAACGTGCCGAAGTAGGCAATATACAGTTGCCTCTAATCAGTTTCCCTATGGTCTACAGCTACCGTACAACACCATAAGTAAAATTAATTCACAATGCAAATGTCTAAATAATAATTCAAAACAAAGTGAGGTAATTGAAAATTTGACAATCTTTCTATTACGTAGCTCTGAAAATTTTATACCAAGAGTTAGAGTATGGAGAAAATCTGGAATTGGGAAAATGAAATTTGATGGTTAAAAAGGAAAACAATGTACATGAATTTTTTTATTTCTGACAAGGAGAAAGATGTAAGATTAATTATTAGTGTACCAATCTCAGAGGGGTTATAAATCATTATCTAGACCCTGAATACTAGTTGGTTTACTTCATGATTTTACTTATATGGTAACCACTGATAACGATTATCAGCAAACTATAGTTCATCTCCAATCTTTAACTGTAAACTGGAACATTCTACAGGAAACTATATACTCTAGGTAATTGATTTTTACTATTGTTATATTATTTTAAAAATACCAATTTGAATATCAAATGTTTTTTCTCTTATATATATTAAGTTGTTGTATACTACTACTTGATGTAATGGTACTCAGTCCAGTATTCATAGAAGTAATTGGAAAAATATGATTATTCTAAGATAACTCTAATTGTATGTGCTTCAATATCTTTCACTTAGAAGATTATTTTTACTATTTTTCTCAAGCCAGGGAGCTACTACTATAGTTGGTGGATTTTTCTAGAAAAATTGCAATATAGGTTATTGGGCTAGCAAGGTCCAGGGGAAGAATACATTGCATATCTAATTCTCCAAATACGTTACCTAAGAGCCATAGGATATATGAATCAAGTTGCTTTTAAATAGTAGTTTACTTTGCTGTTAAGACGAGGCTTTAAATGCTCAATATAGGGTCTTTGATAATATGATAATCCATTGTATAATCAATGGTAACTTAAGCTAATATCTTTGCAGAACTGATACCCTAAGATGTAAACAAATACTAATGAAGAATACAACTGCGGGAGATTGAATCTGATACTGTTAGAACAAAACTGGTAATTTGTCCTTTTTGAGTATGAACTACTAAAAGATTTATCAATTATGAAAAACCTTGAATCAAATGTATATATTTTTACAATGGACTTGAATTTTTGATATTCTATTTTCTCATAAGATACAGATTGAATTATAACTTAACTGATTATTATCTTGCATATTTTAAGGACAGGGTCCTTAAAAATGAAAATGTGAAGGTGGGTGTTTGCCATTACTATAGACGGTACGGAAACTTATAAGACACAACTGTACACAGTGATGCGCTGATCACTAGTGGTTTGACAGAGTCAACCGAAGATTATGGTGGTAATGTTGACACAAACAGGTTGGGGAATCAATCACTGAGTTCGACAATTGTAGCCCGATGCTAGGGCAGCTGACTTGTTATGCCTTTAGAATCGTTCACATCCCCCTGGGGTTGCACTTGGGGTACTTGTTCAGCTGTAGTCTCGATTATGATAAGCCCTGGTACTGACCTAATCACTCCAGATTTAAAGTTAGCTGAGATAACAACGCGTCTGCGTGAAGGAATCCAAAATTGATATTGATTCCTCTCCTTCCCATATCCTACCAAAAAACCTTTCACCGTGTGTGCTAGGAGGTTCCCTGCATTACTTCTGTTTTGTGTGGGAATATACCCATGTGCTGGGGTTCCAAACGGTTGCAGGTGGCCGACATGTTGTACTTCTCATATTAGAACTTCCAGAAGTGGTTTGCCAGCAAGGCTTTGGTGTGGCATTGAATTCTTTGTGTATATCACATAAGTAAGTATCTCTCACCACATACAGAGGGGTAACCCAGAGTCGGATCCCAGAGCCAGCACTGAACTTGTTACAGTGCAGCTAAATCTTTCTGCCATCACATTTGTTTCCTGGATGTAGGCACTACTCAGTGTGTGCTTTACCCAAAGCTTGCCTAACTGATCGTCTGTAACAGGTTTATTCCTGTCTAATGAAAATACAATAGGACCAGTGGTAGACCTGCTAGCGCTGGTGCTAAGGGAGGCTTCGAGGGACCGGAAGTAAGAGGTAATAGTTGAAGGACCAATTGGCCTTAGGGACTCGGGAATTGCCTTTCAACCAAGTGTATTCTTAGACAGAAGGTCGGTCGAAGTCTGCTGTCTCCTGCTACCCAGGAGACTGGTTTAAATACAAAACCCAAGAGGGATGGCTTTCCTGCAATCACAATCATTACCAGTAGCTGCGTACATACCGGAATTCTGTAATCTTGCAAGATTAAAGAAAGAAACATTGCTCAGCCTCCCCTAGTACTACATGACTATTCCATACCCGGAATCCTAAATATTAATTTCAAGCCAAGCAAACTAAACATAGCAATACGATAGCATAGACTATCTGACTCAGAGACAGTGGCAGAGCTGAAATCAAATCAAATAAGCCAAAACTAAATCAACTAAACATAGGGATCCTACACTGCCCGCTCCAGCCGTGTGTACCGTTACCGGAACATGTTCACATGTTACATCGTCCAACAGATATGAGGTTAACTCTGACACATTGTCACTTTAACTTACCCTGGTTTGAGTAGCATACTGATATTCAGCCAATGTTATCACATCTGGCTGGGCCTTGTGTGCCAGATCATGGGTTCTCAGGAATGGGATCCGCATTACGGGAGAACTCACCGATGGCAGAGATGAAGTAAAAGCTACCACCCAGTGTAGGCAAGCTGAAAGAGCCACAAATATGGCTATGGATTGTGTGGTATGGGGTGGATGCTTTCGTTGTACCCGCTTTGGCTATCGTTCAGGTATACTTGGCCTTGGAAGAAGCATTGAAGTAAACGATACACTTGACTTGTTGAACGGTTGGAATCCCTTTTGTGTGGGTTGGTAATGTCTCGAAAGCTGAAGGTGGTTAGTCAGCAGGCTTTCTATGTACATGCTTAACACACAGAGTTCCAATTATGGGTGGGATGCGAATAATCTCCAGTCCTCCAGACAGAATTGATTCAAGTCTAGTTTTAGTATCAACCATGTTCCTTGTACCCTGCACATCCCCGTGCTTCACAGTAGCAGCCTCCATCATGCGTCCACATGACATCACTGACACCCTCAGTGTGGGAACCATAAGTGTGTTGTGAAGAAAGATCTTGTGAGTAGTGACATTGCCAAGTAGTGCTCTAAACTCCGGCATCCCGATGGCTGTTCCTGGGAGCTGCTCATCATTTCCAGGAGTTACTAATACCTGGAGTGGTTGCGAATTGGTAATACGGTATTGATGAGGGGTCCTCTGCGAGCAGGCCCACTGTATAGAATCCAAGAATGCAGTGGAAAATCGCTTTCCATTGCCGCAAATGCGTATGCTGTATGCAGCTGGATATCCCTCATGCTAGTTGGACCCGAGACCTTACCACAAGTATCCCAATTCCTGGTACGTCAATCCACAGCCAGATGTCCTATGCCACTAAAACCTTTTGACTTACAATAGGTGCTAATCCTTTCATCCTTCAGCTGTATTGTATGGCTCTTGTTGCTACTCGTTGTAGCAAACCCTTTATTTGTATCGTGTGGCTTTTCTTGTGGGTACATGTTTAGCAACTTCGTACACACATCCATATCGGTAGCTGATTCCTTGGTGCTAAGATTGTAGACTACGTTGTCAAGGGACATAGGCAAAGGGGTGTGAAAGAATGCCCCTTTTGGGACAGTGCGGTTGGCAAGTGCGAGGAGGAGAGCTTCTAGCATATCATGGGAGGTTGAATCTTAAGGGATTGAGCTGGGGTAGCTTCTGCTGTGCGTTCGGGCAAGAGTTGGTAGAGCTTATGGCATGTCGCAATGTGGGTGGCAATATCCGGTTTATTGTTGCACCGCATGGTACCAATTGTCTTCAGCTAAGTATGCAGACTGGTTGGGGTTTTCATATGAAACTTATCTTCCGGTTTTTTCTTTTTTCTTTTTTTTTTTATTATGTATGTGTTGTTAAGTACAAGAAACAGCATGGAGCGCTAGCTATGGCCGAAAGAAAACTATGTAAACAATCCAGCGGCCCGCTTCACCTGGTTATGGGATAAACAAATACCCCCCACCCGTAGCCAAGCAATCAAACATGAAGACCGAAACCGTACTCTCAAGACCCTATGGTATGGGCCCAACCGCACACCAGCCACCAGCCTAAACTAAAGGGGAGGAAAGCATAGGAGAGCCAAACACGAAGAAAACCAACATAAAGATGTACAGGAGCAAAGAAACCCTTCAGCAGGCTCCCCTAAACAAAAGAAAAGAATCTTAGGCCCAAGGCCGACGGAGCGGGAGGATAAAACTACTGTTGCCGGGTGCCCTAACGGAAAAGCGTACTGAACCCCGAACCCATAAGGGCTACAGGGGCGAGAGGGTCGGGGATGGACTGTCCCCATTAATCGGCGAGGGGCAGACTTTAGGAACATCCAAGGAGGTAGTGCTATACCATGGAATACCGTAACCACCACGGGGTGCGACCGTAGAGTAAATCGCGGGAGAGGGAGAAGGACGAGGGGAGTCACCCAGCGAGGAGAGCCACTCAGCAGAGGGGATGCCAGCCACAGCGGATAGACCAAGGGCCGACCGGACGAAATTACCGCGTCTCTCGCGTGGTCCCTTGTTACAGGAGAGAGAGTGTCACTACCGGAGAGGATCCCGGACGAGAGGGAGACCAAAGGCGAGGGAAGAAGGAGGAGGCAGTAAGGTGCCAGCTACATGTAGCAGTACGGTGCAAGCAGATCTAACGCGTGGGAAGCGGGAGAGGGAAGGCTCGCTAGTAACCAAGAAGTACGAACACGGAGGACCGAGACAGGGTCACGGTTTTTCGACTGCCGACCGTACCGGCCGAGCAACTCAGGAGAGAGTGCAATACCAGAGAGCAGGGCCACCAGGGCAACTACTTCACCGATAGCCCGAGACTGCGACCATGTGTTGACGATGGAAAGAGGGTTGCCGACCGTGCAAATCGCTAAGCGAGGCGTGTCGCGGAGTGCGGGGTAAGGGGGAGAAACATCGACGCCAGCGAGCTGAACCAAGACAGGATCAAGAACCTCGCGGGAGGGGAAGCCAAAGGCCCCAGAGTGAGGAAAGGGAAGACGTGTGCGTGATACTCCTAGGCAGAAGCCATCAAGGGAGTCCAGAGGCGCAGGACACTCTCACGATGATTTCCCATGGTGTTGAGATTTCAATCGCTGGAGGTGGAGCGGACGAGAAAGATGAACTTTTCTTCCGGTTTGGCCCCGGTTTTATATATTAATACTCATACAATTTGTTTGTAATTTGTTTGTATTTTCCACCTTACTTTTATCCATTATTGCTTTAAACAACGGACATCAGCAAAAACGGATCTTGTGTCTGATCCGCAGGCGTTGCGTCCTGACGCAAGCGCCGGATATTCTGCGTCCTGTGCGTCCTGTGCGTCCTGACTTGGGTCGCAACGTTCCTTACGTCCAGACGCAATTTCGCAACTTTTCTTACGTCCTGACGCAACGTCGCGTTCTCCCGACGTCCAGACTACCGCAGATTCTCCCTCTCGTCGCCTCTTCCTCCTGATCCTGCTCGCTCCCCGTCGCTTCTTCTCTGCGTCCTGACGTATCCCGCCCCTCATCCCCGCTTGTGTACTCTCAACGTGAATTAATTCGCTGCTTCCTCAGAAGTCGGTCTGCTGGCGTCTGGGGCAGCAGCACTTTTTTTTTCACATCTCACATCTCACGTATCACGTATCACGCCTGACTGGTCTGGCGAACTCATGATGTGGGTTTAATGTCGCTTCTATATCTTCTATATACAGTATCAAGATCATGTATGATTCTCCCGCATAGCCGAGTCCTGATTCTCTCATCCAGATTCTTTAATCAACCTCATTAAATGTTCTCAAATCAATCCGGCTATTTATAAGCCAGCACCGGTCCTCCTCCTCGATCAGATGCGCCAGACCGAGGATTGCCCCTATATCTACTATTGTAGGCCCTCGTGCGTCCTCCCTCATCTGCACTGTAACAAGACCATGGTGATCCGATAGGCGCCCTGAGTTGACTGGGGTCAGCATCTGAACACCGGCGACCCGACGCACAGTATCGTCGGATCTGTAGTCCCTGATTTTTAAGAGGGCAACTAGCTTTGCCGGCTGACGACCTCTCAGCGCACCATACATTTCTTCCGTACCCGCTTGTACCCAAACCCAATCATTGCGACTGCTCTGGTTTCTAAAATGCAGATCGCCGGTGGATTGAGGCGGGTGGATCTCGTAAACATCGCCTTCTTGCAAAGCAACAACCGCGATTTCAAGTTGCGTGAGTAGCTTAAACGGGAGTGATCGCAGTATCGCATGGTCCTCGGGAAGACGGTGCGCTGCGGGCAGGTTATGTCTGCTATATCAGATCAATTCACGATATATAATCTCGAGTGAGACTCCCGAGATCCGGCTAAAATCCACGACGTTGGACACATCTTCCCGACTTCCCTTCAGGACCCTCCTGCGGACAACCGGCACTGCTGCGGTCACGGTGCTGGCCGTCCTGTTTAAATGATTCAAGACGTCACCTGAGAGATCGGCGTCGCGACATTTTAGAGATTCAAGGTTCAACAGTCGCATTCTGATGGCATGTTGACGACCGTAGCTGTGGACGATCTGGCGTGCTGTATCATTTTTGTTCCATTGGCGCCATCCGTCTTTGATTTACGTCTTGTGAGCGAGCTCTGCGATCCCCGTGGAATACATCGGAATGTTGCCAAACTGGC
>Ga0307510_10003812_pt1 | contig 17662 bp, 20 predicted proteins | sample 12_EM_MG_FD_207224 | JGI IMG/M metagenome (GOLD analysis project Ga0307510, IMG submission 207224) | Populus trichocarpa ectomycorrhiza microbial communities from riparian zone in the Pacific Northwest, United States - 12_EM | ecosystem: Host-associated > Plants > Roots > Unclassified | place...
GAACAGTCTAAGGACTGTTCACCTAAATTCGTAGGTCTTATATACTAATACAGGGTGGTCTGTGCGCAGTTTAGGGTAGGTAAGTTTACAGGTAACAGGGGACTGTGCAGTCAATGCGCAGCAACTGTGGATTATATAATACATCTCGATTAGGGTCTAGCCCTAATGAGTTGCATCTTCGTTGATCGAGTCGCGTCGCGTGTTCGTTGATTGTTTAGTGGACGCGTCTTGTTGATCGTTCCCACGATCTGCCACGTGTTGATCAATGGGTTAGACGCGCGTCCAAAGCGCGTCTTGTCATGTGACATTGTTGATGACCAGTTCCTTGATAGGTCATGTGTTATCTTCCCAGGGTCATGGGGTTGTAGGTTCCCAGGGTCATGTGTTAATAAGTCACATGATGTACGAGTGGTGAAGGGGTCACATGATGAGTCACGTGTAGGGTCATGTGATATGTTCCCACGGTCACATGGTCTTGGAGTTACGGGTTTGTAGCTGAGACTGGGGGGCGCGAGTACCGCTTGTGACAGCGATGCGAAGAGGACGGATGGCTACAGTGAGGCATTGTAGGAGTCGATATGTGTGTTCTTGCTTTGCTTTGCTGATCTCCTTCAATACGCGCTTGTAGGTCTCATCCAATGTCTCAGGTAATTTGTCAAGCATTTGTCAGATGCTTGGTGGAAGAGAGTGCTGAAGGGCTTCCAATTGGCAATATACCCAGTGAAACCTATTTGGAGCAGTGAGCATGATGACCATACGGTGGCGGTAAAAGTTCTCACATCCCATCAGCTCTTTCAGAGAGCATATCAATTACCAACTTTTTGTTTTCATCCCACCATCTTCGCATCTTTGGATCAGAGCGAATAACCAAGGTAACATATTTGACGATATCCTTCTTTTGTCCACTTTGGTTATGAAGAGACACTTGGCAAGATGTTAAAGGCTCAAGGGTAGTTCAAATATCGACCTCAGGGTGACTGGTAATGCATATATGAAGATTTGGGGACAAAAGTTCGACGAGCTCCTTTAGGAGGTCGAGGGCCTGCTCCTGTGGAGATGGCATGCCAGACGTGTCGGGGCATTCGTCCAGTGCATCTAGGATAAGGTAGACTGGAGGATGACCAGGGAGTGTGACCATCTCCTTCAGGCACTTCATCAATTTGTCTTCACTAGGCTTTTGCACACCACTGTCATGTTCGAGATAGAGATGAGAAAGTATATCGCAACAAGGATCAGATCGAGCGGACAGCTGGATGACAAGAGAGGGAAGTAGGTCACGGCGCTTCTGCTTGCTGGTGTCCCTAATGTCACGGTCAGACCACCGTGTCAGATCGGGTCTGGGCATCTTGGAGTTTGGGGATCTCGGGCAAGATTACGAAGATGGATTTTGAAGAGGGGTCGTTCCCAAAGGGGAAATCAGTCACGTGAGGTGTCACGTGACAAGGGGGGTGATGAGCGATGATTACACAAGTCAGATGTGACTTGGAATCGAGTGAGACACTAGCACATGATCTTGAGACATAGAGAGTCGAAGGCAATTAGCAGCAAAGCTGACTAATGCAAGATGGTTCGTTCAGAGGGAAGCCGCACGCATTCAATAGTGAGAAGAGACTAATCAATAGTCTGATTGCACGAATAGAACAAGCTTAAGAAAGCCGTTCTATGCTATCAAGTACAGGTTATATACAACATAGACGGAAGCTGTCGGAAGGCAAGAGAACGTCAGAGAACAGAGTAGAAACATATGGAAGTGGATGGAAACATATGGAAGTCTCTAGAAAATGCGAGACCAGTCCATCGATAACTTAGTAAGCATCAGGTAAAGTGGCCTGGAGTCACAGACAGAAACGGAAAGGAGAAATGAAATAGGAAAGAGAAAGTTAGGTAAGTGGGGCAGTCCGTGACATTACCCCCTTGTTAACGTCCATTAGACGTCAACGCAATCGTTGATGGCCGCGCAGTAACCCTGTTCGAAGTGAGGATGAGTAGGATAAACCTTACAGTCTCCATACTCTTGACACATGCTGTGTGGATCTTTACAATCTACTCCCGTATATCCACAGCGGGAGCAGTGGCGGCATAGGCCAATGCAATAGCAGTCGTCGATGGTGTGGCCGACCTTGCCGCACCACATACACTCCTTGGGGTGACGAGCGTGCTCCTCGGCAACCCGATTGTGAATGGAAGCGCGGATCTTCTTGACCCATGTGGTCGAGTAGGACAAGGCGATATGGAGGGAAGAGTCAATATGGTGCTGAAGGCATCCCTGGGCGTTGGCTCCGGTGAGGCGGGCCAAGCTGCGATAGAGGGCCTGCCTCTCTACTTCCAATGACTCGCGGAGTTGTCCCATACATCTGGCAAGGTGGTCGCAAGCCTTTTTGTAAGAACGAAAGTGCTGGATCTCTCCGGCCAGTGTGGGGTTGTCCTCATAAAGGACAGCCCAATTGACACCCCAAGTTAGCTCCAAATCGGGGTGAAAGAACAACTCGTTCCGCGGCAATAGTGGGGAGGCACAAGATGTCTGAGGGACGGCGTAAAGAGGGCGGGAGTGGACGGTGCAATAACGTCTGTTAGTAGCTAAAAGTTCAGGGAAGGGGTTCCTGAGGTCATAGCGAATGAATGGGGCGATGACGTCTTCATCACCCAGTGGGATGACAAAGAGGTGACAAGTCCCTTTGGCGTTGAAGTTGTCCTGCCAACCAGGACCAGGGTGAGTGCTGGGCTAAGGGTCGGTAGGGGATGGCATTTGGTTCTCCTTGTCCGCTTCCATCAGCTCCTTAATTTTTGCATCTTGGTCAGAGACCTGTCAGTATAGGACCATTGCCAATTCTTCGTAATCCGTCGTATCCCCTAGTGGATGAGACACCTGACGGATGGGCGTTATGTCATCAAGGGGAATTCGAGGGGACGAACGATGGAGTATCGTAGGCAACTCGATGGACGGGGACAGAGAGGTGGACGGTGGTTCGGAGGGAAAGTCTGGGTCGTTGTACTCAGCTAGTTCGGACCCAGGGTAGAGTCTGGCTGGAGACCCCGGAAGGAAAGGTGGGGAAGGAGCAGGTGGAACGAAAGATGGGGTTAAGGCGCGAGGAGGGGGAACGTCGATGGGCAAGAGGGAGCGGTTGTTGGGGAACTGGCGGTGAAGTTCTTCGACCTCGACCCCGAGTATGGTCAAGACGTGTTCCAGCATCATCTGGTGGGGCCACGCTGCTTCAGAATCTGTAGGACTGTCTGGAGGGGGAGAAGTGACTACGTAGGGAGTGTTGCCTGCCGATTCTTGACTAGGCGATGGCAAGCAGGATGGAACGAAGATGGCGGAGTTGATGTCGGACATATCTTCGATTTGCTGATTGAAGATTGTGGTAAGGTTGTCGGTGAAGGTTGAACTGTTGCGGCAAAGACTGAACAGATTTTGTTGAAAGCGTTCGTTGTAGCTGTAGAAGATTGTAAAAGGAGAAGCCAGTGTGAAGAAGCGATGGAGAGATGAGAATGGATTGGGGGTTTCGGTGATTGTCTTTATACTGTTGGTCGTCCAGCCGTAGCAGAGTTGGTCAGATAGAAATCTGCTAGTGAATCGGGGGCATTCAGGTCTTTGTGATCAACCCATTGGTCGTCAGAGTGAGGGTACCCTTTCCAGTGTACGAGGTATTGGAGTTTACGTTTCTTACCAAAACGCTGCGCTTCTAGAATATTCTCAATTTCGTACTCTTCTTCACTATCAATGATCGGTGGAGGGCGTGTATAGGGCGTGCCATATTGTTCCGTCTCCTTATATGGAAGGAGGAGATCTGTATGAAAAACGTTGTGAATTTTCATCGATGCAGGAAGGTCAAGCCGCATTGCAACAGGGCTTATCTTCTGTAACACTTTGAAGGGTCCATATCGTTTTGGGGAGAGTTTGCGATTACCGGCAATAGAGAGATTGTGACCCTCTAGCCAGACTTGGTTGCCTTCTTTAATCTCTGTTAGTTTCTTGTTATCCTTGCGACTCTGTACATTTTGCAGAAGCTTCTGAGCCAATTGTCTAGATTCATCCAGGAGGCGAAGGCGTGTTTCCGCAGCAGGTACGGGCCCTTCTAGATGTTTCAGAATCACCTGTGGTTTGATCCCAATCAGAAGTTCATGAGGGGACTTGCGCGCTACATCATGTTTCCAGGAGTTATGCGCAAATTCCGTGACAGGGAGAAGTTGACTCCAAGCGGAGGGTTTTCCTGAGGTCCAGGGCCGTAAGTATTGTTCAATCCATGCATTCATATGCTCTGTCTGTCCGTCAGTATGGGGATGAAAGGCCGTAGATAGATTTTGTTGAATTCCTAATGCCTTGCACATTTCTTTTGCAAATGCAGAGGTAAATCTGGGATCGTGGTCCGATATGATCTGTTTGGGAAGTCTGAACCACGGCACAAGGTGTTTCAGATACTTGAGAGCTACCCCTGTCCCATCGATCGTTTTGGTGCATGGAATGAATTTAGCTGCTTTGGAACATCCTTGATCTACAATCATGAGGATGGAGTCGAAGCCTTGTGATTTGGGGAGGTCCGTGATTAGATCCATCGATACGTATTGGAAAGGCCCTTCTTCGACAGGTGTATCAAAACGTTGTAGGGGTGCCTTTGATCGGTGTATGTTGGTTTTGGATTCTTGGCAACGTGCACACCCTTTCACGTATTGTTCTACAAATTCTTGGAATCTAGGGCCTTTGTATTGTTTGTGGACCAGTTCCCAGGTATTTGAGATGCCTGGGTGTCCAGCAGCAGGAGAGTTGTGGAGGGTTTGTAGGATGTTGCATCGTAGGTTGGGATCGTCTTCAAGAAAAACTTTGTGTACCTCAACAGGATTTGTCGGAGTGAAGAGGTGATCAGGGAGTAGAATATGAGGTTCATTGGAATCCACCCCCTTGTTAAGGTCTTTTCTTTGCAACAACAAATCAGCCATGGTGTTTGTTGACCCAGGAATGTGTTCAAGGGTGTAGTCGAAGTCCTGTAGGAATTCGATCCAGCATGCTTGGCGACCAGTGATCTTCTGCAGGTTGCGAAAGTATTGAAGGTCTTTGTGGTCCGTGCAAACGCAAATAGCGTGTGTAGCACCTAGAAATAGGGGATGACCACATTTGAAACCAAAAATCACTGCTGCAAGTTCCTTGTCATGAGCATCGTAATTCTTCTCAGCTGGTAAAAGACTTCTAGAGTGAAATGCGATAGGATGGACACCATCCTCAAACTCCTGAGCAATGATGACACCCAAGGCATAACCAGATGCATCCGTTTCCATAATGAACTGTTTGGACCAGTTGGGCATGCGAAGGACTGGGTAACTGCCACAAACTTGTTTAAGACGTAGGAAGGCATCATTGCACTCCTTTGTCCAAATAAATTGTTCGTTTTTGCAGGTAAGATTGTTAAGGGGATGCGCAATGTTGGAGAAATTCTTAATAAATGCCCAATAGAAGTTGCAGAACCCCAAGAAGCTTCGCACATCTTTGACCGTTAGAGGAGTGGGCCATTCAGAGATACCTTGAACTTTGATGGGATCCATCTTGACCGACCCATTACCGATGAGGACACTGAGGTATTCAACTTCGCGTTGGTGAAACCTACATTTTTCAGGTTTGAGGAAGAGGTCGAACTTCTCCAGTTTGTCTAGGATATGGTTGACACGAAGTTCATGGAGAACTTCGTCATCCTCGGTAGCAATGATCATGTCGTCCATATAGATGCGAAGCCATCCTTGTGCGACTTCTTCCTGGAAGATGTTGTCCATCATTGTTTGAAAAGTGGCCGGGGAGTTGGTTAGACCAAAGAACATGACTGTTGGCTTGAAGAGTCCTTCGCTGGTCTTAAAGGCGGCCTTATACTCATCGCCTTCTTTAATGTGAATATTATTGTATCCCCAGCGGATGTTGAACTTGGAGAAGAGGCGTTTTTCCGCAAGGTCATAGATCAGTTCAGAGATTAATGGAAGTGGGTATTTGTTGGGGATTGTCCACTTGTTCAAGTTCCTATAGTCTTGTACTGGTCAGAACTTGCCATCTTTCTTGCGGATCAGGAAGAAGCCACTTGTATAAGGGGATTTTGAACGACGAATTTGTTGAAGGCAGAGATTCTGGGAGAGGAATTCTTGTTGTTCCTCCTTTTCTTTGGGGGATAACGGATAGACTTGACAGTTAATGGAGGTGGGAGCATCTTCTTTAAGTTCTATGGCATGATCCCAAGGGCGTCGATCGGGAAAGCGTTCAGAGGCTTTTTCTGAGAAGACCTTGCCATGTTGGTGATATTGTTCTGGGACTATCTCTTGCCAAGTACGCTTTTTCTTGTCTGTAGCTGCTTCAGCGAGTTGTTGTGCTACTGTTGTTTTAGCAACACAAGTTTGAAGCCAAATCTCGTCACCTTCTTCCCACCCTGGGATGTATCATACCCAAGCCGGGGTCGAATCTTGTCGTTTAGTTCCTTTTTGAGGAGGTCTCCAAGTGTTGGCATTGATAGAGGAGATCGTCGTGAATCCTTCTATCCGCCCACTGCTCCAGTCGACATTGGGATTAGAGGCTTCGAAGAAGGGATACCCCAGGATGAAGTCGTCTCATCTGATATTCGCAATAAAAAAGGCGTGAGAGGCTTTCTTGCCGTTGTTATTGACTAGAAGGTCAACAGCTTGTAGAATTTCGCCTGATTTATTGGGAGTACCATTGACGTTTTGTACTTTCTGAGGTTTGACAAGTGTCCTCATTGTAAGTTTGAGACGTTCTACCGCTTGTGGATGAATGAAACATTCTGTAGCACCACAATCAAGTAGTGCTTTTTGATCGACTTGTTTTGTTTTGGTTTGTAGCTGAAAGGGGACTTGAATTGCATGATTTCGAGCTATATACATAGAACCAGAACTATTCAGAACTGCCCAAGTAAGAGCCGTAGTACTCAGGCGCCAAGAAAATCCATATCTTCTCCCAAGGAGCGCATTTCATCCATGAACGCTCCACAATCTTCCTTGGTTAATTGTGCTACTCGTGCAGCAAGAGACGGGGTAGGAGCGAAAGAAGAATTGTCACTGGAAGTGGTTGATTGACTGTCTTCTATTTGGACAGTGCGTGCTCGTGCTGGTTTACTGGGACAGTCTTGCGCAAGATGACCTTGTTTTCCACATTGAAAGCATCGACCAGTACGGCGATATTCCTCTTTTTCTTTGTCGGTGGTGGCCTTTCGAACCACGGAGACATCCATTGCATTGTCGTTTTGAGGGGAAGGCGTGGTCGAGGGGGCTGTATGCGATTTCCTTGACCACGCCAATTCTGGTTATTGGGATTGGATTTTCCCCCAGGTTGTCACCAGACCCAACCAGTATTTTGTTTCTGTTGAGAGTTCTGTCCAGCGCTTCGAGTAGGATTGCGAGTTCCATACTCAGAGTGTAGTGCCTTCTTCTTCAGGTAGATTACCTGTTGTCGCTGAGCTGCTGCCTTCCATTGTTCATAGGTGTCAGGGTTTTCCATAGCTAGACAGGCGTCGGCAAGTTGATGTGGAAGTCCTTGAGCGAAGGTGCGTAAGTTCGAGGGGTCGTCTGGGTTGAGCTCTGTGCGGTTTCCAAGAGTCTCAAACAAGGCTAAGTACTCATTGAGGTTATCGCCAGTCATTCTTAGCTTCCCAAGCTGATCCTGGGCACATTCTCATTCTGCATAATTGGTAAACAATATCTTGAATTTTTCTTCCATCATTTTCCAGGGATTGGAGAATCAATCGATGAGGCTAGGATCAGCTTCTATTTCTTCAAGCCAGTTAAAGGCCATGTCTACCCATCCATTGACTTTTTCTCCGTCAAGAAGTGACATGAAGTAGATGCACTTGGAGATGGGGTCCTTGGCAATGTCCACTTTGCGATTCATCAACATGAATCTATTGAATTGATTTAAGAATCGCCTGGTCTTGGATCGATCTCCTTCAAATTTGTCTGGGTGAATCCCTTCTAGATGATGTCCTTTGTCGTTCGTCCTTTCAGGTTCGTCTAAAAGGTTTTCGAGACCAAATGGGTCATCCCCAGTACCTCGGGGATGACGTGGAGGAGGCCTGGAAGGTTGTCTAGCTGTTTGAGAAGAACACATTCTCCAAGATCCAAACCCAGCGAAGGACTTTCGTTCAGGTTGGTCCTCCAGGTCGGGTGAAGAAGACCGACTTGTGTTACTAGCCAGTACTTCTCTGTCGTCTGGGTTAGTCTTGTGGAAGACATCCCTGTTGTGTGGAGTGACCATCGTTGTATCCAATGGGGCCAGTCAAACTGAGGATGTTGCCCGGGAAGGAGCTCTAGTGATGGGAAGACTGGTGAGTTTCAATCATGCGTAATTGATTCCCTTCATTGGGCAGTCTTTTAGTTGAAGGCTAGGTTGTGCCAGTCGGAAACATTCATATGTATTTCCTGCTCGAAGTCAGATCTCGAACCAGACTCCATAAACGTTTGACAGGGCGAGGAGAGCTCCTTTGTAACAGGCATAGTAAGCAGTGAAGGGGGCTTTCTTAGAGACTTCTTTCCCATCTTTCCGAACAATGATGTCCTGCCCTCCAACTAAGTGGCGGACTCGTTCGGAGAATTCAGATGGAACTGTGTCTTTGGTTTCAGGTTTGGTTTCAAATGGAAGGTCCAATACTGCTAGTGATTCCTCAGTTGGTTGATCGATTGCGTGTACACACCAGTCAGTGGGGATGCCTAGTCCTTCAGGGGTTTTCTGTTTTTCTTTCGATCTAGAGGGAGTCGACGTCATCGTTGATTCATAGAAAGGGAAGCTCATTCTAATGTCACGGTCAGACCACTGTGTCAGATTGGGTCTGGGGATCTCGGAGTTCGGGGATCTCGGGCGAGATTATGAAGATGGATTTTGAAGAGGGGTTGTTCCCAAAGGGGAAATCAGTCACATGAGGTGTCACGTGACAAGGGGGGTGACGAGCGATGATTACACAAGTCAGACGTGACTTGGAATCAAGCAAGACACTAGCATGTGATCTCAAGATGTAGAGAGTCGAAGGCAATTAGCAGCAAAGCTGACTAATGCAAGATGGTTCGTTCAGAGGGAAGCTGCACACGTTCAATAGTGAGAAGAGACTAATCAATAGTCTGATTGCACAAATAGAATGAGCTTAAGAAAGCTGTTCTATGCTATCGAGTACAGGTTATATACAACATAGACAGAAGCTGTTGGAAGGCAAGAGAATGTTGGAGAACAGAGTAGAAACATATGGAAGTGGATGGAAACGTATGGAAGTCTCTAGAAAACGCGAGACCAGTCCATCGATAACTTAGTAAGCATCAGGTAAAGCGGCCCAGAGTCACAGACAGAAACGGAAAGGAGAAACGAAATAGGAAAGAGAAAGTTAGGTAAGCGGGGCAGTGCGTGACACCTAAAGTCGCAGTAAAAGAAGGCCATTATAGCCAGTCCACTGTCACGTAGGGAGATGATGTCCTCAATAATCGTGGAGCTGGCCTTGATGTAAGTGCTTCAAAGACCTACATTGTTCGAGAATGACAAACCAGAGTACACTTTTGCCAGAGCCCGCTACAAGTCACGGTGGTCGGTAGGAGTAGGTGGAAATGGTAAAGGGAACGTACGCTTTCCATGAACCCACAATAAGGAACCTGCTGATTTCCATTCCTTAAAGATACTACCTTCAAAAAACCAATCTGCTGTTCCCTTATGATGAGTACCACATGCAATGTTGTGATTCATAGATGGATCTGGTGGAGAGAGCCATCTATGAAGGTCCTGTCGCAATTGGCTCCCTGGAAGGAAGAACGAGCCTGAACATCTAGCATCAATGTGGCTACAGGATCACGAACGTTTGACTTGGTCTACAACTGCCCTTGTCTCTCTCCCATCTACAGTATCAGGATTCGTCAGTTGTTTTGACAAACTAAATACAGTTTGCATACCATCAATGACCCTGTCATTAACTGCTTTTACTCTGTCATCAATGTTGGCCACCCTAGTGTCGACAACCCTCACTGCATCACCGATGTCAAGTACCTTATCCACAACTCCCTTTACTCTGTCATCGACAGCATGCGTTGCCCTCAGATTTTGTGCAATAGCCATTCGCGCCTCCTCATGTGTCAATTTGTCCAGTTTCTTCAACCTATCTTCCATGTTGGTCCTTCCAGCTAATCTCTTCAGATATTTCTCTGAAGAACATCCGGTTAATCACATCGTATTTGTACAGATATCACTCACTTGTCCGGCCTTGCTTGATCTCCTTTGTCGCAATCCCAAGAATAGAAAGGATCTCCACCATGATTGTTAAGGCCTATTGAACCTTAAGGCACGATGTGCGCAAAGGTGAAATATGCAGCAGTGACAAAGTTATAAGGGTCATAATTCCCTTAGTAACTTGAAGTGCTTTGGAAGGTGATAAAAGTGAGAAGGTCGCTAAGACCAATGTCTGGGTGATGATAAAGAGGAACAGGAAATGTCTTTAAGGATTTAAAGACAATTTCAAAGAAATAAAAGAGAAAAATGGTTTGTCAAGCAACAAGGACTTTGAATGCAATAGATTGCAAACTAAGTCAGGCTTAAGGCCCAACTCTAGGATATAAGTCCAGCTTATATACAAAAGGGCAGCTACCTGACTAAGTGTACAAATAGAGAGAACAATGGAGTCATGAACAATGGTGGTCACGGACTACCATAAGAAGAGAACAATGGAAAACGTACAAGAGAAGGGAACAATGGAGTTCCTGACAAAGTGGCTCTGTTGTACAGGTAAGCGGTCATGTGAGTCAAGGTCATGTGATCGTATAAGTACATAACGGACAAGAAAGAAAGAAAAAATGTGGGCCAAGTGCCCAGGAGCGTAACAATGATTTTTACCATCATATCCATCATTTTGGGTGTCGGTGGAACCTCCGTGTAGACTTTGAGATGCAGGAAAAAGTTTTCAATCCGTTTGAATATGTCAATGAGAGTTTCTTGGCTTGAACGAATATCCCTAGCAGCCTGAGGCAAGTAGGCATTAAAATCGCTTGTCCGATATGAAAGAATAGAATACACACTGAAAGGAGGATGCCAAAACTGGTAAAGATCACCTTTGCAGGAGAAAATACCTGAAGAAAAAAAGTATGAGAGTAGAGATATCAGCCGAGTTCATGTCTTGAAACATACCAGGCTGACACCTTCTCCAATAGTCTCAGAGAAGGCATAGAGAATGTTGACGGTTGGGTCAAGCCATTTTGTCAACCTATCATCAGTGGCTCAAGATTGATTGAGTTGTTGTACTTGCTGTTGAAGCACGATGAGAATGGAGCTGGGAGACTGGCAGGCCTGGAGCTGGGCTGCGAGTGGATGGGCAAGAAGGTCATGCTTTGTTTTGTTACAATCCTGGGCCCTACCACCAATTTTCTCTTATTTTCCGCCATTTTTATTCTGTGCTCTTGGTCACTTGTTCCCCACTCGTTCCCTCACATGCCACTCAGACCGCCACCGAATCACCTGACAAGTCACCTGATGGATCACCTGACCATTCCACAGTCAGATATCACATGCCATCACTCCGCAGTCCACAGCACTCCGCAGTATCACTATTTAACCCTTTATGGATTGCCAGGTCATTGCCACGTCATGATGAACTGCCAGCTCATGATGAACCTTACTATACATGACTCCATTATTCTGTGACTCCTATGACCCGTTACTTCTCACTTGTATATAAGCACTTGTACTTTTAGCAGTTAGGCCCCAAGCCTAACTTGGTTTTCAATCCAAGACTTGTAGCTTCCACCTAGGACTCTCAGAGTCAAACAGCCCGAACCCTCAGTCACTTCAAACCTCCCTTTGAAGCTCTCCCCCTTCTCTACTTCTATCAGAACACTCAAGAGTCGCCCTTATCATTGGGGACTTACTTATTATACTGTGTAGCCAACCGGTACCGTGCTACTCATGTGATCATTGCCTCAGGAGGACAACCCACTGAGCAATCCCAGTCATCGCCAAACCAACCCACGCACGTCGCGTCTTTAAGGCCCTTGGACCTTAACACAAGTTAGGCTTTTCTATGAACTCTTGAAACACAGAGTTGTTACCACCGTGGCGACCAACCAGACATACACACTCAGCAACAAGTTTACACAAATCTTCAGGAGACAACAGGACGATCTCCCAGAACACGTTAAAATCAACATATACTTCGACGATCAAGGACCAGGACATCCCAATACCAGATACTACCTTGATACCCCAAGAAGACAGCACGTGCCTATCGAATTCATCGAGGCCAACAGAACCTACCATTGGGTTAGACTCCATTTCAGACAAAACCAGTGGGAAACCAATCAAGCAGGCATATACAGTGGCCCAGACATCGGCTGGTGGATCATATCAGACCCTCAGCATCCCAACCACATCATTTACCAACAAGAGGCCAGCATCCCTCTCACTATCGCAGCAGTTACCACAGCACTTCAGCAGCTTCCTACTCGCCCCAACACCCCAGATCATCCAACCGCTATGGAAGGACAACAGGAAGAAATTAACATCGCTACTGGCCAAGCCTAGCAGGAAGCACAGAGGATCAATGTTATCACGAATACCTCTAATGGCGCTCTCAAAGGAAACCCTCCACCCATATTTGATGGAGACAGAAACAAGGCCCGCAAATTCCTACTCAGCTGGAACTTGTGGTCGGCAATCAATCAGAACAATGACACTATGAAGAAACCCTTCTCCAGGATTGTTACTATGCTTAGCTATATGGACAGAACCCGTGTAGACGCCTGGAAGGAAGAACAACTCAACAAACTCAAAGAAGAAGAGGATGAAGGCATCCAACAAACAGACGAAACCCTCTGGGAAAACTTCACAGAAAGATTCAAGAACGCTTTCAAGAATCAGAATCGCCGATCTGAGGCTTACCAGGAGTTATGCAAACTCAAGCAAGGAGACAGTCTTGACGACTTCTTCGCCAAATTCAAGCAACTTGCTCATGAAGCAGAAGTTCCTCTAGATGACAAGGGAACCATCGAAACCCTCAAACACGCTATGACTCAAGGACTCACCAGCGCCATCATTAATTCCCCTACCTTCGACCCCACCGCTAAAGACCCCTGGACCTTCAAACAATGGGAAGAACAGGCCTGCAAATCCCATCTCAAATGGAAGGCAGCAGCCGAGTTCACCCAGAGACGTCAGGGACTCTTTCAAGCATTCAAACTGTCCCCTAGGCAAGTCAATAACCCAGGAAGAGGCAGTTACGGAAGGAACAATAACTGGAGGAACAAGAACGACTGACGCACCACCTCTCAAGGAGGATATCATATGGACGTCGATGCTACAGTCACCTCAAACATCAACGCTACTGCTGGCAGAGGACAACAGCACTCTGAAGCCAAGAAAGCGGAACTCATGAGAAGCAATTCGTGCTTCTACTGCGAAATCAAGGGACACCGAGCCAAGGATTGTCGCAAGAAACAAGCTGACTGCAGTAATTTCAGCGGTCGCTCTAACAACACTAGGGAATCCACTAGGGTTCATGCCGCACCCATTATGCCAGACCTTGACAACCTTGACAGTCTTGCCGAATATATGAAGGAGAACATGGACTCCTTCGATGAAGAAACTAAGCTGGACTTCATTGGAAAGCTTATGCCAAAGGATTTTCCCAAGGCCCAAAACTAGCTGCCTTAGTTAGGGCTTTCCGACTCAATAGTGTGTTTGTAAACAAATCAAATTCAATACAACTTAAAGTTCCAATCACACACTATCGAGGGATGGCAGAAGAAACAATCTTGCTTGACACTGGGGCAACAGAAAACTTTATCAACCAGACTACTATCGACAAACTTCGCTTAGGAACCAAAAGACTCCCTTACTCACAAGCAGTATACAATGTCGATGGAACTATGAACCAAGCTGGAACTATCACTAGGGCTTGCGACCTACTTGTCACTCAGGGAAACAAGAAGGAACAAACAAGATTCTATGTCATGAATCTAGGTCGCGATTGAATGCTCTTTGGCTACCCCTGGTTCAAGAAATTCAACCCAGACAACGATTGGGAGAAAAGCGAACTCAAGGGACCAAAAGTCCAAATCAAAACCCTACTCCACAGCACCCTTCAACATGCAAAGACATGGCTCAAACAGAAGAACCAAGAAAACAAAGACCTCATTCTGGAGGCACAGACGTGCACTCTATGGTTGGGAGTTACTCCTTCAGAAATGAGGGAAGGCCCGGTAGAGATCAGTTGCACCCACACAGCAGTCGAAATGGCCCATAAGTACTCATCGGAACATGGGAAGGAGGAAGTCACCCTCCCGGAAGAATTCAAACATCATATGGCACTATTTTCGGATGAAGAGGCAAACAAGTTCCTGCCAGCTCGCAGAGATGGAGACCACAAAATCGTACTCATGGACACTGCCCCTACTCACTTCAACTGCAAAGTCTACCTGCTCTCAAGAGATGAGCAGGAAGTGGAGAACAAATTCATCAATGAAAATCTGGAAAAAGGCTACATCGCACCATCGGACTCCCCCTACGGCTTCTCTACCTTCATGGTCCCTAAGAAAGACTCAAAGGAAAAGAGATATATCATCGACTATCACCCCCTCAACGCAGTCACCCGGAAGGACGTCACCCCACTCCCAAATCTCAAACAGTGTATCGAAAACTTGCAAGGAATGGAACTATTCAGCAAGTTCGACATCCGCTGGGGTTACAATAATATCTGCATACGGGAAGGTGATCAATGGAAGGCTGCATTCAAAACACGTCGGGGACTATTCAAACCCAAAGTCATGTTCTTTGGGATAAGTAACTCACCAGCCAGCTTCCAACAGTTCATGAACAGTATTCTTGAGGAACTATACAAACACTTCGAGAAGAAAGGCATACACAACATACGGCGCATCCTCCAGAACTACATGGATGACTGTGGTATAGGCACCCTCCTCAAGGACTTCAAATTACATGTCGAAATCATTCACTTCCTATTCGACTTCCTTGCACATCATGGCCTACACCTCAAACTGTCAAAATCCGTCTTCATGCTGCCACAAATGGACTTTTTAGGCATCCGGATTTCAAAGGAAGAAGCAACTGTCGACCCAGCTAAAGTCGCTGGACTTAGGGACTACCCACATGTACTCAAAGACAAATGACAAGTTCGCGGATTCCTAGGAGTTGCCGGGTACCACCGCATGTTCTGCCCCAACTTCAGTATCATCACTGTACCTCTTACAGCACTTACTGGAAAAGACGTACCATTTGAATGGGGGCCCAAGCAAATCAAGGCCCAAGACAAACTTATCACCTTAATCACCAGTGCACCCATTCTAGCCAGACCCGACCCAGACAGACAGTTCGAACTCGAAACCGATGCTTCACAAGTTGGTACAGGAGCAATACTCTATCAACGGGACCCCCCTATTACCAAATCAGACAGCACTCAGAAACCAGGACCACAATGACTGGTGGGATTCCATTCCCAAAAATTCACGCAAACTGAGCAAAACTACCCCATTTATGACCGTGAATTCCTTGGAGTCATGAGAGGACTTTGCTGCTGGTCTCACTTGCTCAAAGGAACAACCATCCCCGTCTTAGTGTATACTGACCATGCAAACCTTAGGTACTACAGAGAGCCCTGCAAAATTGGACCACGCGTTGCTGGTTACTTACCAGAACGCAAGCAATATAACATCTTACTGGAGTACAAACCTGGGGCTACCAATCGAGCAGATGCACTATCTAGGCAACCCAACTATGAAGGACCAAACGAAATCAACGAAGATGTCACTGTATGGCCAGACCAATATTTCTGTGATCAGCACACTTCAATCTGCATATTCAACATGGACAGCATAGGAGACAATTTGGACTCAAGAATCAAGCTAGCGCAATATCAACACCAGAAGACACTCAAACAATGGGCGCCAACTCACAACCTATCCTTACTGGATGGCACTCACTGGTACCACGGAACGGCACTTGTTGTCGTGGCAGACAATGACCTTAGGAGGGGAGTAACATCCCTTTTTCACGACCACAAAACCGCTGGACACGCCGGAATTACCAAAACCCTCCAACTCATAGCACCCTACTACTGGTGGCCTGGAATGAAAATCTTTGTAACTGAATACATCAAAGGCTGCACTACTTGCCAAATGACTAAAGTCAACACTCATCCCGCTCATCCCCCTATGTTCCCCATCACCCCAACTGAAAATGCTCGACCTTTTGAGACCGTCGCCATGGACTTTATCACCAAGCTACCCTTATCAGGAGGATATGACACTATCCTCACGATCACCAACACAGATTGCTCAAAAGCATCTGTCTTTATCCCCTGTAATGAAGCAATCGACTCTGAAGGAGTCGCTCTACTCTACCTGAATAACGTCATCCCTCACTACAGCATACCTCACAAGATAATCTTGGACCGTGACATCCGCTTTGTATCCAAGTTCTCAACGGAACTATGCCACATCCTAAACATCCGCCAAAACATCAGCACAGCCTATTACCCTCAGACAGACGGAGCTAGCGAACGAATGAACCAAACCCTTGAACAGTACCTTCGGGTATTCTGTGGCACTCAGCAAAACAACTGGCATGCTTGGTTACCTCTCACTTAGTATACCAAGAACTCCTGGCCCTCCGCTATGACCAAGAAAATGCCATTCGACCTGCTCATCAGCTACACCCCACAAATACATCAACCCACCAGAAAGACAGACATCCCATCCCTTGAACAACGACTCTCAGCTATTGATGAAGCCAGGAAAGCTGCCCAAGAGGCACAATGTAAAGTGCAAGAATCCTGGATCAAAGAATGTCCACACCATTCACCATTCCCTGTCAAATCCAAAGTCTGGTTAGAAGGAACAAACTTACGACTCCCAAGTAACATCACACCCAAGTTATCACCAAGGAGATACCGACCTTTCGAGGTAGTCTCCCAAATATCCAAAGTCGCATACAAAATCAAATTACCCCCTACCTGGAAGATTCACGACATCTTCCACACCTCCCTGCTCACGCCATATAAAGAAACCAATCAACACAGACCCAATTTCCTAGAACCACCACCTGACATCCTAGAAGGTGAACCAGAATGGGAAGTTGAGCAGATACTCAAAGAATGACTATTCGGTCGATGGAAGAAGAAGCAATACCTTGTGCGCTGGAAAGGATACTTGCCAGCTCATGATTCCTGGGTTAACTCTGAGGATCTCCACACTCCGGATCTACTAGCGGACTTTGAAAGTCAACCAAGCACAGGATTTGCCACCTCTACCATCTTCACCTTGGGCACTGATGATGGAATCATCCTCATCCGCATGCATACCGACGACAATCAACTCCACTTCTTTGGAACCTTTGTTCGACAAGGACACTTTGACATTGGCTACCACTGGACCACTTGGCGACCTAGAGAAAACTTCGACGCCATCAACATTGACCATGAAGCAATCGTGGTCCCAGTTAATAACGAAGATCCTGTCCTCAGGACCCACGTCAATTTCGAAAGATTTCCATTCGCTCCCCATCCCCCTCGATATCAACCCCAACCCGCAACCCCTTTCAACATTGTCATCCCCACTTAGTGTTGCTGGCAGCTAAGCCGGACCTTTTCGAAAATTGGTGATAACAAATTAAATAAAATAGCTAAAATTATGAAAATAAAGATGTGAATGGATT
>Ga0307510_10003814_pt1 | contig 17655 bp, 10 predicted proteins | sample 12_EM_MG_FD_207224 | JGI IMG/M metagenome (GOLD analysis project Ga0307510, IMG submission 207224) | Populus trichocarpa ectomycorrhiza microbial communities from riparian zone in the Pacific Northwest, United States - 12_EM | ecosystem: Host-associated > Plants > Roots > Unclassified | place...
GCCACCAGTGATGGATCAGTTAGAGAGGCCAAATATCAGCAAACTCACGTATAGCACCCCGCGAAAACACCGACTCATGGGGACGCTTGAAGCTTGAGCTTGATGTCTTGCACCACCATTCGGCGCTCGCACTGGCAACGTCCAGTAACTCACTGCCAGGCGATTGTCCCTGAACGGCATGACAACACTTCTAGTACAAATCGAGTTCCATGACACCCCACACCGCATTCCGAAATCAAGGATCAAGGATCTTGACACTGCAGCGGGCTGTGATACGCAACGACTCCGAGTCGGACCGCCCAAAGGGGAAGCCGACGATGCCCGACATCCGAACCAGAGGCACACACCGGAAATCTGTCTGTCCTGGACGCTCTATCGGAAGGTAATTCCGAAGGTTGACCGCCCTTGATCGTAGCTTGGGCGAATGATGGTAGAGACGAGACAGTACTGTCAGTACTGTCACGGTGTCGCAGATGCCATGACGGCCGAAACTGTGAGCATGGAAGATCGAACGAAATCGAGATCTGTCGGATCTGCTGGATCCAGAGTTGCGAAGCACCAGTTCCTCTTACGACCTGAAGCCAAGGCTACAGGATATTAATTGAACACCACCAGTGCATTGCGGCCGCCGTGTTGCCACTTGCCAGTTTACCCAGGTAGAAACGGAATGCAGTCACGGTAACCGTTCTGCCATATAATGACAAACTTCTCAGCGCACACTATACGCATCCTTTATCTTTTTTTCGCCCTGCAAATTCGACCAGAATGTACGCCCATTTCCCTACCTGAGACTCGGAGGTGGTATTTCCTAATTGAATCTAACAGAATCCATGGCACAACATGAGATCAACAGTCGCGGTACTCTTGGGAAAACCTCCGGACCAAGCCGGAATCAGGTAAGGCGATTTTCCCATAAGATGATACGCAATACGCACACTCTGATGCACATTTTCCCGTATCTCTATCCTCAAGCCGCAAACCCGACTTTGCCCCGCATGTGGGCACACGTGTCAAACTGAACTGGACAGGCACATCCAGTCGTTTCATCTCCCGCCTTGGATCTTCTGTCCCTACTCAGGTTGCAGATGGAGGGGAACTCGTGCGGACGAGTTTCAGAGGCATTTGAATACGCAGAGGTGCGGCCCAAGACTTGAAGAACAACAATATCAGATATACAACGTGAAAATGGTTCTGAGTTGGATCAGGACTCGCAAGACGGCAGCATTGTTTCGACCGCCCAAAGCTTTGCAGTTGACCTCGTCAAGGAGAGGGCGTTAGAACTGGGGAAACATGAATGGCTAGAGGATCCGTGGGGCCGTTCGGAGACGCAAGCCCGCCGTGCCGAGACAGCCGAGCTCCGCAGATGAAAAATGGCAGTCCTCAGTGTATCTTGCGGATGTACGAAAGTTCAGCGTTGATCGTTGACTTAGAACGCCGGAATTAAACAATAGATAGAAAGGTTGTCCAATTTAACAACAAAACTTAACAAAATGCAAACTTGAGGAATATTATTGGAGGTCCAGTAAGCCCAGGGAACACAGTGCTACGATGGTCCTAGCCTATCGATGGTAAATATCCCGGACATTGACGACTTAGTGGCTGCTATAGTAGTTCGCCCAAACACCCGAACCCCACCCCCAAATTTGGGTACGCCGCGTTCTCCCAGGCTCCTAACCACCCGTCTGGGCAGGTTACGCCTAATCCTAGTGTAGCTGTGTGTAGCCAATCAGAGCGATTTCGGGTCATGCCGAATGTGCTTATGTCAACGAACTTTAGTTTCGCGCAACCTGCCCAGACGGCTGGCACAAAATGTCAGCCACAAGCGTGGGACACCTTAGTCAACACCAGGAGAACGCAAACCAGTTCGCAAAATTCAGTCACATGACCTGGATGCATTGTAGATGGGCTCGTTGATTACTCCCCTCCACCAGAAACATAAAATTTTCATTATTTTACTTTACACATGTGGCGTTGCTACCATGATGCTGATGTTAAAGGGGTGTTGGGCCATCAATGACATATAATAGCCTTTGCGCTGTTGGTCATTTATGATTAAAAGGACATTGATAGTAAAGCTAAATGGTGTAGTGGTTATTACATTTTAGTCAGCATTTGTGGTCAGGACAGGTCGTTGGTTCAATTCCCGGATGGTGTAGAATATTTGTTCTCATCTGGATAATCCCACCAACATTGAATATGCTTATTTTTCAGTGCCTGACTCATGTCATGTATTGAAACTTTTATGCCATTTTTTTGCAGCTTCTACACTCCATTTTAGAGGTTGGGTACAAAGGTCCATCCATTGAGCATTGATTTTGGATTTTGGGTGTCTACCCGCCGGCCCGGTTCCAACAATGTGTGCATCATGTGACTGAATTTTACAAACTGGTTTGCGTTCTCCTGGTGTTGACTAAGGTGTCCCACGCTTGTGGCTGACATTTTGTGCCAGCCGTCTGGGCAGGTTGCGCGAAACTAAAGTTCGTTGACATAAGCACATTCGGCATGACCCGAAATCGCTCTGATTGGCTACACACAGCTACACTAGGATTAGGCGTAACCTGCCCAGACGGGTGGTTAGGAGCCTGGCGTTCTCCCTTCTTCCAGCGAAATTCGACCTCGCACAGTGGAGTCGATGACCTTGGGTAGGAGGGCCATTGAGATTTAGGAAGATTCTGTGTTGATTGTCACGCAGGACTGGCGCGGACCTTGCGTCTTGATGCCGACCATGTCACCTGGCCCGGGAGGGTCAAGTACGGACTTGTCGCCCAACATTCGAGGGTTGAAGCTCTTCCCTACAAAATCAATAGTGCATAAAGAATATCAAGAGGGCTAGTGCCTGGTACAAACAGGGTTCTCTCGCAACCGTATCCGAGTGAGAAGGAATGTGTTTGGTTGTCCCAAGCGTCGTAGTCAGGGGCAGTTTTGCAACGGATATAAATCGGACTTATTAATTAATTAATTAATAACACAACGACAGGTCGATGGCCCTCTGTTGGACATTTTGTCAAATCTCTTTGAGATATGCACCTCAGGGTCTGAGGTTAGCTGCCGTAGTAGAAATGAGGTTACCCCAATCTTCACCGAGATACAAGTGACTGAGCATTCAGAATATTCTAGGGATTCCGGTGGCCCTGGAATACGTAGAACTTGTGGAACTTATATTGAATCCCCGGCTATAAAGCTACCCGTTGTCAGATTCATTCTCCGAGTCGTGTCAAACCCACGTCTCAGTGAGTTGCCTCCACGCAAGACTAACATTCAGTTTCACGGGCAGCACTTTAGAGGACATCGTCTGGAGGAGTGAGCCTGGGTAAGTTTCGAGTACTACATTTGGAAAATGAACTCTCAGTGTCAATGTGTTTGTAGTACAAGTCTCCCAACATCGGATCGCACAAATGTTTGGGTGTCATACCAGTAGCTTGATCATCCTCGGCGCGCGGTCCTCTATGCAGAATACTAGCGTAAACTGCGTGCGTGGTGTAGGTGTGAGAAAGTTGTGCGTTCGGGATAAGGGATAAGCGTGGGCGTTACCGAAATTTCTGTCACTGTGGCCCATCTAGTATGGGCCGGTGGGCTAATTTGCTGTGTTCTGATTTTTCCTCGATGAGATACTCCGTATGCTAATGATCGGGAAAGACCTGTGCTTTTTCAGATTCACCATATCTGACAGTGGCATACGCGAACATCGTCGTCAAAGCAATTCGGTTCGGTTGTAGCTGTCTTGCAGAGGGTTCACAAACAAACTTCGATGTGTGGAATAAAATGAATTATCAGCTCGAAAACTTCCATCAGGGAGCAAGCTGTTTAGTCCGGTATCTATCAGCAATCAGCAAGGGTGGCGCTTAACGTCACTGGAGCTTCGCACGCAAATGGGTTATGGCCGCTATACTCCCCTACAGTGGGAACCCTTCAGCGCGAGGTACTGACAGTATTTTCTGGGTCTCTGCTCACCTAGTAGTGTCATTCGATCCATGTGGCGCCTTCCGCAAGGCTTGATTTCCGTGATTGGTTGTAGAACCGAGCCAGAAGCTACTCGTGGCTCTCGACCCCACTCGGACTCCATTCAAATGATCAGAGCGACGGCCCTTGTTGATGTGTCTGAATATCATGGGTTGCGACCCTCGACAACGTGGAGACCTAGGACAAAAGATTTAATCAGACTCGCTGGAGCTCCTTGAGAGTCTTTCACATTCACAATTTGCATACCTTAGCTATATTCATTGATATTACTAACAACCGCTCCACTGGCAGGTTGGGATTGAAATTGTCCGATACGATCGCCAACCGATTCGCGTTATACTTCCTTGAAACCGTGTAAAATTCCTTCAGTCTTCGTCACAGGGGAGGACCTGATGTTGATGTGAGCCCCTGTTACTAGTCTGTTGATCCATCGTGTCTTGAAACCCCCGTTTCAGCGTACAACGCAACGGAAGGACGTCCCATCTGGAGGGTAAGTGGTCATGGAAGAAGGCTCCTCGCTTTGACCTCACGCTACCATCAATCCGGGCAGTGAAGCTAGTGAAGGACGACGAACAAGTGTTGCCCTTGGGTCCGGAAAACACCAGTGGCCACTGGATGCTGATGTATGGTCGTTTGCCTTCTGGGCGTGACATACGGACTGTCTGAAACAGATGGGAGTGAGGATGGTGGCGTGACCCAAAGAGTTTCGAATCTCTTCTGTTTGGAATTGTATGTGATTGCGACGGGAAAAGCGTAGATATGGCGGGTTTTTGGGCCAAAGGACCTGTCGACTGTTGTTCTTCGATACTGCGGGTCACAGAATGTAACGCGTCCTGGCAGGAGAGGGTTCGTTCGGGGCGTGAGATCTTGAGACCCGAGTCTCTAGTGTGGTGTGGAACGTTGGTTGATCGTTGATCGTTGATTTTCCATACCAGGTGTGGGAGACAAGGACAGCGTCTAGTTCGAGCACCCCACCTTTGCCCTGTTTTCTTCCCCACTATATTCTTCCCCCCCAATTCCTCCACTCCCCTTTAGGCCGCATATTTCCTCACATTGCACCACTTCGTCGGTCACGGTTCAGGCTGTCGTTTCCGCTTATCCTTTTCCTCTTTGCATGGTTCTCGGTTGGTTGGTCCCAAGTTTCACAGCCTAAGCACCTTCTCTGGATCGGTATGCGCCTCGTCCCAGATTCCTCCGCTTATATGGCCAACTTCTAGATTACGTGGGTGTCGAACACTGCTAATCTCGGGACCACTTTATGCTGGCTGGTCGGTGGCTGCGAACTTCATAGAATGGCGATCCCCTGGGCGTGGGACTGCGGCATCGTGTGGCACCCTACTAGGGCCTCTCAAGTATAATGACTCTCAGATAACTGTACAGCCTTTCATTCATTTGTATTTATTTCGTGCAGGTTCCGAACATGCAACGCGACGTTCAAGCTTTGGCAGTCTGCTCTCAAACGAAGTTTGTCTCACAGCATGAGATTCGCTCTATTCAGACCTTCACCCTTGCTTCGAGTTCCTTGAGGAGTGGGGTGGGTAGTTCCATCTTGAATCTCTATTGAGACGAGATGAACCCCGTCCATAGACCATTGATTGAAATTTGCGATGCCAGAAAAAAACAAGGATGGCCGTTGGCACTACCTGAACAAATATAGTGCTTGCACAATGGGATCTGCATCGATGTCATCTACCTTGAACAATTTTCCACTGGCAAGTGGCTATTGGTATATTGGTACGTCGAATTTTCTCCGAGATATTCTATTGCCTGAACATTGCACTGATGAGTACCAACATGGCCACGCCCCTCCCAGGTCTGTTCTGCCACATCTCCCCCAAAATTGGGTCATCCAGGTCTCGCTGGCTTCTGTCCCGCATCTTGCAACGAGTACGTTAAAATTTTCAGGGGGTTTCTGTTGCCGTGACCATGCCAACATCCACGCAGGCTTTCCCTGCGCAGGACAATCGTCACATTTTGTTGTACAAGCACTGCCTCCGGTTTCAAGTCGCTCCGCTGGCGCTCGACGTTTCCGCCTATTCTTCCATTACTGGTCACAAGTACGTTCGATTTTGTGGAAGGTATCCAGATCCATGAGTTGTTCCAAAACCAACTGACCTAGACTTTTCCAGTGTAGGATGACACCACGAACCCTTCAAGTTCAAACTTTGGGATGCCATCGCGATCTCAACGTCAAGTTGCCCAGCCCAAGGCTCCAGCAGAATTTTAACATGCGAACCCTAAATAAAATAGGTAAATCAACATCGCCACGATAGCGGATGCAACACCGAAGTGTCTGTTTTCTGGCCAGGCCTTAACCAGTCGCGCGGCGGAACTCGCCCTTGGTCCCTTGTAGATCGGCCTTAACGGCAGGTGAATGGTAGTGTTTCTTACCCACATCTCACTAACCAGCAATCACAGCCGACTTGCCTCCACAAAGCAGACTTCATGTCTTCTTCCTGACCTTCTTCTATCGACACCGCACGCAATCGTCGAGGTGCGAACTCATTTATGGTTGTCACGGTGCGAAGAACCACAGAAGGCAGAACTGTCATTGAAGATGCGGGGCTGGTCGAAACTCAGAATGAGTTCAGAGCGGCAAATTGGGCTTTCTGAGATGTTTCTTCAGTCGTAAAGGGAGGAAGGCTGGGTAACTTCGATAAACCCAGGATGATCTGAAAGGGTTTCCGTAACTTCAAATTTCCACTCGAAAGTAGAACTTAGGCAAAGAGAAAATTTAGACTCGAGTAATCCCTCGTACCAATGGAGTGTGTCAATTATCAAGCTACCGTGATCCGATTTGTGTCAAGCCATGCAAGAAATGATAGTGAAATGAAATGATCCCATCCCACCTCATGAGGAATCTGTCAGGTGATTTTTTTTTTTTTTTTTTTTTTTTTTTTTGGAATTCAGAGTTTATTGTCCACAGCGTCAGCTACAAGACATCGCGGTGCTATGAGAACACTACTACATGGCCCAGGAGAAGGTAAATAACAGAATGTCCGGATGTTCGTGATGGAGTAAAACGGTAGATGCAAAGTCCAAAGGCGCAAGGCCTACCAAAGATAAACTAAGGTGGATCAGGGCGGGGAGGCAGAGGACGGAGAAGGGAATTGCTACGTAGTAAAAAGAGGGCAAGGGATGCCGCACCTTTAAAAGTCCAGAAGAGATACTGTACAGTACTGTCCTTGAGAATATGAGACCGAAACTCGGAAACAAGGGGGCAATCGAACAGGATATGTGGGGCAGAGTGTAAGACAGGGGATGGAGGAGGAGAAGAAACATGGCCACATCGACGTTGGCGATGGCCACGACGGGCCACTCGGCGCTCAATGTTGTTCAGCGGTGGAGGGGAGCGGGATGGGGTTTGTCTGGGGTTGTCACGGAATTCCGACATGAGGGACTCAAAGCCCTCTCCTCGATTGGCAGCGGAAACGATGCGGTGAGGCATGGCATATGGCCGTGCGACACCACCACATCCCCTGGTCCGGTCTCGGTCTCCTTCTGCTCTTGGCAGAGGGTCGCCGTCACGGTCCAGTTCAGTCATCGGGATTGGGGTGCGTGAGTACGTACATGGGCAAGTGGTGACATCCCCTGCAGTGGGGCGCATCTGCTGGGAGTAGGCGCCACAGAAGCAATGTTGGAAGAACAGCTGAAGGGCAGCTGACATAGCGCGTCGTTGCCCAAGGGAGAGGGAGCCTAGGACAAGGTCGGATGGGACCGACGACTCAGGAACCGGGATTATGCTGCCCGTCCATTTGCATCGGGGCGGATCTGCACAGTTCTCTTGCTCGGCTTTCCAAAGACGGAAAGGGAGGGACTTCAGGGTAGGGGTTGGGAGGTCCGCCGGGAGGTGGACGAGTTGTGCTTCAGCTTGCAGTTCAGCAAGGTTGAAGTCTTTTCCTCTCGGGCCTGGCCAATTGGACGCGAAGATGCGGGGGTCTGCCCGGGTCGGCTTTCTATTAAGCTTCACGGGCAGGGGGTGAATGGATATTGTCACCTCTGGGTGGAGGAAGCAGTGCATGTTCAGAGCGCCACAGAATAGTGTGGCCTGTGGCAGGTACTGCTGTTTAGTAAGGGAGAAGAGGGGTCGGAGGAGATTGCGATTGGGCAAGAAAATGATTGTGTGTTGGCCTGGGTGGGGGCCGAGGGACAGGACACCAGCAATGGCAGCATTGGTGGCTGCTTGGGTGCGGTCGTGGCTGGAATGGAAACCCCGCTCGATGCAACGCCCGTCAGAGAAGGTGAGGAAAGCAGCGACGAAGTGGTCTGGGTGTGGGACTGGGTAGACATGGACCGACGTGTGCGACAAAGGAGGATTGTTGGCAATGTTGTTGATTGCCTGGGTGCAAGTATCGGTGCAAGGGGAAGACAAATTGTTGAAGACATGTTTGTGCGTCCATGTGAGCCCAGTAGGGATGCAGAAGGTGGGGAAAGACGTGGGGAGGAGGGAGGTGAGTGAGGTGGGGATAGGTGTATGCGAAACAAAGAGTGCGGCAGGATCATGTGCTGTAATTGTGCATAGGTAGGCAGTGGGAGGAAGGCAGGACAGTCACGCAGTGAACGCTTCACAGTATTTGGCAATGGTGAAACGAATGGGCGGAATGGCAAGCATGTGATGTAAAGGTTCAATGGGGTTCGTGCGGAAGGTGCCGCTAATTTTCCGGACGGCTTGATTCTGGGCCACTTGGAGAATATGAATAAGTGACTTGGGAGCTTTGTGAGACCATACTGGGAGGCCGTAAAGCAAAACGGGGAGGGTTATGGCGTGGAAGACTGTCCGCCAGTTGTGAAAGTCAAGACCGCAAACAGAGTTGCCTAGCAGGTGGAGGGCTTGGAGGGATGAACGAGCGCGTGTCGCCATAATTTTGGCATGTGTCTCCCAACGTAAATTCTCGTCAATGTAAATCCCGAGATAGTGTACCGTGGTCGATCGTCGAACCGTCAGGGTCCCACTGCCGGGAACCTGGAGGTCGATCGATGGACGGAGTGCCCCTACTTGTGCAGGATTGGCTTGCCGCCTTTGGAAGGCAATGAATTCGGTCTTCTCTGGGTCTACGCGAAGGCCATTCCTCATGAGCCAATCAGTGACCATGTGGAAGCCGTCCTGGCATTTCTGAAGAACCGCTTGGTGGGAGGCGCCAGTGGCAACAATGGCACCATCATTGACGTAGGTCGAGAGCGATTGGAATCGCCATGCTTCCGTCAGGCGGAGGAGAGGCAAGATATAAATCACCGACAGGATGGGGGACATGGGAGAGCCCTGGGGGGTGCCGTGGTTCAAGACTACCTCTGGGAGTGGCTCACCATTGAAAGTAAGGGTGATTCGTCTGTCTGTGAGGAACGATCGAACCCAGTCGCACAGGCAAGCGGAGAAGCCCAGGAGGGAGAAGACATGGACAAGGCGGTCGACATGCAGGTTATCAAAGAAACCCTGTATGTCGAACAAGAGAAGCCCAGCGACGCGGCCAGACTTTACACATGTCTGGATGGTGTGTGTTGCGGACAAGACGGCATCAGACGCAGTATGATAATCACGAGAACCGAACTGTTTGACCGGGAGGAGGTGAAACCTAGCGGCATCGAGAAGGATGCATTTGGCAATGATCTTCTCCAGGAGCTTTCCACAGCACTCCAAGAGAGAGATGGGCCGGTACGCCTTCACAACCCGGTAATCTATTTTACCAGGTTTCAGGATAGGAACAACGGTCGCAGAACACCAAGGGTGGTGGCCCAGGCTTATAGCTGCATTAAACAGGGTCGTCAACCGGTTGGGGGCTGCCGCATGGCACCACTTGAGGAGTTTGTAAGTGATGCTGGTGGGGCCTGGAGCGGACTTGTTCGACGTGGTAGCGAGGTTGTGCACAATTTCCTCCTGGGAAATAGCAATGAAATCACAAGTGGGGAAGGGGTGGGGGTCATCAGGAAGGGAGGGAGGGATTGGCTTTGGGACAGTGGGAAAAAACCTATCAGACAGGACCTGTCGAAGGTCCGTGTGGGAGGTGGCGAGTGACCTATCAAGCTTCAGGAGTGGAGGGATTTTGTTCGCACGACGGCCATGGCGCCACACCGTGGCTTTCCATAAGGTGTCAAGGGTTGCCGTGGTGAGGTTGTCATTCGACCAGCCCTGCTTTGCCTCCGTGATGGTGCGGCGAAGGGCTTTGATCGCGTCTTTGCAAGACTTGCCTCGGATGGAGGTGACAGCAGTGAGGGCGGCCTCACAGTGTATGTTCCACCATCGGAGGCCCCGGAAGTCTGGCGTGTGACGGTGTTTGAACAGCTTCCCTGAAACAGCATAGATGTCCGTATCGAGGGCATCTGCGGCGCGGGAGAGGGAATCAATGTCAGATATAGGAAGCGTAGGTAGTGAGGCAAAGTCTTTGGTCCAAGAGGCGACCAGGGAGTCGTCGATTACGAAACCGGGGAGCAAAGTAGGTACATATGGAAGCGGTTCGAAAGGGGGAGACCAGTTGATAGATAAGGCAGCGTGGTCCGATCCGAGGGAGTCCAGGAAAGAGACAGAGACAGGGGAGAAGCGGCCGCTACATAATGCGGAGTCATTGAGAAGGGCGAGGTCGATGATGGAGTCACGCTGTCTGGCCTCTCCCCGACGCGTCGCCAACCCTGTGGGATTGACAAGCATGAGGTCAGAGTCCTCAAACCAGTCCTCTAAGGGGCTGGCCCAACTCGACACTGTGGTCCCCGGGAAGGACCAAGTGGAGGAATGCGTGTTGAAGTCTCCGACGACGTACGTAGGGAGGATCGAATCCAGAGGGGTGCATAAAATATGCCCGAGATTGGGGCGACGATTCACAACATGGTGGTAAATATTAATAAGGAGGAAAGCCGTACCTGAGATAGTGACTTCGAGAACTTGGGATGACGGAGAAGCCAAGTGGTGGTCTACCAGAGACACCACACGGACGTCACGGGACATGACAAGGGATTGTCGGACGTAAGTCACAACCTTACATACATCACCCTTCTGGTGTTTGGGAGCGAAGGTTTCCCACCCAGGATGGGCAGCAAAACCTCGAACCTCGTCGCCATCAGGGTTGGAGTCAGAACAGGAGGGGATGAGACGACCAAACCATGGCTCCTGGATCATCACAATGTCCACATGGGTTGCCTGCAAAAAGGCTATCGAAAGGGGATTCTGTCTCCACATGTTCACCGACACGATCAAAATGGGTGTATCAATCATAGTGACGATGCTGGGGCAATGATCGGGGGCGCGGGAGACTCTCCGTCAGAGAGCATCACGACATCATGGGAAGGGGAGCTCGGGGCTCGTGCAACGCTGGCGTTGACGCCAGCCTTCTCTTCGTCAGAGGAGTCCCCGGTGCGTACAATCGGGGAGCGGAATTTAGAATGTAGGGGGCAGGACATGGACAAGGCAGAGTGGCCTTTAGCAGGCTTGCGAGCCCATCGGCAGTTAATGCAGGTAATTGGGCAGGTGCAGTACACCTTGGTGTGCTTGGACACCGCCTGGCACTTCTTATGGTGCTCCTCTTTAGCATGGGCACCCGCACAGATCGGGCAAACAATTGTGTCCTTAGGACGAGGGCAACGTGCCACCTCATGGCCCAGAGCCCAGCAACGCTCGCACTGGGAAATCAGTGGGCATGCTTCGTACTTACGGGGTCGGGTGGTACGGTTGCCGAAAAGGAATGGGGGGTTTCGCAAGATGTCCTTTAGACGCGAACCATCAGGATCAAGGAAGGCAATGGAAATAGAACCGTGACGAGCGTTGGGATGTCTGGCTGTCAGCCAGTAAGGTTCCCCAAGAAGGATAAGGTCCTTAAGACCTGAATTGCATGCAAGCTCTGTGTGGAGAGCCGCCGCAGAGGGGAGGGGAGTACCAAGCGACTCGCGCATGGTGGGAACCGAGTTCAAGACAACACGTGTGTATCCGCGTGAGGGAACAATGGAATAATGCAGGCCAAGGACACGCGCAAACGTGGAACGAAGGCGAAGGACGTCGTTGAGAGACGGGTTCCCGTTAAACGTCAGTACGAAATTGCGTGATGTCTGGCTGGTCCAGCGTCCGCCAATCAACTTGGCCTGCTTGGTACCCACGTCCTTAACGTGTTTCTGAATGGCGCGTATGTAAGACGCAGTGTCTCCTTGATGACCCGACAGGGCGGCGAGGTCGCTGGCGCAGGTGTCGTACACTAGGGTGAATTCGGACTTGGATATGGGCTTGGGAGTGACGGGGCCGGAGGTTGGGACTGGGCGGGAAGCCTTGTCGAGGAAAGCGGCAACAGCCCAGTCTTTCGGGATGCGCAGCCCCAACTTCGGAGTGAAGCGAGTGTTATATGCACTGATGACCTGCTCGCGGGTCAGGGAATCGAGTTGAGGCTTCGTCAAGAAACCATGTGCAGCTGCAGCAGCGGACGGGGGAAGGGACGGGGCCACGGTGGCGGGGGCAGAGGGGCGGGTCACAGCGATCGATGCAAAGGTGCGACCGCGTTTGCCACCCATAACCGACCAGCCATTGCCGTCACCGGGGGGTGGAGTGTCAAGATCTAAGGCAGATCCGACTGGGCGTGCATGGGGATGGGGAGGAGGCGGGGACGACTCGGTGAACCCGGAGATCTTAGAGTCATCGGAGGAGATGGAGACAGGCTCCGAGAGGCGAGACGGGCGGGGCAGTGCCATGGGGTCATCGCGTGCAGTTGACAAGTAGGGACCTGTGTATGATGGGCCATCAGGGGAGATGACGGAACCTCAGGATGTGCGGAGATTGCGAGACAGGTCGCTCTCCATCTGGGCTTGGACAAGATTAACGCGAGTGCAAGTGACGAAAGTGTCGGCGACGATTGGAATGGGAGGCATTTGGAGACGGTCGATGAACATCTTAGAGCAGAAGTCATCCCAGTCACCGGCAGCAAGGGAGGCGAGGGTGGCCAGGTGAGCAGGCTCCATTTCGTGTCGGGCTTGGTTGCGTGCAGTCATAATGACCGTCTCAAAGAATGGGTGGGGGTCTTCGTCATCACCGTGGCTCTCGTAACGCACACGAGCGGCTTCCATCTCAGCGTCTTCATCCACAGCGCGGGAGGGAGCGGACGCTACATGGTCGTCCACGTGTTCCTCACCTCCAGGCGGAACGGCGGACGGGATGTCATAGTCGTAGCCTTTGTCGTAGCCGCCAATCCCGAGGGAGGCGTCATCACTGGTGGCCCATGTCGCGTTTGCGTCCTCAATGGCGCAGAGACGGATACCGATGTCCTTGACAGATGACTGGATGGGGATGAGGGCGGCGGTGATCGTCGAGCCAAGAAGGCGCACCAGGCGTTCTTCCATTGTCTCAACAGTAGCCTGTGGTGGAGTGGGTGACGGGGTCGCCGACTGGTAGTGCTCTACCAGGGGGGCTCGCAGGGAGGAGTCAGGCATTGCCGACGTGACATCGGGACCGGAAACCGGTCATACCGAGCTAGGGCGGGCGTCTCCAACAGGAGCGGCCGGTGCCATCACAACATCCACAGTAGTGTTCGTGGACACGGTCTCAATGATATGTGTGGGAAGAACGGATGTGGGAACCTCTTGGGCGACGCTAGGTCCAGCCCGGCCCCGAGCGTGGTCGCTTATGGGGGCGCAAAGAGGGGCAGGGGAAGCCTGACTCACCTGAAAGTCCGCCTTCGTCGGCATCTTGTCCAACTTCTGGCTAGGGGAGGGAGACGGGGAGTGCGCGCAGGAGACGCTGCGACTGGCTCGGATGGGGTCCACGCGGCGGCCCTGATGACGGGAGCGGCTCTCAGTCTTGGAGTGCACAAGGGTCTTGGCCACAGCAAGGCGGGCGTTCTCCTTGTGTTCCTCCAGTTCAATGGCGATGCCGTGTTTGAAGGCATCAAGCTCCAGAAGTTTCTCTGCTTTTGTGGAGGCTTCCTTCGCCTGCCATTCAGGAAGAAGCGTGGTGGATTTCCACGTCTCAAGGTCACGAGCAGCCTCCTCAAGGGCGCTGGACTGGAGACGGGTCAGTTCTGCATGGTAGAGGCGTTTCGCCTCCACGCAAGCATCGCGGCGGGCCGCATCGACCTTGGCTTGGTGCTCAGCGTCAAGGCGGTCGGATAGGTGTGTGGGGAGTGTGAAGGAGGCCTCGGTAACGAGGGACTCAGTGAAATGGTGTTTCATCGCCTCGAGGAGACGGTGGGACCATTCGAGAAGGCAAGGGTCGGAGATGACCTCGGAAATGTCAGGGGAGTGATTGGACATGAGGCGGTTGATAGCGGCGTCTTGGGCGGAGATGCGTTCGCCTGAGACCCATGCGTCCACGAGGGGACGGGCAGCATCAACAGCCTCGTTGACAATGCATGTGCGAGCAGCAGTAATGTCGCCATCGCATTCAGAGAGGTGGGTGTCCCAGTCGTCCTTGGAGACTGGGAGCTGGAAAGTCGTGACGCACCCCATGCAAGTGATCCAGTCTTTGGGATCGTCTTGGGTGTTGGCAAAGAAAGTATCAAGGGACTCCAAGGCCCTCTTGAGCGACGTGAGGTGGAGGGTTTCAGAGGGGCTGAGGTTGGAGAAACGCAAGAGGGAGGACTCCCTAACCAACGTGAGGAGCCCATTATGGGTGTCGGTGACGAGAGACAGGAGGAGGTGGATCCAGGCAGCGCGGGATTCGGAGAAGTCCGAATCCAAGAGGGCGCGGACGCGGTCGATGGCCACCGAGTCGGCTTCGTTGGTGGTGACATCGGGGTCAGATTCAGGGAGGGTGAGCGGGAGGAGGGTGTGGATGTCCTCAACTGGGAGGAACGAAGAGTGGTCCGTCCCTGCAGGGCAGAACGAGGAGGGGTCGAGGGGGGGGAAAGTCATGGTGGCCGGAGCCAGTGGCGAAGGGGAGGAGAGGGCTGACAAGGTGGGCAGCGAGGACTGACGATGTATTGTTGTAGACAATGTGTAGCTAGTACGACCAACGGCAGTCACAATGTGTATTTCCTACTCTAACTGCCACGTTCTTTGGCGAAAATTTTGCCGCGGAGGTGGTGGTTGCCAGAAAAGGAAGTGCTGTCAGGTGATTGTGAGAGCATGCACGTGGTCACAACAGTTCAACTCTTGTATCGGTCCGGTCCGGCCCGAGGCTTCTCGCTCACCTTTTTTATCATTTGCCAGTGCTTTCCCCATTCGAGTCGGGATTCGACCGGCACTTTCGGGAAGAGTTCCTGGAAACCAGTATTCAAGAACCACAACCGGCACCGTCATCACGTCAACTGGCAAATCCGCCGTCTTGGTCAGTGATACCTAATTATCACTATGGGCACTGGCCGCCTGGCACCGTACCATGAATTGGCATAGGACTACAAGACTACCATGACTGTAGTCCTCCAGAACGGCTCTGACGGCGGAAGCGGTGTATAAAACTAGCTCACCGTGATATTTCATCAGCACAGTTGACGGTTGGCAATGACACACTCCTCTAGATGGAGGCTCACCGCTGCGTGTCAGGGTGGTTTGTACTCTGGTCCTCTCCGTATGGTTCGGCACTTCGCTGAAAATGGGTAAAGCTACACCAAGTGCCTCCACGTACTGGTACTCTTTGCACCTTTGATGATCTTATCTGGGTCGTACAAACGGCAGGCTCGGACAAATTCGTTGAAACCCCCATTTTTCATGCCCACAATACAGGCTTTTTTCGCACCTGCCCCATAGTCATGTACACTGGCACAGTGCCGGAAGACAGAAACGAACTGACGCTGCTCACAGGATGATACTTGCAGGATTTCAAAAGGTATAAATCAAGTCGTAGTTCAACAACTATACCGCACCTAGGACTGCCTCCTCCCCAAGTGTCGTTCCTCTTTTTAAGCTTCGAACTCCTTGTCTTATCACGACCTCTTTCGGCGAGTAACAAGTGCAAAGAGACAGCGAGGCCTCTCTGACCGCCGGCCTGTTCCTCTAACCCTACCCTATTCCAGGTTCAGGTAGTGCAGTTCACAATTGGGCTGTGATTGTTCATAACTGACACCCCTGTGCTCCCCTTTGCACAGACACCTTCCCCGTTCATCCCAAAGCGACCCTGTGAGCCTTTCTCTGAATGGTGGGGTCCGTATGAGCCTCGGGAGGATGCTTATTGTCATTTCAGTTCCCACACCCATGCCAGATGTCCTCTCGTCGCACGACTCATGGAGAGAAGACGAGCCTGGGATGCACGTGAACAAGCAAACGAGCAAGCTGAAATCTGGGCGGGGGCCGCTCGACATATTTAAAGGCACCCTAGACCGGATTAACCGTGGCGAAACCTTTCAAGGAATGGCAATAAAGTATTCCGCTGACGCTTTAGGGGACATGGGAAAGGTTCGTCGGAAGGCCTGGTGGCTATTAAGAGAGGAGAGATTGGTGTCACCGTCCTCCGTCGCGTTCTTGTTTGTACTACATCAATATTTAGTAAATACTATGGGTCGGTATTCTGTATCAAACATCAATTAGGAGATCCTACAACAAGTAGTGGACTGTCTCGAAGCCAATGGCCAATCGTGTAAACATTTGCTCTCTGAACGACGAGATGCCCATACCTTGATCAGCGTAAGTGGGCAGGGATGACGATCCTGAAAGACCCGTCACTGCATGTACCATCTCCAACTGTTTGATGACGGAGAAAGCGAATGTATTTTTTTTCTCAAACAACTCTACGACCACACGATTGATACTATGACATGCCCTGCGAGACACTGTGCATGGACACCACTGTTACAATCAGTGCAGTGCAGAAAGATAGAAGAAACATGAGGTTAAGAAATCAAGAGCAGGGGGGTTCACTCACATCCTGACTTGGAGCGGAATCTAACCAACAGTCCTCAGTGTGAGGTCACACACCCAGCGGATGATATTGAGAAACCACGGCAAATGGGACATCGCCTTCATCAACGAGGTGGATGCCATCATAGGACTTGTCCATCCCATCAAGCGGGATTCGCCTGTCGTGGTTTTCCGGAGGGTGCTACGCGTCGAGTACAGAGCCTCCCGAGGTTGGGAGTGAAGCTCGATGAAGCCCGATGAAGCCTTGCGCAAGGCGTGCGGGGATTGTGCTGTATGCGAGTGGTATGGCGTGATATGCGGCGCAACAGGCAGGAGGACGGGCATACCGAAGACGTCCTCGGCGGTTGGGGTGAGCGAATTGAGAAGCCGTTGAACGGCAGAGAAAATAGCTGAGGATCGAGGTATTTTTATTTTGTGGGCAGAAGCCTGTGTTGATTTGATTGAAGCCTCTACGCGAAGGTTCGAATGCGAGGAAAGGAGGTAACTCGGTAGGACTCGAGTTGATGTTCGTGTTGTACGAGAATGAGATCCCGGTCTATGGCCTGGACGTGTATCGTCTGCCAGTGGTGGGACTTCAGGGTGCAGCCAGACAGGACTCGGAGGCTGCGGAATTCACGCGCTATATGTACTGTCTCTTGCGGAAAGTTGGTACGACGAAAGCAGATAGTACAACTTAAAGGTGTCATTGAGGATTAAGTGCGTTTCCCAGGGCGGGAGTAAGCCTTGATCAACACAAGGAACTTGGGGATTGCAGGCGCTTCTCTCTGTGCCAAGACACCGAGGTCACGTCTCGGAATTTGTCCAGCGTTAAGACACGTGTAAATGAAACCCGTAGGGTACTCCGGGTAACGCACAATATTTGGTGTCCACAGTGAGATATGACCCAGAACCACCACTATATGAACCATCACAGAGTGGCCTGTATAAGGCTAGATGAACGCA
>Ga0307510_10003815_pt1 | contig 17654 bp, 15 predicted proteins | sample 12_EM_MG_FD_207224 | JGI IMG/M metagenome (GOLD analysis project Ga0307510, IMG submission 207224) | Populus trichocarpa ectomycorrhiza microbial communities from riparian zone in the Pacific Northwest, United States - 12_EM | ecosystem: Host-associated > Plants > Roots > Unclassified | place...
TGAAATCGCGCTGCGCCGCACTGATAAGGCTAGGAGATGGAAAGCATTTACTGTTGAACTTGAGGCCTTGAGGATTTGGAGGTGTATGCGCAGCGGAAGTTAGCGGTATAAGATAGTATATTGTAGCATTTACAGTAGACAATTTATATGTAGGTCTACATAACCAAGTATCTGAACGAATGCAGAAAGGTATAATGTGGAGTGACTGACAGCAAGCACAAGAGTGAGTGAGAGCTGTACGAAAGAGTGTTGTGCGTATGTGTGTTAGTGACTACAGTAAGTATGGTAATCCTTATGACGCTTACATCCGGTCCCAGTATTTTATTTATTCGGAGCACATAAGGCGACTCCGGTTCTTGATACTTTACGACAAGCACAGGCCCTGACCGGTCTGACCCCTTGTGAAACACTCTGGGTAATTGAGTCCCTTCTAATACCGAGGCTCCAAGTAAGCTGAAAGTAGTAAACCAAATGGACGTGCACGTCACGCAGACAGGGACACCTTTCCCTATTTAACAGCGCGCTGCAACGCCGTCGCACTTCGTCAAATTTTAGAACAAAATCCATCAGACGAGCTACAAACAGTCATCCAAATAGGGATGCGCGACATTCGACAACAACAAACTTAAATGAGTGTGGGGAAAACAATTGCAACCAAATAGGGATGATACCGAGAAGGTCATTACCCTGAGGGGCCCCTAAAAAATTACGTGGACTCCACGGGATACACGTCTCGCCACGTCTGTTAGAACCACTGGCAAACTGAAATCCGCCACAAGAAAGCTATGACGAGTCTAAGGCTGCCGCGCGGTGGTCCAGGATCTTACACGCGCTTTCCCGGAAACGTTTATCAGTAACTCTCCAACTGGCGACATCCCGAAGCTCGTTCAACGCAGGCTCAATATCACAGTTCTCCTGTCCTTCGACCATCCTTCCCAATAGCTCCAGGAGCTCCTTCGTGATGTATTCGGGGTACGGGAAATTCGAAAAGATGCCGCGATTCTGCACCGCTATATCACATACGAGATTGAGGATTATTTGCAGAGTTCCGGGCGAATTTTTCAACTGCTTCCAATCGGACGTGATGGCCTTGAATGCACCGAGATAAAAGGTGAGGTAGATGTCCCTCGGCGAGGAGGGATACGTCGACAAAATCTGCTTAAGGGAAAGGAAGTAAAGTTCAAGAGTAAAGCCGAAAGCGCCGCCAATGCTCAGGTCTTGGAGCCGCCATAGTTGTCGTTCCATGAGGTGATGCTGTTGCACGACTGCGCGCATGGCAGGAAGGGTTTTCTCTACTGTTTTCAAGACCTTGATCGTCTCCTGGTATCCCCGATCGCTCCGCTTCTGTCTGAGAGTGCACAACCCAAGGAGCCGTTGTGACATGTATATCAATTGGGGCCGGATGGGGTTGGAAAGGAAGTTGAAAACTTGTCCTATGGATATGGGTCCTGAGAGATCGTCGAAGGTTACTCCAGGCAACTGACGAGTCAAATTGTGAGTGACTCTATCGATCTGCATTTGGAGATCAGAAATGCGTTGATCCACTCCTACTACTTTCATGCGATCGGCACCATCTTGGATTTCTGTCAGATCGGGTTCATGCTGGCGCAATATCCTTTCTACAACGTCTACTCTCCTGTCTTCTTCTTCCAAATCGTTGTATGCTCTAAGTAGCTCTTCCACACAGGCCCACGCTGCCGCGAGTTGTCTGTCTATCTTCTGGGCATTCCTGAGTGCCGTTTCTGAGGGAATAAAGCTACCCTCATGATAAAACGTCCCAAGTATGAGTATGGCGCCGTTCGCATACCGCTGTATCTCAGGTGAGTTCAGCATTTTACGCGTGGCCACGAGCGAGAGACATGTCCAGCGTGTAGCAAATGACCGGTTCAGGCTTGTCGCTGACACATCGCGGGTATTTTCGGCATTGCCAAGGTCGCTGAGCAGTTTCCCTATCGTCCCAAACGAGAGGATGTCGGCGTCCATACAGAATACAAATGATGCTGCAGTCTCGACACAGGCCCGTGAACGTTTGCGCCATTCCTCCTCGTTCACGAAGGAGCCCCGGTAGCTGCACGTTTCGAACAAACGCTGAAGGCGTTGACACAACTCGTCAACGACCTCTCCGCAGACAGGTGGGGTCCGAGTCCGTGGGGAGACGAGTAGGGGGTTCGGCTGGGTTTCTTGAAGTCCAGCTGGGTTGCAGGTGGTGCCTTCGTCCTTCTTGGCTGCAGGGTCGTTTTTCCATACAGCTACACCCCATTTCGCGTCGAAGGAACCAGGGATCCCGGACGCTAGTGATCCCATTCCGACATCCCCGGTGAGGTTGTTGACGAGCCATCGAATTGCCCGTTCATCGCGGCCCTTGCGCGCGTCGTTCTTTTCCATCGCTAGCTGCATCTGTCCGTCTGCCATGTTCGAGCTCAATGGCTTTGGGTCAATGCCAAACCGATTTTTGCACAATCGTGTATGCATCTTCCGGTATAAATACCAGACGAAGCGAGAGAGTGAGGTGCGATATGGGCATTTCGGGTTTATGACCGGCGCAACCGTGCTGATGATGTAGAGAGCGGCGCAGAGCGATATCGGAAACATGGTGAATCTACCCACAATCGTGTAGGTATGGAGAAGGAAATCTGCAAGCCCAACAAGGAATAGGAGGAGGGCGAAATGGACAAGTCCAGGTACAGCTTCTGCTATCGCTGGCATGTACCAGCCTTCAACACCTTCGTATAGGTACTGTCGGATCCGGGCAATCTTCAAAGGGTGACTGTAACGCTGGAATATGTGCATGTGGTCCCGGGCCCACCGCTGGACGAGGGTTGCAAGGAGTGCCGCGGAAAGGCTGAATACAAGGCTCGAGAACCAGAAGATGTTCACGCGAATGTCAGATGATGACGGACTGACAGTGGGACCTGAAGGCGACAAATTGGAAGAAAGGGATGCCTGTGCGCCAAGAGAAGAAAGCTGCTGAGAGATCTGGTTAAGCAGTACAACTGATTGTTGGAGGAGGAACACGGATTGTTGTGCGGGAGTCGGTTGTATGTTCTGAGAACGGTCGATAATAAATGCGGTGAGGACAGCAGAAAATAAGCCTGCCTGATGGGTGAATCCATCAACACGATAAAACTCCCAGATGAGTGAAAGAATATGAGCATACAAATATAAGGACACCATCCATATCATCCTTTATAGTTTGTATGGTGGCCTCGTCGTGGCCTTTGGCCTCTTTTCCATAAAGCGACCATAGAGCATTGGCACCATCATCAAAATCCTCAACCATGTGATTTTCGTCACGGTGCTGTTCTTTGAAAGAGATGTCCTGATGAGCGCCACCATCGCCAGGTGTTTTTTCCGTATTTGCTTCAATCCATTGTGTCCGGCCATTGGCACCTTGACAGCCAAGGGGCGCCTCAAGTAGGATCGGGGAGGATATCCCACCAGGTTGGGGCTCATCTTCTGTCGATTTATCCCCGTGTCCAGGCCAATTGGGGTTCGTTCTCGTCCTGGGGATTTCACCTGTCGCTGCCCGCTTGCGGTCTAAAAGGCATGTGTACATTTAGTCAGGGGGACAGTGACAGGACAGTATAGGACGCACCATGGGCACGGCTGTCACAGGACTGAGCTTCGATATCTTGCTGCATAATTGTAGCCGTACTACTCGAAGGGAAGGGAACGCAGAGGGGGTGAGATCCTGAGGGACTAAAATCAGGTATTTAGGTATGCCTAGGGTAGAGTGATCCAATTAGTAATTGATGTCCTCACATATGTGGGGTCTCCCTTTCCACGGTTGTCAATCACATCACTGGAATTCGCAATGGTAAAGGGGCTGGTAAGGGCTAAAAGGAGCCAGATGTCACGGTACCCGTTCCTGTACTATTTGAGAACTGAGATATTTGCGGTGCAGTGAACATGGCAGAGTCACAGGGTATGATGGTATTAGTATGAGTGGGTGTGTATACGCGGCTATTTCATATGATGAGACGAGCATGTGTACTAGTACACTGCCGGGTATGGCGCACAGTGCTGTAGTTTAGCGCCGCTGCCTTTTCGTGGGCGTGGGTCGAGGGCAACATTTTGCCATGCCGCCACGGACCTGGTCGCTTAAACGGACCAAATTAGGAAATTGCGTCCTCGGACCGGAGTCGAATTAGTCAATTGGACCCATTTGACGAGAGGTGGCTGAGGTGCCCAAAATGCCAAATGCCAAATGGGGGACAAAGCAAACGTTTTTCGCGTTTTGATCCCAGCAGAAAAGGTTATAGTGAACTTTGAAATGGGTAACCTGACTATTTTCCTGCAGTTTGATTGGTCACCAGGGTTCATTTCGACCAGGCGGACGGACACAGGTCCGAGTCCGAGTCCGCACGCAAACTTGAAATGCTGTCGCCGCATGCCCCCCATCCCTCCTATCACCCTATCACCCATCATATCCACCATCCGCTATCACCATGGCCATTACTCCTCCTGTGAACGCACCCTCCCAGTCAAAATTTCGGTCTATCTTTAACAATGCCCTGCGTGAATACAAGAAACAGACCGAGGAAGACCCTTTTCTACATCCTCTAGCCGCAAAGTTGCAATCTTGCGACTCTCCTCACGCAATTCTTTCTGTGCTTCAAGAGCAAGCCAGTGATGAGAGATTGACGAACTCGCTGGGCCCAGTAGTAAATGTCATCTATGCCCTTTCCTCGAGCCTCGGAGAGGACGCTGGCCTGGTATGTCATCAGCGATTTGTCATCAAGCTGTGGTTTGCTTACTCGTTTTAAAGGTTTTATCGCCTGCGAAGCTCATCTTTGTTGGCATTGGTGTCTTGCTCTCAGTGAGGGTCTTCCATAGTTTCTGTGCCTGGGCCACTGTCACACCTAAATCCCTCAGGCGGCTCAAGAGATAGAATCCAATCAGGATGCGCTCATCGACGTCTTCAGACGCATGGAGCATTTCTTTCAACGATTTGAGAAATCCTCTGAGATATCGACAACCGATTCTATGAAGGAAATGAACGGAAGGATCATGGTGGAAGTACTCTCTGTCCTCGCCACCGTGACTGAGGGAATCAAACAGGGACGAACGAGTGAGTTTATATTGGATAGATATATGATTTTTTTACTCACCCCTAATCAGAACGGTGCTTCAAGAAGTTGGTAGAAAAGTATTTCAAGAAGCTGGTGGGGAAGAGTGACCTTGAGGTTGCGTTACAGAGGCTAGACAGATGGACGGTGCCACCAGAGCCCCGGATGGAAACTGCCGAAACACCGAATACCCCTTGCCGTACGCCGTTCTGTTTCGATAGCCGCGCCCGTTTTCCTGACTTTATCATTTCTGCATGGCCATGAATCATAAGTCGTGACACCACAAACGGCGAACGACGTCAGAGACTTGAACGGTCTTTCCACCGCTGCGGCCGTCTCGAACGAGGCCTCAAGCACCCTCACATGGAACCAGCTACAAGTAGAGGTCCAAACCTGGCTCTCGCCGCCGAACCCAACAACGAACCACGACGTAGCGCGTAAAGCTCGACTTGAAGGGACAACCCAATGGTTCCTCCAGGGCAAAAGATTCGAAACCTGGAAGTCCTCTGGTTCGCTCCTCTGGATCCACGGGAAACGTATGTTCTGTTTTTCTGTCTCTATGACTTGACCGTTCATCGACTCCTGTTTTTATAGCGGGCTCGGGCAAGAGCGTCCTCTGGTTTGTCATTCTTAACTAGGGCCATCTCGTTAAACTTATGTCTCTACTCAGTTCCGCCGTCATCGAGGACATCAAAGACACGTGCAATTCCGGGTTAGCTTCTATGGCCTATTTTGTTTTTGACTTTAGAGACCACCAAAAGCAAAACCTTGTCGATATGATCCCCTCTCTCATTACTCAGTTATCCGCTCGTTGCGACCGTCATCGTGGTATACTCTCCCGCTTCTACTCGGCGCACAACCGTGGCTCACAGATGCCATCGTCCTGTGACTTGACACAGTGCCTGAAAGACATGCTCTCACTGTGTAAAAAGCCAGTTTATATCATCATGGACGCCATCGATGAATGCCCCAATATTCCCGGGGTGCCGTCCCCACGTGAAGAGGTCCTGGAGCTCGTCAAAGGACTCGTCGAGGCACGCCTTCCAAATTTGCGGCTGTGCGTCACCAGCCGCCACGAGATCAGCATTCGAGCTGTTCTCGGGCCGTTACCCTCTCTCCAGGTGTCCCTTCACGATGAAATTGGGCAAAAACGGGATATTGTCGAATACATCAAGGCTGTTGTTCGGTCAGATGCAAAAATAGGAAGATGGAGAGAGGAGGATAAAAGCCTGGTTATCAATACACTCTCAGATCGGGCCAACGGGATGTGAGTGTCTCTTTTGTGCGCATCTAGATCCCTTACTCAGCTCCTCTATTATCCAGGTTTCGGTGGGTATCCTGCCAGCTGGACACCCTGCGGCACTGTTTTCCGCCGAGTGTGCGCCGGATCCTAGATGAATTACCCGAAAGTCTGGATGAGACCTATGAGCGCATATTGATGGAAATCAGCATTACAAATGGGAAGCAGGCACGTCGTCTCCTGCAGTGCCTCACGGCTGCCTTCCGCCCGCTTCGCGTCGAAGAGCTCGCGGAGGTCCTTGCCATCGACTTTGACGCCGAAGGAGAAATCCCGAAACTCAATCTGAACTGGCGCTGGGAGGATCAAGAACAAGCTGTGCTATCTGCATGCTCCAGTTTGATCGCTGTTGTAAAGGTCGAGGGATCCAGAATAGTACAATTTTCCCACCCCTCTGTAAAAGAGTTCTTGACGTCGAATCGCCTCGCTACCTCGAGTGGACGCGCCTCGTTCTATCATATTCAACTCGAGCCTGCACATACAATCGTGGCCCAGGCATGCCTCAGCGTCTTGTATCGCCTGGACGATCGTGTCGATAAAGTGATCACCGAGGGTCTTCCTCTAGCCGAGTACGCGGCTCGATATTGGGTTGACCACGCCCGGTTCGAGAACGTGGCCCCGCATATACAAAATGGAATGGAATTACTCTTCGACCCGGAGGAACCACATTTCGCTAACTGGATCGGGACATATGATATAGATGACTTCCAAGCGTCATCTAAGGACGATACAACGCGACCTCGGGGTGGACCCTTGTACTATTCCTCGCTTTGTGGTTTCTATACACTGGTGGAACACCTTATCGATAACCCTCGCATGGATGTTAATGCCCAAGGTGGACGTTATGTAACCTCACTTCATGCGTCACTATACAAGGGGCATATCGCAACCGCTCTCTTACTAATTGGGAATGGCGCGGAGGTGAATGCTCGGGATGACGAGGGCTCGAGTCCGCTACGTATAGCATTACAGTGTGGAAGTCTTGAGGTCGTACGAGCCTTACTCGAGAAGGGGGCAAATGTAGACAGTAAGGACGACGAACTTTGGACCCCACTGCATAACGCATCACACAGCGGTTACATTGACGCCGTTCGATTATTACTGGAGAGCAATGGAGAGGTGGATGCGCGAGATATCAAGTGTCGGACCCCTTTGCACATGGCATCACGGAATGGCGACTGCAATATTGTCCAATTACTGCTGGAATACGGCGCGCATGCGAAAGCTCAGGATGAGGAAGGCTCAACCCCTTTGCATCTCGTCTCGGTCAAGGGGAACCTGGAGGTTGTCGAATTACTGGTTCAGCATGGCGCGGCTGTTGATTCCCGGGATAACAAAAATTCAACCCCACTGCATCTCGCGTTGGCTAATGGGAACCGGAAGGTGGTCGAATTTCTCATTCGGCATAGCGCGAACGCGAACGCCCAGGACAACAAGAAGCTGACACCGTTGCACCTGGCGTCCCTGTACGGAGACTCTGACATAGTCGATCTACTCGTCAAATGCGATGCGAACGTGAATGCCCTGGACATTAAGTGCTGGACACCGCTCCATCTTGCATCGGTCAAAGGAACATTCGAGGCCGTTGCTATACTGCTGCAGTATGGCGCAAAAGTAGATGCACAGGACGACAAACACTCGACGCCGTTGCACGAGGCATCGCGACGTGGACCACCCAACATCGTGACACTCTTACTCCAGCACGGGGCGGAGCCAAACGCACGAAACGATATAGGTTGGACACCATTACACGTCGCGTCACGGGAGGGCGCAGTGGACGTTGTGCGTTGTCTACTCGGGCGAGGGGCGGACGTGAACGCCGGGGATGGCGATCGCAGGACTCCGTTGCACATTGCTGTGAACAACAAGAACACGAAGATTGTGGACTTGCTGATAGAGAACGGAGCCGATCCCTGCGCGCAGGATAATCAACAACAGACACCATACCAGTTGCAGCCCGTGGCGGGCCGGGGACGTCGGACAATATTGCACTCTTAACCGGTGCTCCGAGTCATGCACGTCCTTCACCGTGAGGCTTCTGTCCACCGGAGACACGCAGCGCCTTGGGTCGAAGGATCATGCGAGCTGAGCGGCTCACGCCTCTCAGCTGGCATGGCATACATGCACCTCAGGGTTCGAGGCACGTTCCGACGCAGACATATACTCCTAGATCTCACTTCTACGTCATCATATCAACGCTTGACAAGGGTAAGCTTTTGCATGCATTCATGGATTCCACTCCTTCCTCTTTACTTCTAGCTTTGCGTGTATTTATTTCCATGCATGCGTTCCTAACTGCAGTTTCGCGTATGAATGACTAACAAACAGACTGTGCTTTCTTTCGGCCGATAGTTGGGAAAGGCTCTCAAAGAACACTTGACACTCGGTCCTCGACTTGTCCATCATCCCGATCACCCGCTTCGCCACCTCAAATTCCGCCCCCATCTTTACCCACTGTCGTCATCTCTGGCTCTGGGAGCTCGGAGAAGAGCAGAGGGTTCGTACTTGCGCAACATCTAGTGCGCGCTTATAATTTCTTGTTCCCCTCTATCTCCGTTGGCCGCGTTTTTCAACCGGCTATGGCTATTTTCACGTATCACGAATGCTTGTCGCGTATATCCAACGGACGTTCCTGTTGAGGCATGTATGCTTGTTCACGGGCACCCCGTGGCTGTGAGAGATGAACGCTGAGCGTGAATCAACAATCTGTTCCCAACGGGTACAGAAGAGGACGTGTAATGGAACCAATACCCTTGCATACAGGAAGGAGCACGGGCGGGGTAACCTAGGGGGGGGAAGTGCATAGCAGCATATGGATGTATGGAAGGCTCTCATGACGAGGTTTGTAGAATGAACGGAAAGGATAGGAAGGCGAGAGGGAGGGGGATTTCACCATTGTCGCGAAACACACCATATCCCCGTATTCTGGTAGCTGCTCGTGAGGTAAGGCCTGCTTTCAGCATGTCTGACTCCAGACAATTCGGGACAAATCGAGGGTGTCAGGGGGGTGCTCAAGCGCTCACGGCCGAGTTTAAGTGACCTATCATGCACAGCCTCCGTTCTACCTACACCACCAAACCCAAACCTTACCTCGTTCGGCTCCTGCACTATTTCGCCAGCGCTGCAGTGGTCCCATGAACAAAGATCCTCGAAAAGACTCAGAATTTTGACACAGGTTCGAAACTCCGCTATTGTCATTGTCTATCCGTGATGGTGAATGGGACGGGTGACAACTACTGTAGGAGATACATAATGTACCCGTACCAGAGGTTATTTAAAGAACACATGTAAGAGGAGTATTATTTCCGCTCACCAGAGGCTACATACTCACGGAGTCACGGACGCACGGACGGATCGAATATAGACTGGACAGCGGATCTTGTGCGAGGTCTTACACAATGCTTTGCTACAGACCTAACTTATCTGCTATCTGACGAGCAATGATTCGAACAACCACTCCCCCGCCTTTATCAGTGTGGTCACGCAACTTCATTGGCGGCCTAGTCCTTGGATCTGGAGGTGGTGGCATAACGATTCCTCATCTTCTCTGCTGTGTACGCGGATATCCGTTACACTCATCGACAAAGCCCCAATTTGCAATCTTCCCAGGTAACTGATAATTATGTTCTCGGTTTGTGCCTTAATATAAGCGCCTTTGGCGGTATCGCCATCATGATAGCACCAGTACTGTAAGAGCCCCTTTAGTGTTGCCCAGATTTCCTGCCGTGCCACTCATAACGCTATGCCCCTACGGAGTCATAGGCCGCCTCCATTTATACGCCTTACAGTATCGACCAGATATAGCCAACTATTGCAATACGGTATGCGATCCGATTGAGCCTCTGCACCAACGCCGCTTCCTCGCTCTCGCTCTTTTGTTTCCTACGTCTATGGCTCGTAGGAAGCAGCTTCTCGCGATTAATGAGCCGCCCCGAGTACTTCCTTGGGCATCGTCACCGTGCACATCTCTATCCAGGTACGGGTCCAGGACAACCTGATGACGAGACCATCATGACGCTTTTCAGCAAATATTGTCACGTTGACCATGTAGCATAGTGGGATGCGTTAAAAATGTCATACTTTGTTGGCCCCGAAGATGAGTACTCGATGACTCGGAGTCCCCGCAGCGTATACATGCTCCTGAGGTAAGGTCTGCCACTCTTAGGGGCCTCCCTGGGAAGGTGGGATGGCTCAGTCACACATAGGTCTTGTTTCTCGTCGTAATCGTGGACACCAGAAAACGGTGCGGTACTTCTATGAGTATGAGCCAAGAATGTAGACACGTACTAAACACTACGAAATGCCCTCATCTGGCACTGTATTCCAACAACATTCTTGTAGCCTCGTCTCGATGTTTCTCTGAAGCAAGCTCCAATGGGGTCCTACCCCAGTAATCTGTCAACTTGTGACACAGATATGGAGATTTGGAAGGCGAAATTCGACCAGAGTTTTCAATGGAATCCCAGAGCTGTCGGGACACTCGTCGATGGCATCCATGATAGAGTAGATTGGGTGCTGATCTGGAAGCATGAGCATGTCTTTTAGGCAATGCGTCAAAACGTCGTCACTGGGCTGTCGCGCGCCGCTGTCGTGGGTCGAATAAAGGTGTGATAGAAGGTCACAACGAGGAGCCGATCGAGACGAAAGTTTGTTGAGACCTACCGCGTTGGTCACGTTAGGATCGTCGCACATAGACACTTTGGCATGTGACTTTCATACGCATATATTTACCATTTCTTTTCCCCTCAGTTCGTCTTGACCATTCAGAACTGAGGGTGAGCCTTTTATCTTTGTGATCATGTTTTGTATTGTACTTATGATGTGCATAGCTCGCGCGCGTTAGGTACATCCAATTGACTTAGTTCATCTTGACCATTCAGAACTGAGGCTCGCACGCGTTAGGTTTCTACAAAGTTGGGAGAGGGGGGATGGGACAAGGTCCCGCCAGTGTTGTTTGTGGGTGTCCCGAAAGTCGAAATAGAAATAAGCAATTGAGGCATGTCCGGCCTCGCACATGGCCTCAATTTCTCGGATGACCGTGGAACTGATAGACAACATCAGTAACCCTAGGAAGAAATACATGAGGATCCACACACCAGAGAACACTCTTGCCTGAGCCAGCTGACAAAACGATGCGTTGTCAGGGTTGTCAGGAAGCATCCAGAGGAAAGTGGAACAGGGGCGTACGTTTTCCATGAATCCAAAGCAGCGAACCCCCAGTTGCTTTCCATGATCTTTACGGTCATATCCATCATTTCAGGAGTCGGCGCCACCTCTACATAGGTCTCAAGACGTCGGAAGAAATTCTCGATACGCTCGAAGATGTCGACAAGAGTTTCTTGGCTTGCGGGGAGATCCTTAGCTGCCTGAGAGATGCAGGTGTTACAATGGCCGTACGAAGGTATCAAGACGGCCCGGGACACGCACTAAAAGGAGAACACCGACACCGGTAAATATGACTTTCGCGGGCGAGAAACCCTACCAAATGAATATAAGTACTAGGTAACTCTCAGATGAATTCATGTCCTGAAGCGCACCAGGCCAGCACCCTCTCCGAGAGCAGAAGCAAAGGAATAGAGGACATTGATGGTTGGGTCGAGCCATTTCGTCAACCTGCTATCACCGCTCTGGGACTGATCGAAATCGTGGACTTGCTGCTGAAGGATAGCGAGAACGGCGGTGGGAGAGGCACATCCATGAAGTTGGGTGGCAAGTGGATGAGCAAGAAGGTCCTTCTTTGTCCGTTTTTCGTATGGTTTTAAGGCATTATTGAAAATCAGTTCGAAATTGGGTAGCGAGGCGTTGGTAGGGTGAATATGGGACATGTGTGCGGAAGTGAGTAATTTGGCCGTGCTGGACGACAGCTGATACGCGGGTGATGACTGTGAACGAGGACACTGTCACTGGTGGTCGCAATCGAGTACTGGGATCACAGCACCCTATGCGCACAAGGCACGAGATTAATACGATCTATTCAACGGAAACACAAAACTCACAACACGGCATCGTAGGCCCCAGAAGTAAAGCTAGGAAATAGAGGTAGAAATGGAACGCAATGATGATTCGCCCAGCAAGGTTACCGTGACGTGAAACGGCGACTTCAAGTTTGAGGAAGTTCGCCGCCGCGAGGTCAGAGGTCACGTGCAGGCAAAGGCGGGAACGAGGTCTGTAATGACCTGCCGTGGTGGATTGGTTTTGCATGCGCATATCGTGCTCCTTGTTGGCGTGTGTCGGTGTGCCATTTTTCTCTCGTGTCCTCGTGATGGGCATTGAATCCTGGTTGTGTGTATGTTCCCGCTTCGGGAGCACTATTTCTGTCTCGCTGCTCTGGCAATGACACCCCAACTCGTCGTTGATGTTGTCAATCTTGCTGTACTTATTATTACCTTGCGATTACCGATTACCTTACAAATGTCTCTAGTCATTGTCTAGTAGCATACTTAAAAAAGTGGCTCTACGAGAGCCATAATGTAATTCTCGTTGTTCCCCCTTGAGTGGAAGAAAATTGTCCGTTGCTTCTTAGAAGAGCTTGGCCCTCTCCCTCTAGAGGTCTACACAGTAGACAGAACGCCGTGGGCTGCAGTGAGAAGTCTCGAGGATCCACGGGTGTGTCGTTGCGATGGAGAATAATATGTGCCATTTAAATGCAAGGTCCGGAAATCCGGACCGGGAATTTTGGCGACGATTTGCAGGACTCGCGGAGCTTGATTCCCTTGCACTGATAAGATAACGCGAATCGATACAGCGAAAGTGCGGACACCTCAAATGCATTTCTGAGGGTAAACAAAGAAGAGAAGGGAACTATTGCCGACTGTAGACAAGATTTCCCTGCAAATATGCCCATCAAAGGTGTCATAAGTCAGTGCCCGCTTACCAAAATTCAAACGATGGCGCCAAGAAGAAGACGTAGGCGAGGTGGAAGGTGAGGAAGGTGAAGGTGAAGTGGGAAACGTAGTTTCAGATTTCGAGAACATGCGTGACTTGGAGACAAGGGACCGCACTGAGAGCACGTTAACAAACCCCTCTCGTCCAATATAACCACAGCTAGGCCTCCGTGCGATGATGTGGTTATCGATCGATATGGCAGGAAGAGCCATCTTCAGAGGCACCCAAACAACAAACCCCCACGATGATGCTCGGCCCATAGGTGGCGATAGGGATAAGAGATCACGGCCGTTTCGTTCTGCCTACGCGGACCGCACTTGTTGCTGTCGCATGGTAAATAATGCCACTTTTTCAGCAGCTTCGCCGCTTTCGCTTCTTGGGGAATAAGCACGAAAGAAAGTGATAGGTGGTTAAACGCTACCAGGCATTGCGTACTGTCAATAAAACACACTTTCATATCTCCATCGATTCCATAGGTGTCTTGCAAAATTCACCTTTCAGGATTCTACCTTGCGGGAAAATGGCAAGGCTCCCTAGCGTGCATCTGTCCGAGTCATCAGCCCCCGAATGTCCCTGCTATACGAAGACGAGCCAGGTCAACGAAGGACAGAGAGCTGATAGTCCCATTCGTACATACGTAGACCCCGTGTAGAAAGAATGGGCAGTATTTTTTGACAATCATCATTGCGACTATGTTTGTCGCAGAGACGTCGCTGCGGTCAATAGCGTTTCTGTGTAAGTCTCGAGACGGCCGAAGAAGCTTATCGAAAACTTCTTCAAACGACTTGAAAATTACACGGATCGTCTAACGAGGGGGAAAGAAAGGGGGATTGGAAATGAAGGCCCACTTCGTGTGAGACTCAGCGAGAGAGCTTGTCAAGTTGTCATGGTCCTATGGACGACGGAACTGAGAACGCCAACTTGTCACGTGGGGAGACCATACACGTAATTCAATTTATAGATGGTTAGCAGCACTTGCAACTTGGCGATCATTGGCGTTATCAATGAAAAAAGGGTCGGACTGGCCGAACATACGAGCGACCAGGTCGGTGTCACGCAAGTGTCACGCTTTCCCACAGTCACGCCTAACGAAGCAAGTCACGCAGTCACGGACGGACTGACGCGTCTCAGTACTGTACGGTGTAAACTGAGCCAAGAACTCCATCCGTGCCCTTCTCCATCTCGACATCCCGACCCCGCACGTTGCCTCATCACCGAGGAAGCGCTGTCACATACATGGATCACGAGCTTCGCGGCTCAGACCGAACATGACCTCTGCACCCTACGTGAGAACTTTGATTCGCGCACACTCTGGCACAACGCGATCCTTGACGCGATCGGCGCAGCGCGCTGGGAATGGCTCATCCATCGTCGCAAATTCTTTCAACAAGGAATCTTGGAATTGCCCATTAATATTGTGGTAATAGATTTTACACACTTGATTGTGATGCCCGAGCGTGGAAATGACGTCAGTCACATCCTCTTTGTACTTCATATCTAGGGCAAATATGATAATAGGCAATGCTGGCCAGATATCCAGCGTCTTCGAGTTGACTAATCGTTTTCGAATGAGTAAAGTTTCAGATCCAGTCGACAAGGTGAAGCAAACACGATACATCGCCATCTGTGGCACACGTGTACCGGTGTTTGCCATCCATCATAATCATGACCATAGTCAATTTCATCGGCATGCTCTTTACCCAGATAAAGCTCGAATGTTTCTAGGAGAGGACGTTGTCGGGGAGCACCGTCACGAGCGGGTCAATAGATGCCCGTGGGTAAAGCCGGTCTGCATTGCCCAATCCAGTACTATCCACCCTATAAAGGACCTGCTTTTTGTCACTCACCTCAGGCTCAGCCTTCTTCGACACATAACATGCGTAACATTTTTTGTCGATGTGCAACACGCTTGCAGGAAAAAAGGTTTGGGTCAGTCAGTCACTTGTGTCCAGCAGTCGGGCCGGCAGTACCGCCTTCGGCCGCCTCTGGGACGCCTCTGGGACTCCAAGCTCCAGCCCGCGGCAAACCAAATACTACCAGTCACTCATTTATTTTCATCATGATTTTTTGTTCTCGGACCGTCGGACGGTGTCCTTTCTCTCGCCATTCAGTAGCCAATAAGGCTTGTCCGGCTTCACACATGACTTTGGTAGCAGACTCGGACGCCCTTTGCCAGAAATAGTTAATCAATCTCGCACAAACCACGCATCATAATTAATCAATCGCGACCTAGAGAACGCTTTTGCCTGAACCGGCTATGAATGCAAATTTCCATAGGTGGTGTCGGGAAAAAGAGGAACCGGTGGCCTTCCATTCCCCGGTGGTGGTCTCATGTCAGTGACTCAGGAAACATATGGCATTGTGCTTGTCTCCGTATGGTTAGCACGGATGGCGATATTGTGATTCCCGGAGGGGGGTCTGGTGGGGAGACTCGGAGCCATCCACAAGGACTCCTTCGTAAGTGGCTCGTTCAAGTTATTAGGATTCGTAAGCCTCTGCATCAAACAGGGATGCTAGGGATTCAAAGTTTCCATGTGCCAGTGTCGAACTTCGATACTCTGTCCTCCGTTTTGTTATCTACGGCGCCTGCCGCCTTCAGTACCTGCGCGATAGCTATCAGAGCCATTTTTGGACCTCATGCGCCGGCCACATGACTCGGAGGAAGAGGTAGAGCGCATTTTAATAGATCCGAGGTGCGGCCCTTGTGGAGGGTTTGAATAACTTGATGAACGCCCTACACCGCGTGGCAGGCTGGCAGCGCCGTGACATTGACAGTGACAGGCGGAGGTATAACCTTGAAGGTGCCTGTGCGTCTTCCTCCGAGTCTGTGTCGGTTAGATCCGGGGGGCCTGGCAGTGAAAGGTTGACTTGTGGGACTTAAAGAGGTTAGAGGATGGACGCGGAATGAGTGGATGAGGAGATATAGACGATGAAATGGAAGCAGAGGAGCTGTGCCCCTTTTTTGTATGTATTGAAATTGTGATGTGTTGTCCAGCCTGATAGGCCCAACATGGCTCTTCATCAGTTGCTTTGAAACGCGTGCTGGCTGTATCAAAGTTCAATTCAATGCACTACTGACGAGAAACAGGTCCATTGAGCCCATGGAAACAGTTGGTAATGAACACATATGACAAAAACAATCAAGGAAGGAGACGAGAGAATAACAGCGTGCACAGAAATACAATGCCACCTATTCGGGGAGTTGGCCTTGGATAGCCATTGCCGCGCTGGACTGGAAGCGGGGGTCAAGAACTGTCAGATCATCACGCCAAAGCTCCTCCATTGCGTCGTCGATATATGCGCCTGCCTGTCCTTCAATCATCCGGCCTAACAAATCCAGGAGCTCCTTCGTGATGTACTCGGGGTATTCAAAATTTGAGAAGATTCCACGATCTTGAAAGGCAATATCATAGACGAGGTTAAGAATTACTTGTAGAGTCCCAATCGAATTTGTGAATTCCGGCCAGTCGGATGTGATGGCCTTAAACGTGTTGACATAAAGCGTCTTGTGAATTTCCCTCGGCGGGGACGTAAATGTCGATAGAATGTGTCTGAGGGAGAGGAAGTAAAGTTCAACGGTGAAGCCGAAAGCCCCGCCGACGCGAAGGTCTTCCAGACGCCATAGTTGTCGTTCCATAAGATGATGCTGGTTCACAACTGAGCGCAGAGAAGAAGGTATTCTCTCTGCAGCCTGCAGGGCCTTGATCGTATCTTGATATCCCCGACTACTCCGCTTCTGGCTGACGGCACACAGCCCATGAAGTAGTTGTGATAAGCATATCAGTTGGGGCCGGACAGGATTGGCAAAGAGGTCGAAAACTTGCTCTACGGGTGTGAATCCTGTAAGGCGGTCCGACGCGACACCGGGCAATTGCCGAGTCAAGTTGTGAGTGACTTCGTCGATCTGTCTTTGGAGTTCCGAAATGGACGCATCTACTCCGAGTCGTGCCATGGGGACGAGCTGATCCCGAATAGATTTCAACTTGGGTTCATACCGATGTAGCACTTCCTCGATTCTTCCCCCTGTCCTATCGCTATCCCCCAACGCGTTGAGTTCCAGACGTAGCCTGTCCACCCAGTCCCACGCCTCGGCAAACAGGCAGTCTATTTTCCGGGCGCTCCTGAGCGCCCCTTCATATGGAGTAATATTGCCATCCAGATGGATTCTTGCAAGTTTTGATAGAGTGCACTCCACGCGCGACTGTAGCTGTGGGGAATTCAGCATTTTCCGGGTGGCTGCAAGCGAGAGACATGTCCAGCGTATGGCGAATGACCGGTTAGTGGTAGTTTCTGACACCTCGCAAGTCCTTTCGGCGCTTCCAAGATCGCTAAGCAATTTCCCTAAATTGCGAAAGAGGCTGATGTCGGCACCTATGCAGAATACGAATGACGCCACGGTCTCG
>Ga0307510_10003816_pt1 | contig 17652 bp, 12 predicted proteins | sample 12_EM_MG_FD_207224 | JGI IMG/M metagenome (GOLD analysis project Ga0307510, IMG submission 207224) | Populus trichocarpa ectomycorrhiza microbial communities from riparian zone in the Pacific Northwest, United States - 12_EM | ecosystem: Host-associated > Plants > Roots > Unclassified | place...
TTCACCGAGCGGTACTCGCAATTCCCGGTCAACGTCCGGGCGTTGAGCCGCTTCCAGACCGACACGGAGGCGAAGGCGACCCTGGAGGGCCTGCGCGAGGGCTCCGTGGACCTCGTCATCGGCACCCACCGTCTGTTCTCCTCCGAGACCAAGTTCAAGGACCTCGGCCTGGTCATCGTCGACGAGGAGCAGCGCTTCGGCGTCGAGCACAAGGAGCAGCTGAAGAAGCTGCGCGCGAACGTCGACGTCCTGACGATGTCCGCCACCCCGATTCCCAGAACCCTGGAGATGGCGGTGACCGGCATCCGCGAGATGTCGACGATCACGACGCCCCCGGAGGAGCGTCACCCTGTGCTGACGTTCGTCGGCCCCTACGAGGAGAAGCAGATCGGCGCCGCGATCCGCCGCGAACTCCTGCGCGAGGGCCAGGTCTTCTACATCCACAACCGCGTCGAATCGATCGACCGCGCGGCGGCACGACTGCGCGAGATCGTCCCGGAGGCGCGCATCGCCACGGCCCACGGCCAGATGACGGAGCAGTCCCTGGAGCAGGTGGTCGTCGACTTCTGGGAGAAGAAGTTCGACGTCCTGGTGTCGACGACGATCGTCGAGTCGGGCATCGACATCTCCAACGCGAACACGCTGATCGTCGAACGAGGCGACAACTTCGGTCTGTCGCAGCTGCACCAGCTGCGCGGGAGGGTGGGCCGTGGCCGCGAACGCGGCTACGCGTACTTCCTGTACCCCCCGGAGAAGCCCCTGACGGAGACCGCCCACGAGCGCCTCGCGACCATCGCCCAGCACACGGAGATGGGCGCGGGCATGTACGTGGCGATGAAGGACCTGGAGATCCGAGGCGCCGGAAACCTCCTGGGCGGCGAACAGTCCGGCCACATCGCGGGCGTCGGCTTCGACCTGTACGTCCGCATGGTCGGCGAGGCCGTCGCGGACTACCGCGCCTCCCTGGAGGGCGGTGTCGAGGAGGAGCCGCCCCTGGAGGTCAAGATCGAGCTCCCCGTCGACGCCCACGTCCCGCACGACTACGCCCCCGGCGAGCGCCTGCGCCTCTCCGCCTATCGGTCCATCGCCTCCGCCAACACGGAGGAGGACATCAAGGCCGTACGCGAGGAACTCGTCGACCGCTACGGCAAGTTGCCCGAGCCCGTCGAGAACCTCCTCCTGGTGGCCGGTCTGCGCATGCTCGCCCGCGCGTGCGGCGTCGGCGACATCGTCCTCCAGGGCACCAACATCCGCTTCGCCCCTGTGGAGTTGCGCGAGTCCCAGGAACTGCGCCTCAAGCGCCTCTACCCCGGCACCGTCATCAAGCCGGCCGCCCACCAGGTGCTGGTACCCCGCCCGAAGACGGCCAAGGTGGGCGGGAGGCCGTTGGTCGGGCGGGAGTTGCTGGGGTGGGTGGGGGAGTTCCTGGCTTCGATCCTGGGGTCGTAGGTCTTGCGGGCGCCGTCCGAATCGTCTGACACCATCGTATTGACACCGGTGGCGCCCGCTCCCCATCGTTGACATATCGGCGCTTTCCAGGCGCCCGTTCATTCCAGGGGGAGGAATGAACAGTGTCGTCTTCGGCAATCTCGGCGTCTCGCTCACTGACCGCCACGGGGCTCGCCTGACGCGCCTGCCCCTGCGCGCGTCCGATCCACGACCGGTACGGCTGCCTCATGGACCGGATGTCTCCGCACCGCCGTTCCTCGTGGGCCGGGACGAACAACTCGACCTCGTCCGCAGGGCGGTGCGCGAGCGGGGCGCGGTGGAGTTCACCGGACCCTGCGGAGCGGGAAAGTCCACTCTGCTGCGGAACGCGGCCGCCGCCGGTGGCGCGTATGTGCGGGTCGGCGGCACCGAACTGGAGGATCTCCTCCAGGACTTGATGCGGCAGTTCTACGTCTACTCTCCCGGCGCCGGCGGCGTACGGCTGACCCCAGAGCAGTGCGCCTGGATGCTGGGGCAGGTCACCGGAGTCGTCGTACTCGACGATGTGTCCTACAGCCCCGAGCAACTCGGCTACCTGCGCCGGGTGTTACCGGGCTGCGCGCTGGTGATCGGTGCTCCGGCCCCGGTGCTCGGCATCCTAGGGAACTCGCGGACCCTGCCGGGGTTGCCGGAAGCGGCGGCGGTGGCCCTGCTCTCGCACGAACTGGGCCGCTTCATCCCCGACTCCGAGATGGCCGCCGTACGACGGCTGGTGGCGGCCGTGGACGGGCAGCCGCTGCGTCTGCGGCAGGCGGGAGCGCTGGCACGGGTCGACGGCCGCTCCTTCGCCGAACTCGCCGCGCGGGCCGAGTCCGACCCGGGGATCCTGGACGAACTGAGCATCTCGGCCACGGGCCCGCAGGCCAAGCGGGCGCTGGCGGTGCTCACGCTGGTCGGCGGTGCGCTGCTGCCCGGTGCCCTGCTCTCCCAGATGGCCGACATCGCGTACGTCAGCGAGACCCTGGAGTCGCTGACCGCGCGCGGACTGGCCGAACAGGCCGCGGACCGCTTCGGGTTGCCGGTCTGCAAGTCCGAGCCCTACCGGCGCATCCTGTACCGCTACATCGGACTCGCCTCCGTGCTGCGGGCATTGGGCGCCTGGCTCACGTCCGGCGACCCGACCGGTGAGGAGACGCGCGGGGCCGCCGAGGCGGCGCTGAGTCTGCTCGGTATCGCGGCCGAACAGCGTGAGTGGCAGGTGGTCGTCCGGCTGACGACGGTCGTCGAGCGCGTGCTGTTCGTCCAGGGGCACTGGCAGGCCTGGCAGAACACCCTCGCGCAGGGGATCACGGCGGCGCAGGCGGCCGGGGACAAGGCCGCCGAGGCGTACTTCACCCACCAACAGGGTGTCCAGCACTTCCTCCACGACCGCACGGACCACGCCCGACGGCTGCTGCGGCGGGCGCTCGACCTGCGGACGCAGTTGGGGGACGTGGCGGGGGCGGCGGTCACGCGGGCCAACCTGGCCCTCCTCGAACCGCCTCCGCCTCCGCCGATGCCACCGTCGGCGCCGGCCGCGTCCAGGACCGCGAACTCCCGGCGGCTGGTGCTGGCGGCCGTCGCCGGGGTGGTGGCGGTGCTGGTGATCGGGTCGGCGATCGTGCAGGCGGTCGGTGGCGGCGGGGGCACGGGCGGAGGCGGTGGGTCAGACCCGCCACCCATCGTGTCTGCGGGGCCTGGGGGGACCGACATCAGTGGTGGCACGACTACGGGTCAGACGACTACGGGTGAGACCACGACAGGTCAGACGACTACGGGCCAGACCACCGCAGGAAACGGCGGGACGCCGCCCATCACGCTCGCCGCGCCCGCTATCACCCCGTCCGCACAGAGCTTCGGAACGGTGAACATCTCCCCGCTCCACGACGCCCGGGTGTTGGACTTCACGATCACCAACCCCAACGGCCAGGCCATAGCACTCGACTCCGTGGGCATCCCCGGCGACACCGGCTTCTCGACAGTGCGGCGGGGCGAGGGAGGCTGCCCGGACCGTCTGGAGGCCGGAGCCTCGTGCACGGTGTCGGTCAGGTACGCACCGAACCGGCTGGGTCCGGCGAGTACCGGACTCACGGTTGCTTCGGGCAAGAGCACCTCCACAGCCGAGCTCACCGGCACCGGAGTCGTCCACATCACCGTCGCCGTCGACGGCCCAGCCGAAGGTAGCGTCACGATCAACGGTGTTCCTCCCGAGGTGACCTGTGACGGTCTGGCCAGGACTTGGGGTTGTGACTTCGATGTCGCGACGGAGGGACTGTCCCTGACCGCGACCATCTCTGGCGAGAACCTCTTCTTCGACAAGTGGTCGGGCGCCTGTGTCAACCCCGATGTCGAGACGTCGTGCGCACCGGCTCTTGACGAGAACGGGACGGTGACGGTGGAGTTCGCGTCGTCTCGGATCGGCTGAACCTGCCTGTCCCCGCAGGTCAATCGGACCGGAACAACGCCGTCGCCAACGTCCGGAACACCGCCTCGGGATCCTTGTCGCCGACCGGCCCGTCCAGGTTGTGCCCGAGGAGCAGCGTCGCGAAGCCGTGCGCCAGGGACCAGGCGGCGACGCCGGCCAGGCGGGGGTCGATGCCGAGGGTCGCGGGGCGCACGGACGAGACGGCTTCGCGCAGGGCGTCCGTGGCGAGGGCCCGGGCCGTCGCGAGTTCGAGGTCGCCGTCGCGCAACAGCTCGGGCGCGAACATCACTTGGAAGTGCGCCGGATGCTCGCGCGCGAAGCGCACGTACCGCACGCCCGCGTCCTTCAGATCCGCCGCCTCCCCGATCGCGCCCGCCAGCAGCCCGAACCCCTCCGCCGCGATCGCCGTCAACAGCCCCGTGCGGTCCTTGAAGTGATGCGCCGGCGCCGCGTGCGAGACACCGGCACGCCGGGCGAGATCCCGCAGGCTCAGCGCGGCCGGGCCGTCGGTGGCGATGACGTCGAGCGCGGCGGTGAGGATGGCGCGGCGCAGATCGCCGTGGTGGTACGGGCGGCGGCTGCCCCCGGAGGCCTTGGCGCTCTCGGCGGTCTCTGCGGTCTCGTCCGTCTCTGCGGTCTCGTCCGTCTTCGCGGGCTTGGCTGTGCTCATGGTCAGCAGCGTACGCCGAATCTAGGCATTGACAAGTTCGGGCGGGTGGGGCAATCTAGTCAGTGTCAAGTTATGGACGGCCGGGACGCGACGAGGAGTTATGTCATGTCGGAGAGCGTGCGGGGAATCGAGACCACGAAAAGCCCCGCCACCGTGGAGCTGAGCCGCGTGCGCCAGCTCTGGCACCTGCTCGAACCCCTGCACGCCGTGCTGTATTACGCGCCGGAGGTCTTCGAGGAGGCGGCCGCGCTCGGATACGGCACGGGGGAGCGGTGGCCGAGCTACTTCCCGTTGCGCGCCGCGCCGTTGGGCCCGGTCGGCAGTGAGCGGGTGGCCTCGGCCTTCTACAGCTTCAGCCCTCGCATGGTCGCCGAGCACATGGACCCGGCGTGGGGCATCGCGAGCCCGGACGCCGTGCTGAAGGCGAGGCTGCGCGGAATGGACCGGGCCTACCGCGCGATATTCGGCGACCGTGTCGACAGCCCCGAGTTGGCGGAGGCCGCCGCCCTCGTCCGCCGCGCCGCCGAGGCGGTGAACACCGCGGGCCGCCCCCTAGCCGCGGCCAACGCCGAGCTGACCTGGCCCACGGAACCCCACCTCCAGCTGTGGCAGGCGGCGACGATCCTGCGCGAACACCGCGGCGACGGCCACCTCGCCGCCCTCCTCGTCGCCGACCTCGACCCGGTCGAGTCCCTGGTCTCCTTCGCCGCGATCGGAGCGGCCTCCGTCCAGCGCTTCGAGAGCCGGGGCTGGAGCCGGGAGGAGTGGGCCGCGGCACGCGAACGCCTGGTCGTCCGGGGCGTCATAGACGACATGGGTACGGCGACGCGGGCGGGCCGAGACCTGCGCCAGGAGGTCGAACGGCGCACCGACCAACTGGCCGCCGCGCCTTGGCAGTTCCTCGGCCGGACCGACACCGACCGACTCGCCGACCTGCTGGGGGAGTTCTGGGTCGCCGTACTCGGTTCCGGGCTGCTGCCCTCGGAGTCGACGTTGGGCATCGGCAAGGTCTGAGGGACTTAGGGACTAAGGGGCTAAGGGACTGGGGGCTGCGGGTCTGAGAGTGCGTGAAATCCGGGGCGGAGTAAGGGGAGTAAGGAGAGGGGGTGAGGGAAGCCGGTACTTCGGCCTGTTCCACCGCTGCGATACAGGCGAGTTGCGCCCCATACGACCTTAGGTCCCGTATGCCCGTGACGCGTCCGCCGCTACCGTGGGGACCAGGCAATATCCGCCCTCTCAGGGGCGGGGCCGGGTGAGCAAGGGGAGGGGCGCACGTGATGCGTCTGAGGGGTGGGGCGGCAATCGCCGCCTTGGTCATGTTGTCGGTCGCCGGATGCAAGACGGACACCACGGGAACGGGCGACTCCGGGCCCGAGGCGACGGCCAGTGGAGACTCCGGCGCGGGTTCCGGCGGAGGCGCGGCCCTGACCGCCGCCGAGTCCCTGACCGTGAAGGGGCGTGCGCCGAAGACCGGTTACTCCCGTGAACGGTTCGGCAGCGCCTGGGCCGACACGGACTCCAACAGCTGCGACACCAGGGACGACATCCTCAAACGGGACCTGAAGCAGGTGAAGTTCACCGACGGCGACTGCAAGGTGTCGTACGGCGTCCTCGAATCCGATCCGTACTCCGGCAAGGAAGTCGTCTACAAGCGCGGCGCCAGCCTCGTCGACATCGACCACCTGGTCGCCCTCTCCGACGCCTGGCAGAAGGGCGCCAAGTACTGGGACGCCAGCAAGCGCATAGCTCTCGCCAACGACCCGCTCAACCTCCTCACCGTCGGCGCCAGCCCCAACCGCAGCAAGGGCGATGGCGACACGGCGACCTGGGTACCGCCCAAGGCATACCGGTGCACGTATGTCGCCGCGCAGGTCGCCGTGAAGAAGAAGTACGGGCTGTGGGTCACCTCGGCGGAGAAGGCCGCGATGGTGAAGGTCCTCTCCACCTGCTCCAAGCAGGCACTGCCGACCGGGGGCAACCCGACGAACGCGCCGGCGAGGTTCCACGCGAACTGACGCGAACTGAGGTGACACTGCCTCGACCTGTGGCTACGGCACGCCCCGTGAACGTGCCGTAGCCACAGGAGACTTGGTGGACCGGTGGCCTAGTGGCCCGGTGGCTCAGCTGCCCAGTGCGTCCAGGTCCAGGATCTTGCCGGTGGGCTTCGTCGCCGGTACCGGCTTCTCGTACTCGCTGAACGTGAGCGTCCCCGGGTCCTTCGCGGAGACGCTGTCGATGCGCAGCACATACGGCTTGCCCTCGGTCGCCACGTACAGCGTGTAGGTGTCCTTGCCGTCCTTCTCACGCAGGGCGATCGCCGGAGTGCCGTCGAGGGTGGTCGTCTTCCCGCGGGTCGCGTCCGAGTTGCCGTCCTCGGCGCCGCCGAGCACCGATTTCAGATCGCAGAAGCTCGCGATGTCCTTGGCGTCCTCGCCCTTCGCGGACATCTTGGTCCACTTCCCGGCCATCATGTCCACGACCGCATCGGTGTCCGCCTTGGACTCGCCGTCGCTCTGCGCCCGCAGGAACGCCTCGTCGTACTTCATGTAGATGGTGTCGCCGGTCTTGATCATGTCGGCCTTGCCCTTGCCGCGCAGGCTCAGCGTGCCGGCGCAGTCGCCCTTCTTGTTCAGCGCCATGTCGATCAGGATCGTGCCGCCGCTCTCGTCGTCGGGTATGTCGCCCTTCAGCCGTAGCGAGGAGGCGCCGGTGGTGGCGGTGAGGGACCGGTCGGCGATCTCGCCACCGGTCAGCCCGGCGAACGGTCCCTTCGGCTTGCTGTCCGCCTTGTCCTCGCCGGGCAGACACCCGGCGAGTCCCGCGGCGGCCACGGTGGTGAGGCAGAGAGCGGCAAGTGCGGTACGACGCATGACAGTTCCTTGATGAGGAGGTGAGTGGTGACGAGATGAGGGGGTGCCCCGAAGCGGGGTCCGGAGAGGTGCCGGGCAGGCCGATGCGCAGAGATGGGCCTACGGCGAGAGAGCGTTGACCTGACCTGACCTGACCTGACCTGACCTGAACGTCAGAGCGTCAGGCCGTCAGGCCGTCTTCTTCCAGGTCTTGCAGCCGGTCGTCTTGAAGTAGGCGTCCTTCGCGCTGATCGTGACGACGGCCGTGCCGGTCACGTTGTCGTTCGCGAGGATCGAGTCCAGCCCGTGCTCGGCGTCCTTCGCGCGCTCCCAGTAGCACATGTCGTCCGTGTTGCCGGTGGACCTGTAGGTGCCGGGGGCGATGTCGACGCCGACCTTGAACATGCCGCCGTCGCCGGCCATCTTCGTGGCGGGGGAGCCCTGCGCCTTCGTGTCGACGGCCTCCCAGTCCTTGCAGCCGCTGGACTTGAAGATCCTGTCGGTGGCCTCGACGGTGACGTAACTGGCGCCGCTCACATTGTCGTTGGCCAGCAGCGAGTCCGTGTCGCCCGAGGCGTCCTTGGCCCGCTCCCAGTAGCACATGCCGTCGGTGTTGCCGCTGGTGCGATACGTGCCGGGCTTGATGTCCGTGCCGACCTGGAAGTCGCCGTCCCCGTCGAACGCGGCCTTCTTCGTCTCGACGGCTGCCGTCCTGCCCGAGCCCTTCGCGCCGGCGGCCCGGTGCTCCGCGGACGCCGAAGGACCCTTGGTGCTGCTGCCGGAACCACTGTCCGAACCGTCGCCCCCGCCACTGGTGTTGGCGTTCGCCGACACGACCCCGATGACGACGACCCCCACGACAGCGCTCAGCGTGAGCCTGCCCTTCATCCCCATGGCTGTCCCCTCCCCGACACGGCGACCGCCTCCCTCCGGCGGTCGCTCGTTCGTTGGGTCAATAAGACCAAAGACTGTGAACCGAGTCAACACGATTCACGAGAAGTCGTGTGTACACGGCCGTGAAGGGGTAGATCTTGCGTGCGTCGGTATGCTCGGCGTCACAGACGGACGGCAGGCGCAGCGCGGACACACCGCGGAGACGGCGCAGGGACGGCGCGGACGCGGCGAGGTCGGTGCGACGACGGGAGTGGGGCGAGTGCAGGACAACGCGACAGAGGTGACCGCCGCCGGTATCGCACGGCTCGCAGGCGTCGGCCGGGCCGCCGTCAGCAACTGGCGCCGCCGCCACGCGGACTTCCCCAAACCGGTCGGCGGCACCGAGACCAGCCCCGCCTTCGCCCTCGCCGAGATCGAGTCCTGGCTGCGCAAGCAGGGGAAACTCGCCGAAGTCCCGCTGCGCGAACGGGTCTGGCAGCAACTCGTCGGCCACCCCGAGGGTCCGGTCACCGCCCTGGTCTACGCAGGCTGCGCCCTGTTGCTCATCCATGAACGCCCCACCGTCTGGCTGGACGTGAGCGCCGGTTCGGACGAGCGGATGGCCGCGATGCTGCCCGGGGCGCTGGAGCAGGTGCTCGTGCCGCGCTTCGGTGCGGTGCGTGCACGCGGAGTTCACAGGGGGCGAGAGGGGAGCGCCGCGGCGGCTGTGAACACGCCGAACACCCGCGCTGCCCGAAACACCCCGAACACCCTGAATGCTGTGAACGCCTCGAACACTGTGAACACCCCGGCCGGCCCGACCACACCCCCGGCCTCTGTGAACACCGCACCCACTGTTCACACACCGCCTGCCGCGAACCCCGCCCCCACCTCCGCCCCAGCCCCCGCCTCCATCCCCACCCCCGCCGTTCACACCCCCACCGGCCCCCAACTCCTCCCCTCCGCCCCCCTCCTCCGCGGCACCGCCGAACTCGCCGCCGAGCTGGGCGCACGCCAGACGTTCGAGTTCCTGCTCGGGCGGCACCTGGACGCCAACCCGCGCCAGTACACGCTCACCCCGACCGAACTCGCCCGCCTGATGGCCGAGTTGGCCGAGTCGGCAGGACCGGCCGCCACCGCACTCGACCCGGCCTGCGGCACCGGCGCCCTGCTGCGCGCCGTCATCCCCCGCCCCGGCCAGGAGCTGTACGCCCAGGACGACGCCCCCGACCTCGCCGCACTCACCGCGCTCCGGCTCGCCCTGCGCGCACAGGTCACCGTGCGCGCCACGGCCGGCGACACGCTGCGCGCCGACGCGTACCCGGCGCTGCGGACGGATGTCGTCCTGTGCCATCCGCCGTTCAACGAGCGGAACTGGGGCCACGACGAACTCGCCTACGACCCCCGCTGGGAGTACGGCTTCCCGGCGCGCAACGAGTCCGAGCTGGCCTGGGTGCAGCACGCGCTGGCCCGGCTCAAGGACGGCGGCACAGCCGTGCTGTTGATGCCGCCGGCCGCGGCCTCCCGGCGTTCCGGCCGCCGGATCCGCGCCGACCTGCTGCGGCGCGGGGCGCTGAAGGCGGTCGTAGCGCTGCCGATCGGGGCGGCGCCGCCGTACAACATCCCGTTGCACCTGTGGGTGTTGCGGCGGCCGGGGCGGGCGGCCGCGCAGCCGGAGGTGCTGCTGGTGGACACCGGGCGGTTCGCGACCGAGGGGCGGGGCGGGCCGGACTGGCAGGCCGTGCGGGGTGCGGTGCTCGACGCCTGGAAGGCGTTCGACCGCGCGGGGCGGCTGGACGACGAGCCGGGGCTCGCGCGTTCCGTGCCGGTCATCGAACTCCTCGACGACGACGTGGACCTGGCCCCCGCCCGGCACCTCCCGCCCGCGACCGCGGCCGACGGCGCCGACGAGCTCACGGCCGTGCGCGAACGGCTCGGCGAGACGCTCCGGCTGACCGCCGACCTCACCCCGCCGCCCGTCGACCACGTCGCCGACTCCGCACAGCCCACGCGCTGGCCGCTCACCACGATCGGTGAACTCGCGCGCGGGGGCGCCCTGGTGATGCGTACCGGCGGAAACGGCGGCCACGCGCGTGTGCCCGTTCTCACCGACCACGACGTCCTCGCCGGAACGGGTCCTTCCGGGATCCTCCCCGAGAGTGACGAGGTCGCCGTCCTCACCGAGCCGGGCGATGTCGTCGTCCCGGTGCTCGGCGGCGGTTCGATGGCACGCGTGATCGACGCGGCGACCGCGGGCGCCGCCCTGGGGCGCAGCCTCGTCCTGCTGCGGCCCGATCCCGGCGCGCTGGACCCGTGGTTCCTCGCCGGCTTCCTGCGCGGCACCGCCAACAACCGCCAGGCCAGCAGCTACGCGTCCACGGCGACCCGACTCGACGTCCGCAGGCTCCAGTTGCCACGCCTCCCCCTGGACGAACAGCGGCGCTACGGAGCCCGGTTCCGCGCCCTGGAGGACTTCGAGCGGGCGCTGCGGCAGGCGGGCCGGCTCGGCGAGCAGCTGGTGCGCGGGATGTACGACGGCCTGACGGACGGCACGGTCACGTCCGACTGAGGCAGCCCCCGGGGAGACCACCGGGACCGTCCGCCCCCGTTGCCCGCCTCGTCCCGGAAGGCCCCGCTCCGCGCCCACGCGATCGCACCCGAGCGCACCTGCGACGTCGTACGAAGTGATCAGCACGACAACGGTTCGGTACAACCCGGGACCGGTTGTCGGTGTCGGCCTATACGCTCGAAGCGACAATCGCACGACCGCTGTTGTCCGCGCGCCGAACACGCGCCGGACCGACGGCGGTCGCGGCACCGTACGTCCTCTGAAGGCACCAGGAGCAGCCATGCAAGGCCACGGCTACCCGCAGCCGGCGAAGCCACCGCCGCCCACCGGGGCGCTGGTCCTCGTGCGCGTGCTGTTCGTGGGGATCTCGGTGTTCTGCATCGGGTTCCTGGCCTGGACGATGCTGCTGCGGCTGGCCATCGTGACCCGCAAGTCCCTGGACTGGGGCCTGTTCGTGGCCGCGCTGGCGGCGGACGTGCTCAGCGTCGTGCTGCTCGGCTCCGAGCCCGGCGAGGACGTCCACACCGCCGGCGGCTATCTGGGCATCACCCTGCTCCTGGGCACCCTGGTGGCGTCGATCGCGTACTACCTGGCGGCGGACATACGCCACTTCCAGCAGCTCCGTCAGGGCGCCTACGCCGGGCAGCCGTCCCCGGCGTACGGCTACCCGCAGCCCTCGCAGCCGGCCCAGCCCCCGTCGCCGTACACCGCGACGACCTCGCCGCAGCACACCCCGCCGCCCATGCCCCACACGCCCGCGCCGCAGCCGCCGATGTCCACCCCACCGCCGGGGCAGCGCCCCGCGCCCGCCCGTATCGACCAAGTACGGGCCGAGCTGGACGAGTTGAGTGACTATCTGCGCAAGCACGACGAGGGCGGAAGGTGACCGTGGCGGCAGGACGGGTCGTCGCGGACCGCTATGAACTGTCCACGCTGATCGGGCAGGGCGGCATGGGCCAGGTCTGGACGGCGTACGACCGGCGGCTGGACCGGCGCGTGGCGGTGAAGCTGCTGCGCCCCGACAAGGTGGCCGGCCAGGAGGCCGACGAGCTGCGCCGCCGCTTCGTGCGCGAGTGCCGGGTGACCGCCCAGGTCGACCACCCCGGCCTGGTCACGGTGCACGACGCGGGCAGCGAGGGCGAGGAGCTGTTCCTCGTCATGCAGTACATCGACGGCGCCGACCTCTCCGACCACCTCGCCGAGCACGACCCGTACCCGTGGCAGTGGGCGGTCGCCGTCGCGGCCCAACTGTGCGCCGTGCTCAGCGCCGTGCACGCCGTGCCGATCGTCCACCGCGACCTGAAGCCGCGCAACGTGATGGTGAAGCAGGACGGCACGGTCACCGTCCTCGACCTGGGCGTCGCCTCCGTCATGGACGCCGACACCACCCGCCTCACCCACACCGGCACACCCATCGGCTCGCCCGCCTACATGGCGCCCGAGCAGGCGATGGGCGGCGCGGTCGGCCCGTACACCGACCTGTACGCGCTCGGTGTGCTGCTGCACGAACTCCTCAGCGGGGACGTGCCGTTCGCGGGCTCCACGGCGCTCGGCGTGCTGCACCGGCACCTGTACGAGCCGCCGGTGCCCGTCCGCCGTATCCGCTCCGAGGTCCCCGAGTCGCTCGAAGCGCTCGTCCTGCACCTGCTCGCCAAGGACCCGCAGCACCGCCCCGGCTCCGCGCAGGAGGTCTACGAGCGTCTCGCGCTGCTGCTGCCCGCGCGCGGGATGCCCACCGGGGCGCCGCTCGACCCCACCCGCCCGTTCCTGCGCCCGCACGCCCCCTGGCCGGACCGCGCCCGCACCCCCGCGCCGCAGCCCGCCCCGCTCGCGCCGCCCGCCGCCGAGAAGCACGATGTCGCCGCCGCCGTCGACGAGGTCAAGCGGCTGCTCGGAGAGGGCCGTATCACGCAGGCCGTCGACATCCTCGGCGCGATCCTGCCCACGGCCGCCGAGCAGCACGGCGCGCACTCCCCGGTCGTGCGCACCCTGCGCAAGCAGTACGCGGCGACGCTCATGGACGACGGCCAGTACCGGCGCGCGCTGCCCGAACTGCGCCGCCTCGCCGACGAACGCGCCGCCGAGGCCGGCCCGTCCGACCCGCAGTCCCTGCGCTACCGCTACGACGCCGCCCAGTGCCTGGAGTCGCTCGGCGACCCGGCAGCGGCCCTCGCGGAGTACCGCGCGCTGCTGCCGTACTACGAGAACCAGTACATGGCCGGCGACCCCGAACTCGCCCACGAGGTCCGCCGCCGCATGGGCCACCTGCTGCTCGCACTCGGCGACCGGGGCGCGGCCCACGAGACCCTCGCCCGCCTCCTGGTCGACGTCGAACGCCGCCACGGCCCCGGCCACCCGCTCGTGGCGGACATCCGACGGACCCTCCAGTGGCTGGGGCAGGTGCGCGGCTAGCGAGACCGGCAGCTAGATTTTGCCGAGCACATTCAAGCCACACGCAACACCAGTCACGTACAAACCAGGGGTGGGGCCATTCATGTCCGAGCACCGGCAGTCGAAGAAGCGCAGATACATCACCTGGGGCGTCGCCGGTGCCGCAGTCGTCGCCGGCGGTGGTATCGCCGCGACGGACTCGATGGCCGCCACCACCTGGCCCGCCCAGAAGACCTACACCGGCCACGCCTTCGACACCTGCGCCGCACCCTCCCTCGCCGCGATGAAGGCCTGGCACACCGACGGCGCCTACGGTGCCGCCGCCGTCTACATCGGCGGCAAGAACCGCGGTTGCAGCCAGCCCAACCTCACCGCCTCCTGGGTCAAGTCCCTCACCACGGTCGGCTGGAAGTTCATCCCGCTCTACGTCGGCTCGCAGCCGTCCTGCGGTTCCGGCGGCTCGGTGAAGATCAGCGCCTCCACGGCCGCCGCCGTCGGCAAGTCCGAGGCGGACGACGCGGTGGCCAAGGCCTCGGCGCTCGGCATCAAGGCCGGCAGCCCGATCTACCTGGACATGGAGTCGTACGACATCACGAACACGTCCTGCAACAACGCCGTGTTGACGTATGTCCGCGCCTTCGACAAGGAACTGCGCGCCAAGATCTACCGCGCCGGCCTCTACGGCTTCTCCAGCTCCAGCGCCAAGGCGATCGCGACCGCGACCAACAAGACGGACCTGCCGGGCAACCTCTGGTACGCGCTGTGGGACAAGGTCTACACGACGACTTCCGACTGGCCGTGGAGTTCCACCCAGTTCACCAACCACAGCCGCGCCCACCAGTACATGGTCAACAGCAAGGAGACCCGCGGCGGTTACACGATCACCGTGGACCGCGACGCGTGGGACGCGCCGGTCGCCATCACCGGCTGAGCGCGGGGGAGCCCGAAGAAGCTGACTACGGGGAGCCCGCAGAGGCCACGCGTGCGTGCCGGTGCCCGAAGTCCTGGTGAATCGTTGGTCGAATGGGTTGGCCCCGGGCGACCCACTGCCTACCATCGATCACCGCAAGACTTTGTGCACCGTCGCACAATCTCCAACGGGAGGCTTCCTTGCACCGCCGCCGTCGCACCGCGCTCGTCCTCACCGCCGTGATCGCCGCCGCGGCCCCCGCCCTGACCGCCTGCGGAAACGAGGCGCATCCGGGCGCCGCGGCCGTCGTGGGTGGCCAGCGCATCACCGTCGCGCAGTTGCAGAGCCGGGTCAACGAGGTGCGTACGGCCCAGCGGTCGGCCGTACAGGACGAGGCACAGTACGAGCGGGCCATCGCCACCACCGGCGGTCTCACCCGCGAGACGCTCTACGGCATGGTCTTCGACCAGGTCGTCCACCGCGCCGCGCAGGACGCTGGAGTCACCGTCACCCGCAAGGACATCCAGGACATGCGGGCCGGCCTCGCCCAGCAGGCGGGCGGCTCCAAGGCCCTGGAGGCGACCTGGCTCGCCCAGTACGGCGTCCCCCCGCAACGCCTCGACGAGAACCTCCGCCTCCAGGTGGAGGGCCGCAAACTCGCCGCGAAACTCGGCACCGACACCTCCCAGCCCGCCTTTTGGAAGGCCCTCTCCAACGCCTCCAAGGAACTCCACGTCGACCTCAACCCGCGCTACGGCACGTGGGACGTGACCAAGAGCAGCCGGGTGGACGCGAAGACGCCCTGGGTGCGGGAGGTCACCGCGGCGCCGAGCCAGGAGCCCGCGTGACCGGCGGGGCGGCGTAACGGTACGGCGCGCTTCCGCGGACCGGCGGAGAGAGACCGGCCTGTGGACAACGGGGGCGCACGCAGGCCTGTGGATAACAGGGGTGTACGTCGGCCTGTGGACAACTCCGGGGCTGTCGGCGGCGTGGGTTACGTTCGGAGGGTGAACGCAACCAGCCTCGATCCCGAGGGCGCCCCCGCCCCCACCCCCGGCCGCATCGTCCTGCTGACCACCAGCCACCGTGTCGCCCCCGGCCTGCTGTCCTGGCCGGCCTGGCAGGCGCTGCGCGAAGCCGACCAGGTGCTGTGTGCGGACGGCGCGCATCCGCAGCTGCCGTATCTCCGCGAAGCCGGGATACGGGTGGACGAGGCATCCCCGACCGCCGAGGAACTGCTCGCGGCCTGCGCGGGCGGCTCCACGGTCGTGGTCGTCGCCACCGGAGAGGGCGAGCCCACCCTCACCGACGGCCTGGCCCGCCTCGCCGGCTCGGGCCGCGTCCAGATGCCCGACCTGGAACTGCTCCCCGCCTCCTACGACCTGCCGGGCGCCCGCCTCCTCGACCTCGTCCAGGTCATGGACCGCATCCGCGCCGAGTGCCCGTGGTCCTCGCAGCAGACCCACAAGGGCCTGGCGAAGTACGGCATCGAGGAGGCGTACGAACTCGTCGAGGCGATCGAGGAGGGCGACCGCGACGAACTGCGCGAGGAGTTGGGCGACGTCCTCCTCCAGGTCGTCTTCCACGCCCGCATCGCCGAGGAGGACCCCGACACCCCCTTCTCCATCGACGACGTGGCCGCCGGCATCATCACCAAACTGATCCACCGCCACCCACACGTCTTCGGCGACGAGACGGCGTCAACTCCCGAAGAGGTCAAGGCACATTGGCTCCGCACCAAGGCCGAGGAGAAGCGCCGCACCTCCATCACCGAGGGCATCCCCATGGGCCAGCCCGGCCTCGCCCTCGCGTCGAAGCTGGCATCACGCGTGCGTACGGCGGGACTTGAGGTGCCGTTGCCGACGGGCGACGACGGCATCGGGTACGAGTTGCTGGCGCTGGCCGCGCGGGCGGAGGCGGACGGGGTGGATCCGGAGGCGGCGCTGCGGGCGGCGGGGCGGGCCTATCGGGATGCGATCAGGGAGGCGGAGGGCGTAACCGGCGCCGAAGGCTGAGCCAACGCGCTGGTGAATCAGTACCTTTGACGGCGGGCGGCTGAGGGTCGCGCGGGGGACGGGGGCGAGCGTGACAGAGGAACAGGAGCGGCTGGCGATTGCTGGCGCCTACGTGCTCATTGCGGGGGCGGCCTCGACCGAGTTGTGGGCGCCGATCCGCGACAGCTTCGAGGGGTGGTTCAGGCGCCATCGGTCTGCCAATACGGATCGCCACCTCGGCCAGCTCGAAAGGCTCGACAAACGACTACCGAGACCGAACTCTCTGACCTTCGTCGAGCTAGTGCCGCACTGGCGTCTCTTCCTGCTCAACGTGCTCATGAACGCGCCCACCCCAGCGGCGGCCGCCACCGAACTAGCCTCAATCATCGACCAGTTCGAGCCCGCCTTCGCCGCACACCCGCCCGAACAACCACCCTCGTCCGGCGACCACCTCGACTTCCGCGGCAGCACCTTCAAAGGCACGGTCGCCGCAGTCCAGCACAACCACTACGGCACCACCCCCACCCTCACCCCGACCGCCTGGCGCCCCGTCGGACACGTAGGCCCCGTGGAGTTCGGCGTACGGCCGACACGCCACGTGCCCGGTCTGCCCGACGTGCCGCCGTACGTGCGGCGGGACTGTGACGACGACCTCCGTACCCGTCTCACCCACAACGGCCTGGTGCTGATCCTCGGGGAGTCGTACGCGGGCAAGTCGTACACGGCGTGGCAAGGGGTGCGGTCGCTGAAGGGGCACGTGCTCCACGCGCCCGACCCGGGCGACGACCTGCGTGGCGTGCTGCGCGCGTTGGACGGGAATCCCGGTGACTACGTCGTCTGGCTGGACGAGTTGACCGACCACCTGGGAAGCGGCGGTCTCGATCTGAAGCTCCTGGGACGGTTCACCTCCCTCGGAGCCGTCATGCTCGGCACGATCAGCCCCGACGAGTACTACCGGCGCCGCTCCGGGACCGCTCCGGGCGAGCGGGTCATCGCCGCGGCCCGCACGGTGGAGCTGGCGCGTGAGTGGAGCGACGCCGAACTGGAGCGGCTCGCGGGGCTCGACGACCCGCGCGCGTACCCGGCGTACATGTGGAGCGGCCGGGAGGGCGCGGCCTCGTACTTCGCGATCGGGCATCTGCTGTTCGACGAGTGGCGGCGCGTGGGGACCCAGGTCAAGCACCCGCGTGGGCGGTTACTGGTGCGGGCCGCGGTCGACCTCGCCCGGTGCGGTGTCAGGGGAGCGGTGCCGCTGGAGTTGTTGAGGACGGTCCAGGAACAGTACGGAACAGAGGAACGCGAGTCGTTCGAGGACGCTCTCGACTGGGCGACGACACCCCTTTTCGGCGTATCGGGGCTCCTGGTCCAGGGGGACGAGCCGGGGACCTGGCGGGCGTACGGGGCTCTCGTCGCGGAAGCGCTGAGATCGGGCGGCAATCTGGAACCGGTACCGGACGGTGTGTGGTGGGCGCTGCTGGACCAGCCCGCGGCACGAGATCGGAAG
>Ga0307510_10003817_pt1 | contig 17646 bp, 18 predicted proteins | sample 12_EM_MG_FD_207224 | JGI IMG/M metagenome (GOLD analysis project Ga0307510, IMG submission 207224) | Populus trichocarpa ectomycorrhiza microbial communities from riparian zone in the Pacific Northwest, United States - 12_EM | ecosystem: Host-associated > Plants > Roots > Unclassified | place...
TCGATGGGGGTCTGGGCGTTCCGGACCTCCAGGCGCAGCATCTTGCGTCCGTCTGGGGTGACTGCGGACACATCGGCTCCCTGTAGCTTCGATTCTTCGGCGTACACCAGGGTACGCCCGTGATTTCAGGCCCCCGCCTTGAGGCCAACCGCAGAGCGGAAAGTCACATTCCCGGGTCAGGCACTCGTCTTCTCGATCTCCCGCGGCTTCAGGTCCGCGTGTTCCAGTACGTCCTTCAGGTGTCGCTCGACCACCGGCAGGACCTCGTCGATCGTGACGTCCCGGCCCAGCTCGTTCGCCAGGGACGCCACCCCCGCGTCGCGGATCCCGCAGGGGATGATGCGGTCGAACCACCTGTTGTCCACGTTCAGCGCGAAGCCGTGCATGGTGACGCCCTTGGCGACGCGGATGCCGATCGCGGCGATCTTGCGGTCCTCGCGGCGCTGGCCGGCGTTCGACGGGGCGTACTCCGGGCCGTTCATCCGGGGGTCGAACTCCTCGTCGTGCAGCCGGGGGTCGAAGTCCAGGGAGAGTCCGCCGAGCTTGGGGCGCTGCTCGACCGGGTCGCCCAGGACCCACACCCCGCTGCGGCCCTCGACCCGGCTGGTCTCCACGCCGAACTCCGCGCACACCCGGATCAGCGCCTCCTCCAGGCGTCGTACGTGCGCGACGACGTCCACGGGGCGGGGCAGCTGCTGGATCGGGTAGCCGACGAGCTGGCCGGGGCCGTGCCAGGTGATCTTGCCGCCGCGGTCCACGTCGATGACGGGGGTGCCGTCGAGCGGGCGCTCGTTGTCCTGGGTGCGGCGGCCGGCCGTGTAGACCGGCGGGTGTTCGAGGAGCAGCACGGTGTCGGGGACCTCGTCCGCGAAGCGGGCCGCGTGCACCCGGCGCTGCTCGTCCCACGCCTCCTGGTACTCGACGGCCTCCGCGCCGAAGCCCATCCGGACGAACCGCAACTCACCCACGGCAAGCGCCTCCTCAGCAGCACCTATGAGTCGTAAGGCACGAAACATGCCTACGCCACTGTACGACCGACCGCTGACAACCCTCCGGGCGGTAGGGACCGTCAGCCCTACGACCAATCCTCACACGATCGGATGAATGCACGTCGGAATGTGCGACGGGATGCTTACGCTCCGCTACATTCGCGCCGTTCACGAGGCCAAAAGGGCTGCTCACAGGCAATCCGGGCAGACAGTGGCCGCATCGGCCTCTGTGAGGCCCGAAAGGCAGGAGACCGCACCGCAGATGACGGAACGACCCGCGCAGCGCACTCCCAACCGTCAGCTCGCCGCGCTCATCGCAGAAGCGGGGTTCTCCAACGCAGGTCTCGCCCGTCGCGTGGACCAGCTCGGTCTGGAGCACGGACTCGATCTCAGATACGACAAGACATCCGTCACCCGGTGGCTGCGCGGACAGCAGCCCAGAGGCACCACGCCCGCCCTCATCGCCGAGGTCTTCACCCGGCGGCTCGGCCGCCGTCTCACCGCACAGGACCTCGGGCTCGACGCCTGTGCGCCGGTGTACGCCGGGCTCGAATTCGCCGCGACCCCCGAGGAGGCCGTCGACATCGTCAGCGGGCTGTGGCGCAAGGACTCCGGCAGCCACGCCGAACTGCGCAAGATCGCCTTCACCCCGGCCGGGCTCGTGGTGCCCAGCCGGGACTGGCTGATCGGCCGCGCCGACGACCGCGTCGGCCGCGCCGAACCCGCGAACCGGGTGCCCCCGCAGGGCCGCCCCGCCGTACCGCGTCAGCGCGGCCAGGCCGAGCGCGGCCCCGGCCAGAAGGTCACCGGCGGCGACATCTCCGCGCTCCGCTCGGTCGGCGAACTCTTCCGCACCCTCGACAACGCCTACGGCGGCGGCCACGCCCGCCAGGCCCTCGTGCGCTACCTGGAGCACGAGACCGAACCGATGCTGCGCGGCACCTACGGCGAACAGACCGGCCGGCGCCTGTTCGCCGCGGCGGCCGACCTCACCCGGCTCGCGGGCTGGACGTCGTACGACATCGCCGCGCACGGGCTCGCGCAGCGGTACTTCGTGCAGGCGCTCCGGCTCTCGCAGGCGGCCGGGGACCGGGCCTACGGCTCGTACGTGCTCATGACCATGAGCCGGCAGGCCGTCTATCTCGGGCACGGGCGCGAGGCCGTACAGCTCGCGCGGGTGGCGCAGCAGGGGGTCGGGACCAGCGCGCCGCCCGTCGTGCAGGCGCTGCTGCACTCCGTGGAGGCGCGGGCGCACGGGGTGCTCGGGGAGGTGCGGGCGTGCACCTCCGCGCTCGTGCGGGCCGAACGCGCCCTTGAGGCGGCGCGTGCGGGGGATGAAGTGCCGTACTGGGCGCGGTTCTTCGACGAGGCGCAGCTCGCCGACGAGTTCGGGCACGCGCATCGTGACCTTCAGCAGTTCCGGGCCGCCGCGCAGCACGCGGAGCGGTCGTTGCAGTTGCGGGCGCCTGCGTTTGCCCGAAGCCGGCTGTTCTGCCGGGTTGTTCTCGCCTCCGCCCGGCTCGGGCTGGGTGAGCTCGATCAGGCCTGTGTGTTGGGGGCGGAGGCGGCGGGGCAGGCCGTGGAGATGCGGTCGGTGCGGGCGGTCGAGTATGTGCGGGACTTCGAGCGGCGGCTTGAGCCCTACAAGGACGCGGCGCCGGTGCGGGGGTATCGCGACAAGGTCGCCGCGTACGGGTGAGACATGGGTGGCTGTGAGTGGGGACTGCGCGGCGCCGTCGTGGCTGGTCGCGCAGTTCCCCGCGCCCCTTTCGGGGCGCTTCAGGCGGCCTGTGTTGTTGGGATTGGGTCCGCTTGGTGCATCGAGGTCGCCGCGCCCAGGTCCTTCAGGATCGCTGCCGACGCCCGGTGGCCCGAGTGCAGAGCGCCCTGCACCGTGCTCGTGTCCCGGTGGTCGCCGCACACGTACAGGCCGGCCAACAGGCGTACGGGGCGCCGTAGATCGTGTGGTGGGCGCATGACGGGCACGGCCGTGGCGGTGTGGTGGACGGCGAGGGTCTCCCAGCGGGTGGTCGAGGTGCCGTAGAGGTGCGACAGGTGCATGCGTACGGCGGTCTCGGCGTCCGGTGGGGGAGGGCCGAGGACCGTCGAGGAGACGAGGGCGCGGCCGGCCGGTGCGCGGCTCGGGTCGACCTCGCTGACGATCGCCGTGTGGGCGACCGGGCCGCCGCGGTCGGAGTCCAGGAGCAGGGCGGCTCCGGTCGCGGGCGGGTCGTCGGTCGTGTGGTGGACGACCGTGACCTGGTGGAAGTCGGGTACGCGCAGCCCGGGCAGGAGTTCGGCCGCCGCGCGCGCGTCCGTCGCGACCAGGACCGCCCGGCAGTGGATCTCGCCGTGCTCGGCGGTGGTCACCGACGTCGTCGATACGGCCGTCACGCGCACGCCGGTGTGCACGGTGCCCGGCGGCAGCGCGGCGGCGAGCACCTCGGGCAGCATCTCCGCGCCGCCCTCCGGCAGGCACAGCCGGCCGCCCGCGAAGGCGCGCAGCGCGAGGTCCGCGCACCGGCTGGAGGTGGTCAGCTCCGGGTCGCAGAGCAGCGCGGCGAGCAGGGGGCGCAGGAAACCGTCGATGGTCCGCGCGGGTACTCCGCGGGCGGCGAGTGCTTGCCCGGCGGCCGACTCGGGGCGGGAGAGGAGGCGTTCGACCGGCGTCGCCGCGAGGCGCGTGAGCGCGGTGCCGAGCCGGGCCTGGTCGACGGGGCCGCCGAGCGGGGCACCGGCCCGGGACCTGGGCACGGTCGAGGAACCCGGGGCGACCGCGGACCGGTCCTTGAGGGCGGGGCCGCCCCAGGAGGAGCCCGCACGGTCCCTGAACGCGCCCCAGGGCGCGGTCCGATCCTTGAGGACGGGACCACCTCCGGCGGGTCCCGTGCGGTCCCCGGGCATGGTCGTGTCCCTGGAGGCCGTTGCCCGGTCCCGGGGCCCGGCTCCGTCCCCGGAGGCTTCCGTCCGGTCCCTGAGTGTCGCGCCCCGAACTGAAGCGTCTGCCCTGCCCGCGGTGTCCGCCACCCCGCTCCCAGGCTCCGCCGCGGCCCAGGAGGCGCCCCCGCGTCCCCTTGCCACCGGCCCGCCCCACGAGAAGCCGGTCCGCCCCCGTGTCACCGGCCCGCCCCACAGGGAGCCCCTCCGTACCGCTCCCACCCGAGGGGCGCTCGCCAGGGCGCGTACGGCATGAAGTGCGCCCCATGCGCTCCCTCCGGGCGCCGGAGTGCCCGCACGGTGGTGGCGGCCGTCGCTGTGGAGGAGGACCCCCGGTGCGAAGGGGCGCAGCACCAGGGCGTCGAGGCCCGGGGTCAGGCGTAGTTCGGGGTACGAGGTGGACAGGAACTGTCCGATCCGGTCGAGCCGGAACCCGTCGACCTTCTCGGTCGACATACGGCCTCCCACGTAAGGGGCGGCCTCCAGGACTGCGGTCGTTACTCCTGCGCTGATCAGCCGATGCGCCGCGGCGAGTCCGGCGACCCCGGCCCCCACGACGACTACGTCCGCCTGGTACGCGGGCTCAAGCACGTGCCCCTCCTCGAGGTTGCGCGGCCGGTGGAGACGTCATGCCCCCAACAGCCTCCAGGGATACCCGAGTTCGGGTCGAGGTTAGGGCCGTGATCGGTCAACGGGAGTCGCGCATACACAGGGCACGGTCGCACGGCGGTCGCATGCGGTCGCCGAGAGTCATCATCGGGGGTCAAACGGTCATCGCCGCGCGCCCGCCCTTCACCCGGCCCCCGCCCGCCCTTCACAGCGCCGCCCGGAACGCTCAGGCTTCAGACGCTCACAGCGCCGCCCGGATCGCCCCCTCGATCTCCGGGAACGCGAACGTGAACCCCGACTCCAACAGCCGCTTCGGCAGCACCCGTTGACTCCCCAGCACATCCCCCGACATCTCACCCAGCACCAGCTTCAGCGCGGGCGCCGGCACCGTGAAGAGGGACGGGCGGTGCATCACGCGGCCCATCGCCGCCGAGATCTCACGGTTCGTCCGCGGGTTCGGCGCGGTGAGGTTGAAGGGGCCGGACAGCCCGTCCGTGTCGATGAGATGCCGGATCGCCGCCACCTCGTCGTGCAGCGCGACGAACGACCAGTACTGCCGCCCGTTCCCGAACCGCCCACCCAGGCCCGCTTTGTAGAGGGGGAACAGCTTGGCCCACGCCCCGCCCTCGCGCGCCACGACCAGCCCGGTCCGCGCGAACACCGTCCGTACGCCCGCCTCCTGCACGGGCGCCGTCGCCTCCTCCCACTCCACGCACAGCGAGGGCAGGAAGCCGTCCCCGGGAGGCGCCGATTCGTCCACGGCACGGTCGCCCGTCTCGCCGTAGAAGCCGATCGCGCTGCCGTTCACCCACACCCGCGGTGGCCGGTCCAGTGCGGCCACGGCCTCCGCGAGGGCCGCCGTGCCGAGCACGCGGCTGTCGCGGACGGTCTTCTTGTAGGCGTCGGTCCAGCGGTGGTCGCCGACCCCGGCACCGGCCAGGTTCACCACGGCGTCGCACCCGTCGAGCCCGGCCGCGTCGACGTACTGCCCCTCGGGGTCCCAGCACACCTCGTCCGCGCTCCGGGCGCCGTGCCGCACCAGGCGCACCACCTCGTGCCCGTCCGCGGTCAGGGACCGGACCAGTGCGCTGCCGATGAGACCGGAGGCGCCGGTCACCGCGATTCGCGAGCGTTCCATGGCGTCCATCCTGCCTCGTTGATCCATAAAACTCTCATGAGGACCACGCCGTCCCCGCCGTACCCTGGCCCACATGTCCGAGCCGAACATACGCATCGCCCTGCCCGACGACGACGAGGAACTGGGCGCACTGGACCGCGCCACCTGGTCCCGCCTGCACGCGGTCGTGCCGCTGCCGCAGCCGCCGTACGCCCCCTTCTTCGACGCTCGGCACGCGGCCGGGGATCATCTGGTCGCCGAGCTGGACCGGCGGATCGTCGGGTACATCCGGCTGGCCTTTCCCACCGAGCTGGCCTGCAACGCGCACGTCCGGCAGATCCAGGGGCTCGCCGTCGCCGACGAGGCGCGGGGACACGGGGTCGGCCGGGCGCTGGTGCGGGCCGCCGTCGAGGAGGCGCGGCGCCGGGGCGCCCGCCGGCTCACCCTGCGCGTGCTCGGGCACAACACCCCGGCCCGGAAGCTCTACGAGGCCGAGGGCTTCGCCGTCGAGGGCGTACTGCCCGAGGAGTTCCTGCTCGACGGGAAGTACGTCGACGACGTCCTCATGGGCCGCGCCCTCTGACGTAGGACTTGATCCACGACTGAGCAGGACTTGATCTACGACGTGACCAGGTCGCCCGTGTCCACCTGGGCCGTCGCGGTCGCCGCGCGTTGTGCGTCCCCGGAGACCTCATCGGCCGTCAGCACGTACCCCGTCTCGTCGTCCGAGGTGGAGCGGGCGAAGACCACGCCGTAGACCTTGCCGCCGGTCGTCAGGAGGGGACCGCCGGAGTTGCCGGGGCGGACCGTGGAGCGGATCGAGTAGATCTCGCGGGTGACCGTCCCGTCGTTGTAGATGTTCTGGCCCGTCGCGTTCACGCGGTTGGCGACGGTCGCGGCCTGGAGGTTCAGGTCGCCGTCCTGCGGATAGCCCGCCACCACGGCCGAGTCGCCGCGCGCCGCGTTGTCGTCGAAGCTCAGCACGGGCGCGGACAGCCCCGGCACGTACAGCACGGCGACGTCCTTCTGCGGGTCGAAGAGGACCACCCGTGCCTCGTACGACCGCCCGACCCCGCCGATGCGGACGGTCGGGTCGTCGATGCCCGCCACCACGTGCGCGTTGGTCATCACGTGCTGCGGGGCATACACGAAGCCGCTGCCCTCGCGGCCCTGGGTGCCCGAGGAGCCCTCGATCTTGACCGTGCTCCGCTTGGAGGCGTTCGTCGCGGCGGCCGTCACGCTGTCGCCGGTGGGCTTGGCGACCTCGGCCGTCGACTCGTTCTCGAACGGGTTGAAGACCTGCGGGAAGCCCGCCTCGGTGAGCGCGGAGGTGGCCCGCGAGAACCACGTCGGTGTGGTGTCCGGCATGAGCTTCTGCACGCTGCCCAGCAGCGTCGAGTCCTGGATCGCCGTCGTGACCGTCGCCGACGAGGACGCGCCCAGCACGCTCGCGGCCACCCACGCGACGATCATCACCGCCACCGAGTTCGCCGCGGCCCCGCCGATCCCGTCGGCCACCCGCAGCGGCCCCTGGTCCAGTTCCTTGCGCAGCTTCAGCGCGAGCCGCCCCGCCAGTTCGTGCCCGATCACCGCCGGGGCCAGCACGGTGAGCACGGCGGTCACCGTCGCCGTCGTCGTCCCCGGAGTCACCAGGTCCATCACCCACGGCAGCACCCACACGCCGATGACCGCACCGCCCACGAACCCGGCGAGCGACACACATCCGGCGACGAGGCCGCGCCGGTACCCCGACGCCGCGTAGGCGAGGATCACCAGCAACAACAGCAGGTCGAGCAGGTCCACGGAGCCGCCTTTCTCTCGGAACCCTTAGTACGCGAGGAACGGGCCCACTGATCAGTCCCGCGTCGGTCACGCGCGCGTGATCCCCGGGAACCGACCACGCGTGCGTGTACCCCCAGAAACGTGCCGGACCAGGACGATGGTTCCACCGGGTGGCACAGCACACATCGCGGGCGGAGCGTTTCCGGCCGAGAGTGTGACCATGCGTGTCCTGAGAAGAACGCCGGGTGCACGAACGCGACGGCTGCGGGGACGAATACCCCGCCTACGGCGGATACCCCGCTCGGCCGTCGTCGTGCTGGCCTGTCTGCCCGGTCTCGCCGCCGTCCTGGTGCTCGGCCTGTGCGCGAACGGCATCGGACGCGAGGCCACGGCCGCCGTACGCCCGCCGGTCGCGGCCCGTCCCGTCGCGGTCCGGCACCTCGCCGCCAAGCCACGCATCGTGCCGCGCTCGGCCTGGCTGGACGCCCTCTCCCGGCACGCGCAGCCGCCGCCGCGCTACGACGACAAGGTCGTCGCCGTCTTCGTCCACCACACGGACTCGCCGAACGGGTACGACTGCGCGGACGCGCCCCGCATCATCCGGTACCTGTACGCGGGGCAGACCGGGGTCCGGGACTGGGACGACATCGGGTACAACTTCCTCGTCGACCACTGCGGGACGATCTACGAGGGGCGGGCGGGGGGTGTCGACCGGGCCGTCACCGGGGCGCACACGCAGGGGTTCAACCACCGCACCGTGGGGATCGCCGCGATCGGTACGTTCACGGCGGGGATGCCGGTGCCGAAGGTGATGACCGATGCGATTGCCGCGTTGGCCGCGTGGAAGTTGGGGCTCGCTGATGTCGATCCGCGTGTGAAGGTGCGCCTTGTGTCCAGCAACAGCCTCAGTCGGTACGCCAGCGGTACGACCGCGATCCTGCCCGCCCTTGCGGGGCACAAGGACGGGTACATGACGAGTTGCCCGGGGGCGGCGTTGTCGGCTCGGCTTCCGGAGGTTCGGGAGTCGGCGGCGCGGTTGCAAGGGCGTTGAATCGCCCCCGCCGCCCCTACCCGTCCCATCCCCGGGGGCTGCGCCCCCGGACCCCGCTCGGTTGGGTGTCGGGTGCGGGTCTGTGGGGGCTGGGCGCGCAGTTCCCCGCGCCCCTTTGGGGCGCTCTTATCTGCGGGCGAGATAGATGCTCAACGCCCGTTGCAGGACCCTCCCCTGGCTTCCCACCGGGCGTTCCCACTCACCTAGGTACTCCACTGCTCGGCCGCCCGCTCCCGTCTTGAAGAGGAGGCGGCCCACCAGGCGGTCCTCGGCGACCAGGGACGGGGTGATGGAGCGGAGGTCGTAGGTGTCGGCGCCCGAGTCCAGGGCCTCGCAGAGCATGCGCCACAACAGGAGGCTGCTGGGGCGGAGTTCGCGGCCGCGGCGGCCGGACGCGGGGTACGAGTGCCAGACGCGGGGGCCGGTGCTGATCATCAGGGCGGAGGACAGCACCTCGTCGTCGTACTCGGCGAGGTAGATCCGCAGCCGGTCGGACTCCTCGGCGTTGAGCGCCTGCCACATGCGCCGGAAGTAGTCCAGGGGGCGGGGCTTGAAGCCGTCGCGCTCGGCCGTCGCCCGGTACAGGCGGTGGAACGCGGGCAGATCGTCGGCCGAACCCCAGAAGACCCCGACCGCGCCGGCTTCAGCCGTCTGAAGCGACCGCAGCCAGTTGGGGGAGAGCGCGGCGCGCAATTCGTTCACCGACCGCCCGGCCAGGGGGATTTGACACCCGTAACGCGGCTGCCCGAGCCCGAACCCGCTCCCGTCCTCCTCCTTGCACCGCCGCCACCCGAGGCGCCTGAGCCGCTCCGCCGCGTCCAGCGCGTAGCCGTCGATGCCGTCCGTGGGCAGATCCCGCAGATGCCGTACGGAGGGGTCGGCGACGCCCGCCGCTACGGTCGCCGCGTCCCAGTGCCGGACGACGAGCGGCGGGCCGATGCGGACCGAGAACGCGCCCTCCTTCTCCAGGTGCGCGATCAGGGGGTCCAGGTACCGTTCCGGGCGCTGGCTGTGCCAGTCGATCGCGGGCCCGTCGGGCAGGTAGGCGAGAAAGCGGCCGGTGCCGGGGAACGCCCGGTACAGCACGAGCGCTACGGCGGTCAGCGTCTCCCCCTCGAACCAACCGATGCTCTCCGCCGTCCAGTCGGGCTTCACGTCGGCCCACTCGGGGATCTGGAGATGGCTCGCGTCCGGGTGCAGCCGGAGATGGGCGAGATGTTCCTCGCGGGTGATCCCCTTCACGTACGGGCTGGTCATGGGCGGCGACGCTCCTGTTCGGCGGCGGCCACCGTAAGCCGGGGTTCACCGGGCGGGTCAAGACTTCGCTGCTGTGAACTCCGCCCACACCTGTTTGCCCCGGCGGCCCTGTCTGGGCGTGACGCCCCACTGGCTCGCCACGGACGCGATCAGGAAGATGCCCCGTCCGCTCTCCGTATCCCAGTCGGGTTCGGTGTACCAGACGGGCAGTTCGGGCGAACGGTCGGCGACGGCCACCCGAACCCCGCCTTCCGGGAGGGTGCGCAGGCGTAGTTCGCACTCCGGGGACTTCACGTGGCGGTGGACGTTGGCGAGTATCTCGGTCACGCAGAGCGTCGCCGCGTCGGCGAGTTCGGGGTACCCCCAGGCGGCGAGCTGCTCACGGACGGCTTGCCGCGCGGCGGCGAACCCCTCTGGTTCCGCGAGGAGTTGGAGGACCACTTCGGGGGGCGATTGCGTGTGCATGCCCTCACGGTGGGTTATATGTGGCTAGCCTGAACAGGACTTTCGGAGGCACACAAGGGAGTGTGCGGGTAAGGGGGTTCGCTGTGCAGGACGGTGTCGAGGGCTCGTCGAGCATGAAAATGTTCGGGGCGGTGGTGCGGGCGTTGCGGGCCGCGCAGGGCAGTACGCGCGAGCAGTTGGGCGTGCATGTGGGGTACTCGGCGTCACAGGTGGCCATGGTGGAGCGGGGCGAGCGGATGCCGAGCCCCCGGTTCGTGGCGAAGTCGGCGGAGTTCCTGAATGCCCAGGTGGCGATCGAGGCGGCGGCGGGGCACTTGGAGCGGAGTCCGCATCCGTCGTGGTTCGGGGAGTACGTGGATCTGGAGGCTGAGGCGGTCAGCGTCTGGACGTTCAACACACATGTGGTGCACGGCCTGGTTCAGACGGAGGCGTACGCGCGTGCGGTGCTCGGTGAGTACTGCCCCATGCTGGACGACGAGGAGCTCGCGCGCCTGCTTGAGGCGCGGCTGGCACGGCAGAAGCTGCTGACGCGCATGCCTGCCGTCTCCCTCGCGCTGGTCATCGAGGAGTGGGTACTGCGACGCCCGATGGGCGGACCGGCCGTGGCCAAGGGCCAGTTGGAACGATTGCTCGAACTCTCGGAGATGAGGAACGTCTCGATCCAGGTCATGCCGATGCGGTACGAGGGCCACGCGGGTCTCGACGGCCCCTTCACGCTGCTGGAGACGAAGGAACGGCGGTGGGTCACCTACGTCGAAGGGCAGTCCTACGGCTTCGTGATCGACGACCCAAATGAGGTCGGCAACTTCCAGCAGCGCTATGGCATGATCCGGACGCAGGCGCTCACGCCGAGCGACTCCGTGAAGGTGATCGAGCAGATGGCAGGGGAGCTATGACCGCCGACCTGAAGTGGTTCAAGTCCAGCTACAGCGGTAGCCAGGGCGGTGAATGCCTTGAAGTTGCCCTGGAATGGCGGAAGTCGACGTACAGCGGTAGCCAGGGCGGAGATTGCCTCGAAGCTGCCCTGGAGTGGCGAAAGTCCTCCCACAGCGGTGACGCCGGAGGCGAATGCCTCGAAGTCGCCCTGGAGCCAGCCCACCCCACGGTCCACATCCGTGACTCAAAGGCCAAGTCCGGTCCCACGCTGGCGTTTTCGCTGGACGAATGGACGGCTTTCGTAAACTTGGCCGCAAAGTCGGCGCTAAAGTAATCACGTTCTCACCCTCCGTGTGCCAACACGGAGCGGCCCTCAGCGGTGCGCCAACACCAATCTGAGGGCCTACACCGACTAGTGGATCAGAGGTCCACCGCGATGCTGAAGCATGCTATCCCGCCTGCCCGTTTCTTCTCCCAGACCCCGAACGAGATCATCCGGCATCCCCGTCTCAACGGGACCGCCGTTCGACTCCTCCAGTGGGCGCTGTCCCTCCCCGAGGGATCGAGGGAGACCGTGCAGTCCATCGGCGAGAAGATGCCGGAAGGCCGCCTCGCCGTCCGCAAGGCCCGGCGGCAACTGGAAGAAGAGGGCTACCTCCACACCCGGCGCAGCCAGCACCCCGAGACCGGCCAGTGGTCCACCCAAGTCCTCGTGTCCAACGTGGCGTTGACGACGACGGACGAGATCGCCGCCGCGTTCGGGACCGTACGTCTCTCTCCTGATCCGAGTGACCAGGAACCGCCGGTCGGGGCAGGGGCGGACCAGGCCGTCGGCGCATACCCCTTGGGCGATAACACCGAGGAAAACACCCCCAACCAGCCCGTGCCGTCAGGCGAGTTGGAGACCGGCGCCGCGAACTTCCTGGCCCGCCTCGGCGACCGCACCCCCGCCCTGCGCCTCGGCGTCGGTGAGATCGAACGGCTCGTGCCCCTCGTCGCCCGCTGGCAGGCGCGCGGGGCGACGGAGGCCGACCTGTACCAGGCCCTCACCGCTGACCTGCCCTACCCCGTCCGCTCCCCGGCCGCCTTCGTCGCGTACCGCCTGGAGGCCCGGACTCCGGCAATCACCGCTCCACGTAAGCGGATTGAGGCCCTGGCGGAGTGCGGCGAGTGCCGCGACCCGTTGCCGCGAGGGGTCCACACCGGCATCTGCCGTCGCTGCGCGGGACTGGGCCCGGCATCTTCGGCACCGGCTCTAACTCCCGCGTCGCTCAACGGGATCGCCCTGGTGAGGGCCGCGTTGTCAGGCGTGTGTCATGAGGCGATCGGACGGTCGGACAGCTGGGCCAGTTCCGTGAAGAACGCGCGGTAGAGCGGCTCGTCGGTGGTCTGGATCTCGACGGTGACAAGGCCGTGCCTGGAACTCGTCGTGCTCGCGTAGATCGGTTCGTCGAGCTCCTCGATGTTGCCGAAGTGCAGCCGGGTCAAGCCACCCTTGCGCGCCTCGGCCCGCACCTTCAGCCACCTCAAGGGGGCCCGGTACGAGCTGATGACGCGATTCCGCCGGAACAGCTCGAAGATCCCGTGATCGACCCGCATATGAACGCGGTCATGCTCGAAGACCTTGTGGTCGCACGCGAGTGGCTCCATGCCGGTGAAGATATCCGACCCCTCGATGGGCTTCGATCGGCCTTGACCGGCGCTCACAGGTTTCTCGCAGGCAACTCACCGAGTTCCCCGAGACAAGCTCCCTATCGTCATGCACACGCACTGACTGGAGGTGGGGAAAATGAACAGCAGTCACACCAACACCACGGAGAAGTCGGCCGGTTGGGCCAAGTCCGCCCGCGGCCCCTGGGCGGTGGTCTGCGCGGTCGCGACCGTGATCCTCGGCCCGGCCGCCGTCACGGCCTCCGCGCTCGACCAGGCCAACGCCGCCCCGATGCACCACGCGGTGCGGGCCGACCAGACGCAGGCCTACATCTCGACGGACACGAACCGCCGCCGTACCGCCGCGTAGGCAGCCACAATAGTCAGCGCTCGGCGACCAGTTCCCGTGAGCTGACACACCGTCACGGGACGGCGGAGGAAGCGGAGCGAGGGGGGCGGCCCTAACTCCGGCCCATGCCCAGGTACTTCTCGCCCGCCGGATCGATGTCCACGCCCAGCCCGTTCAGGAGGCCGGCGAGCATCGTGTAGTACCCGACCGTCGTGATCAGCTCGGTCACCTGACGATCGGTCAGATGCTTTCGGAGCGTCCCCAACGTGGCATCCGTGAGCGTGTGTTGGGTCAGTAGTTCCTCGGTCGCCGTCAGCATCGTCGACTCGACCTCGTCGAACTCGGCCACCTCGGGCCGGAGTTCGACGACCGCTGCCAACTGGTCGGTGGTCAGCCCCGCGTGGAGCGCTATCGGGCGGTGCTGGACGATCCCGTAGGCGCAGTTCGTGTGTGCCGCCACCGACATCACCACCAGCTCGCGCAATCGCACCGGTATCGACGACCCGAGCACGGCCATGCCCAGGTCGATCGCCGGACCTGTCAGATCAGGGGCGTGGGAGAGCATGCGGAACGCGTTCAGCGGAGTGGGAAGCGCGTCCACGGCCTCGGCGGAACGCTCTGGGTACGGTATTCGAGCCACGGTGACCTCACTGGGATTCGGTCGATCGAGCCCATCGACTCGGTCGAGGGGCGGGCACCCATCGCCGTACCCCCGCTCAATCCTGCCGGAACCTCTCCCGCAGCTTCGGGAAACGCTCCGCGAGCACGGCCTCGTTCTCCAGATTGAGCGGTGCGCCCAGCGGCTCGGCGGGCGCCGGCGGAATCCCCAGGTCGGGGGCGACGGCACCGGTCAGCTGCTCGTACGCCTCGTCCGCCGCGTACCCCAGTTCCTCCCCGTCGCCGTCGATCTCGTCGTCGAAGTCGTCGATGAGGTCGGCCAGCGAGTCCGGGTCGTGCACGGCACCCTCGTACACCTCACGGCCCTGACCGATCAGCCAGCACCGGAAGAAGTCGAACGCGTCGTCGCTCGCCCCGTCGAGCAGCACCCACGCGGCACCCCACAGATCCCAGGTGTACGCGCGGTTGTAACGGGCCTCGAAATGCCGGGCGAAGTCCAGGACCAGCTCCGGGTCCAGCAGCAGCAGCCGGTCGACGAGCAGGTCGGCCTGCTCCTCGGGGTCGCCCTCGGCGGCCTCGCGGGTGGCGTCCACCAACTCCCAGAACTCCGTCTCGTCCATCACGGGTCAAGCATCGGTCCTGGAGGGGTGGTGCGCACGTGGAGTGCAGCGGATTGTCACCTGGAGCGGGGCAGATCGTTATGGGCGGCGGTAGAGCGCGGCCAGCCGTAGCGCGTCGTCCGTGAAGCGTGCCCGTAGGCCCTCCGGCGCCAGTACCTCCACGTCCGGGCCGAGCCCCGCGAGCTGGCCGTGGGCCACCTCCTCGGACTCCACCGGCAGGGTCACGCTCACCCACCCGTCGTCGTCCGGCTCGCCCGCGACCTCCAGCGCCTCCCGCGCGGCGGCCCGATCGACGACGTACGGCAGTCTCCGCACCCCGTCCGCCGACAGCCGCACCACGACCTCCGCCCGCAGGATCGACCGCGCGAACTGCTCCGCCCGCTCCTCCCAGAACGCGGGCAGATCGAAGTCGTCGTCGCGTACGAAGCGCTCGGCGCCCGCAGTCACCGCCGTGAACCGCTCGATGCGGTACACCCGATACACCGGTGAGGAACCGTGGTCGGCGACCCGCGCGCACAGATACCAAACACCCGCCTTGAGGACGAGCCCGTACGGCTCCAGCTCCCGTTCGACTTCGACTTCGACGTCGGAGTCACCGCGCCGGTACCGCGCGACCAGCCTCCGGTCGTCCCACACGGCGTCCGCTACGGCGGGGAGCAACTCGGGCGTCTTGGGCTCGGCGAACCAGCCAGGTGCGTCGAGATGAAACCGCTGGGCCGCCGCCCGTGAGGCATCCGACAGGGAGGGCATCAGCGCCGCCGACACCTTCAGCCGGGCCGCCGAGGCCGCGTCCTCCAGCCCCATCTCGCGCAAGGCCCCCGGCACCCCGCTGAGGAAGAGGGCCTCGGCCTCACCGCGGGCCAGTCCGGTCAGCCGGGTCCGGTACCCACCGACGAGCCGATACCCTCCGGCCCGCCCCCGGTCCGCGTACACCGGAACCCCGGCCTCCGACAGCGCCTGCGCGTCCCGGGTGACGGTCCGCTCGGAGACTTCCAGCTCCCGCGCGAGTTCGGCGGCGGTCATGGAGGCGCGGGACTGAAGCAGCAACACCATCTTGATCAGCCGGGCAGCGCGCATACCTTCATGATGAGGGATTTCGCCCCCGCCGCCCCTACCCGTCCCTTCCCCAGGGGCTCCGCCCCTTCGACCCCGCCAGGGGGCTCTGCCCCCTGGACCCCCGCTCCTCAAACGCCGGAGGGGCTGGGTTGTAGCGGAGGCGCTGAAAACGCCGGACGGGCTGAGAAGTTGCCGACCGGAGCTTTCAAGCAGCGGTCGCATCACTCAGCCCGTCCGGCGTTTGAGGACGAGGCCGTTCAGGCCGAAGCGGGAGTCTGGGGGCGGCAGCTCCCAGGGATGGGACGGGTAGGGGCGGCGGGGGCGAAAGGAAATCCCCTACAGGCCGTAGCGCTCGCGCGCCTCCTTCACGGCTGTTGCCTTTACTTCTCCGCGTCGCGCCAGCTGCGCCAGCGCCGCTACGACAATCGACTCCGCGTCGACGCCGAAGTAACGCCGAGCCGCGTCCCGCGTGTCCGACAGGCCGAAGCCGTCCGCACCCAGCGACGAATAGTCCTGCTCGACCCACTGCGCGATCTGGTCGGGAACCTGGCGCATGTAGTCGGAGACCGCGAGGACAGGACCCTCGGCACCCTGCAACGCCTGACGGACGTACGGCACCCGCTCCTCACCCCGCAGCAACGCCGCATCCGCGTCCAGCGCGTCGCGCCGCAGCTCGGTCCAGGAAGTCGCCGACCACACATCGGCCGCGACGCCCCACTCCTCGGCGAGCAACTGCTGCGCCTTCAACGCCCAGTGGATCGCCGTACCGGAGCCGAGGAGCTGAATGCGCGCCGCGTTGGCAGCCGGGGAAAGCCCGGCGGACTCCGCCGTGTTGAAGCGGTAGAGGCCCTTGACGATGCCCTCGTCGATGCCGAGGCCGGCCGGCTTGGCGGGCTGGGGGATCGGCTCGTTGTAGACGGTGAGGTAGTAGAAGACGTTCGAGTCCTCGCCGGGCGCGGCCTCGCCGTACATGCGGCGGATGCCGTCCTTGACGATCGCCGCGACCTCGTACGCGAACGCGGGGTCGTACGACAGCGCGGCCGGGTTCGTCGCCGCGATCACGGGGGAGTGACCGTCCGCGTGCTGAAGGCCCTCGCCCGTCAGCGTCGTACGGCCCGCCGTGGCGCCGACGAGGAAGCCGCGGCCCAGCTGGTCGCCGAGCTGCCACATCTGGTCGGCCGTGCGCTGCCAGCCGAACATCGAGTAGAAGATGTAGAAGGGGATCATCGCTTCGCCGTGCGTCGCGTACGACGTCGACGCGGCGATGAAGTCCGCCATCGAACCGGCCTCGGTGATCCCCTCGTTGAGGATCTGGCCGTTCTTGGCTTCCTTGTAGTACATGAGCTGGTCGCGGTCGACGGGCTCGTACGTCTGGCCCTTGGGGGAGTAGATCCCCAGCGACGGGAAGAGCGATTCCATGCCGAAGGTGCGTGCCTCGTCGGGCACGATCGGCACCCAGCGCTTGCCCGTCTCCTTGTCGCGGACCAGGTCCTTGACCAGACGGACGAACGCCATCGTCGTCGCCACGTTCTGCGTGCCCGAACCCTTGTCGAAGGACGCGAACGTCTTGTCGGCCGCGGCGGGCAGCGCGGCGAGGGGGTGCGTGCGGCGGGCCGGGGCGGGACCGCCCAGAGCCGCGCGGCGCTCCTGGAGGTAACGGACCTCGGGGGAGTCGGCGCCGGGGTGGCCGTACGGGACGACTCCGTCGATGAAGTCGCTGTCCTTGATGGGGAGTTCGAGCAGGTCACGCATCTGCTTGAACTCGTCCGTCGAGAGCTTCTTCATCTGGTGGTTGGCGTTCTTCGACGCGAAGCCCTCGCCCAGCGTGTGGCCCTTGACCGTCTGCGCCAGGATGACCGTCGGGCCGCCCTTGTGCTCCACGGCCGCCTTGTACGCGGCGTACACCTTGCTCGCCTCGTGACCACCGCGCGAGAGGTGGAAACACTCGAGGATCTTGTCGTCGCTCAGCAGCTTCGCGAGCTCGACGAGCGCCGGGTCCTTGCCGAAGAAGTCCTCGCGGATGTAGGCGGCGCCACGCGTCTGGTACGTCTGCACCTGGGCGTCCGGTACCTCGCGCAGGCGTCGTACGAGCGCGCCCGTGGTGTCGAGCTGGAACAGCTCGTCCCAGGCGTTGCCCCACAGGGACTTGATGACGTTCCAGCCGGCGCCGCGGAACTGGGCCTCCAGCTCCTGCACGATCTTGAAGTTCGCGCGGACCGGGCCGTCGAGGCGCTGGAGGTTGCAGTTGATGACGAAGGTCAGGTTGTCCA
>Ga0307510_10003818_pt1 | contig 17646 bp, 12 predicted proteins | sample 12_EM_MG_FD_207224 | JGI IMG/M metagenome (GOLD analysis project Ga0307510, IMG submission 207224) | Populus trichocarpa ectomycorrhiza microbial communities from riparian zone in the Pacific Northwest, United States - 12_EM | ecosystem: Host-associated > Plants > Roots > Unclassified | place...
TTCCGAAATGCGCGAGAGGCGTTCAACGAAGTCGACGCAAAGTGATGAATCATCGCTCTGTCGGGAAATAGCATGGCTGAGCAGGAGTACGAACTCTTTGCTATCCGTTATGCCACGCGCGAGGCACGGCGGAGCGAGCATTTCATCGGCGGCGATCCGCACGACGGGCCGATGCCGATGGACTATTTCATGTGGCTGGCAAGAGGAGGAGGCCGTACGTTCGTCATCGACACCGGCTTCAACGCGGAAGTAGCGAACAGGCGGAAGCGGATGTTCCTGCGCTGTCCGGTAGAGACGCTCGGCGCGTTCGGCATCGATGCAGCCGCGGTCGAGGATGTCATCCTCACCCATCTGCATTACGATCATGTGGGCAATTTCGACCGGTTTCCGAATGCGCGTTTCCATCTCCAGGAGCGCGAACTTGCGTATGCCACGGGGCGCTTCATGCGATATCCGAGGTTGTCGCATTCATTCGAGGTCGAGGATGTCTGCGGGATTGTACGGCTCAACTATGCGCGCCGCGTCTTGTTCTACGATGGCGACGCCGAGCTTGCTCCCGGCCTCACGATACACGCGGCCGGCGGCCATTCGGCCGGGCTTCAGTTCGTTCGCGTCAGGACCCGCCGGGGTTTCGTCGTACTCGCCTCCGATGTCAGCCATTTTTACGAGAACATGGCGAGTGAGCGTCCGTTCACGACCGCCCTCCATATCGGCGAAATGCTGGAGGGGTTCGAGCGGCTGCTGGCGTTGGCTCCGGACGAGAGCCACATCGTTCCGGGGCATGATCCGCTCGTCATGAAGCTTTATCCCGCTCCGAGTCCGGAAATGGAGGGCATTGCCGTCCGCCTCGACGTGCCGCCATCGGGGGCCGCGCCCGGTCGCACCGATTATCTGCCGGGGCACTAGCGATCTCGACGGAAGCCGAGGAACGCCCGCGCGCGAGCCTAGTGAGGCACGAGCACGAGTGCGAGACCCGGGAACAACAACAGGATCAGAACGGCCAGCATGTAGACGCCGACAAAGGGCATCACCCCACTGAAAACGTCCGTGATGGGCCCGGGCGTGCGCCGCATACCCTGCAGGACATACATGACGGTCCCGTCAGGCGGGCTGATCATGGCGATCTCGATCAGCATGGTGACGATGACGCCGAACCAGATCGGGTCGTAGCCGAGGCCCTTCACAACCGGAAAGACCACTGGAATCGTCGTGATGATCATGGAGAAGCCCTCCATGAAGGTGCCGAGCGCCAGATAAAACCCGATGATGACCAGCATGATCGCCCAGGCCGGCAGCGGCAGGGCGCTGACGATTTCCGCCAGCGACTGCGGCACGCGCAGTTGGGTCATGATGAAGTTCAGCATGTAGGCGCCGAACAGGATCAGGCCGAGCATCGAGGTGTTGCGCGCGGTTGCCTCCGCCGATTCGTTCAGAAGCTTGAAGCTGAGCTTGCGGGCGACGAAGGCGAACACAAGGGAGGCGACCACGCCAAGGGCTGCGGCTTCGGTCGGTGTCGCGATGCCGCCATAGATCGTCCCAAGCACGATCAGGATCAAAAGCGACGTCGGCATCAGGTCGACGAGGCTTCGCCATCTTTCCTGCGCGGTGGCCGGTGGAGGCTTTTCCTTGTTCGGCAGGCGCAGGCCATGGATGAAGATGACGGCGAAGAACAACAGGCACACGAGCACGCTCGGAACGATAGCGGCAATATACATTTTGCCGACCGATGTCTCGGTCATAAGCCCGTAGACGATGAATGTGATGCCGGGTGGTATCAAGTTGCCGAGGGCGCCGCCGGCGGCCAGCGAGCCCAACACCATGCGCTGATCGTAAGCTTTCCTCTCGAAGTAGGGCAATGCGACGGATCCCATGGTGGCCGCGGTTGCCACACTCGATCCCGAGATCGCGGAGAATACCGCACAGGCCGCAATATTCGTATGCAACAGGCCGCCCGGCCAGCGGCGCATCCAGATATTGAGCGCGCGATAGAGTTGCTCGGACAGGCCCGACCGCAACAGGATCTCGCCCATCAGTAGAAACAGCGGCACTGCGACCAGTACGAAGCTCGATGAAGGTGCCCAGATGACCTGGCCCAGGAACAGCCAGAACGGCCGGTCGGAGAAAATGAACCCCGACAACAACGCCAGCGCTCCGAGCACCACGGCGATATAGACACCCGATCCAAAGAACACGAGGAACAGGCCGACCAGCATCATGATTTCGCCGATCGGCAGCGCCGCCGCACCCTGGCTCGCCGCAAAAATGGCGATAGCAAGCATGACGAGTAGGAAAACAATGGCAATCATTGTTGCGCATCCCTTCCATCGGTTTGGGCGGGGGCGAGGCCGACCGCCTCCAGCGCTTCCTGCGTTTCCTCCTGATATCCGCGGGGGCCAAGCAGCTTGTCGATCTCGGCGGCGTCGCCTGCTACCAGCAAGCAAACGACCTCCAACAGCAGCACGACCGCAAAGACTGCGAGCATCGTGATGCCGACGGCCCAAAAGCCCTGCGGTATGACGAGCGGGATGGCTAGGGCGCTCGTGTCCTTGGCGTTGAACAGCATGCTCTCGCCGACAAGGCCCCATGCGCACCAGGCGAGAAACAACGACAATCCGGTCAGGAGAACCAGGGCAAATGCGTGAAGATACTGGCGAACGCCAGTAGGCAGGCGATTGACCAGGACGTCGATACGAATGTGGGAGCGCGTCGCCAGCGCGTGGGCGAGCCCCCAGGCTAGGCCGAAAGCAAGCATGTAGCTTGTAATCTCGGTGGTGGCGCTTGAGGAGAAGCCGCCGAAGTTGCGGCAAACGACATCGATCGTGATGAATGCGGCGCAGAAAATGAAATTCCAGCCCGCCACATAGTTCATGAACGCCGCCACGGCACTCGCGGCTTTCCGTATTGTCCGCGGAAATTCCGTTCCACGCGTGGTGACGCGAGATCCACGTTCACTTGCGGCGTCTGACATCGAACCCGAGTTCTCCCGCCTTATTTCGCTGCCTTGACCCGATGACCTGCATCACGAGCCCTGATGAGCCTCCAGCGCTCATCAGTTCGCCGTGAATTTCAATCCCGTGATCGGTGCGACGACTTCATTGTAAATCTCGCCACATCGCGCGCCACAGCGCTTCACCCACCCGGGAATGACGATGGTCTCCACGATCTTCTTGAGGGTGGCCTTGTCCTCAGCCGTCGCATCCACGACCTTCATCGCCTTTTCCGTGACGAGTGTGTGGATCTTGCAGCCTTCCGCCTTTCCGGCATTGCAATCGAGCCCGTCCTGGGTAGCCTCGGCGCCGAGCTTCCATTGTGCAAGTTCGACCTCCTTCATCGTTGCGGAGATCAGGTCCCGCGTCGGCTGGTCGAGCTTGTTCCACCACGCCGTATTGACGTAGTAGGCGGCCACCGCCCAGCCGACCGAAAGGTTATAGATGCTGGTCGTTACCTCGTACCATTTTGCGGCATTGCCCGAGCCGGTGCCGGTCACGGCGCAGTCGGCGACGCCGCGCTCGAGTGCACTGTAGACCTCGGGAAACCCGATCGACACCGGTTGCGCGCCGATAGCGGTCACGAAGTCATTGAGCGAGGCGCCGAAGGTGCGGATTTTTCGGCCCTTGAGGTCGGCAAGGCTGGAGACCGGTTGGCGACACCAGATCACTTGCGCCGGGAAGGGGTAAATCGCGATGATCTGGCTGCCGAACTTCTCCAGCTCCTTGTTGGCAAGGGGGACCAGGGCAAGCGCCGTTTTTCGGGCCTGTTCGATGTCGGGATGCAGGCCAGCCAGATCAATCCCGTCGAGGAACGGCACGTCGCCGGAAACGGTCGAGAGCGGGGCTGCGCCGATGTCGACCTGTCCGGCGCGTATGAGACGCAGCACTTCAGGACCGTTCAGACCCATTTCCGGCCAGGCCGAAAGCTTGACGTCGATTTGTCCGTTTGACTTGGCCTTCAGTCCGTCGCGCAGGATCGGCTGATCGACTTTGGTGAACTGCGGCTGTGTACCAAAGGGTTGGGTTACGATCGTGACGGTCAGCTTCTGCTGCGCGTCGGCAGTTACGACCGTTCCGAGCCAAAATGCAGCAATGGCTGTTAGCACCCGATGGCGTGGCGTCATCGCAAACACCTCCTCTGATCCCGGGGCGGGTTTTGAGTGAGCTGTTGCAATATTCGCACCAACCTCTCGCCGGCTTCTTCTCGCGCTGCGAGGATCAGTCATGCATTCGGCCTATGCTCGCAAACTGGGCAAAAAGCCTACGAGAACGCCTTGATCACGTGCTGGTGTCACGATCCGATCTGTGTAGGATCGCAGACGCAGTCCGCGACGTATCAAGTTTGGGGAAGTTCTAGTGGCGTTGATCGAGGTAGCGCCGGTCAGGATCGGTGTTGACATCGGCGGCACTTTTACTGACCTGCAGATTTATGACGCCCGCTCGGGTGCGATCGTTGGCTACAAGACGCCGACGACGCCGCAGGACCCTTCCATCGGTCTGATGACCGGAATCAAGGAGGCGGCGGACCGTCACGGCTTCACGCTTCCCGATGTCGGCTTTTTGCTCCACGGCACGACGATCGCCACCAATGCGATCCTTGAACGCAAGCTCCCAAAAGCCGCGCTCGTGACCACGGCAGGCTTTGAGGATGTGCTGGAGATCGGCCGCCACGTCCGGCGCGAAGTCTATGCCCTCAATCCGCAGCAACCGCCGACACTTATCCCCCGCGATTGCCGCATCGGCATCACGGAAAGAATACGGCCGGACGGCCGTGTCGAGGTGCCCCTGACCCAAGCGGCGCTGGAAAGCCTCGCCGCGGCGCTCGACAGGATCGATCCAGTCTGCGTGGCCGTCTGCCTGATGAATTCCTACCTCAATCCGCAGCATGAACAACGCATCGCCGAGTATCTTGCGAAGACCCGGCCAGCGCTCAAGGTCTCTTGCTCGAGCGCATTGAGCGCGGAGATCCGCGAATACGAGCGCACGTCGACCACTGTGCTCAACGCGGTACTGATTCCGGTCATTGCGGGATATCTCGACAAGCTCACGCACCGCATGGAGGCGGAAGGGTTTGCGCCGCGGCTGCTTCTGGTGCAATCGAACGGCGGCGTCTGCGCCGCCAGAACCGCGGCGCTGGAGCCGGTACGGCTTCTGCTCTCGGGACCGTCAGGCGGGAGCGCGGCCTGCGCGCTGATGAGCAAAACCCTCGGGGAGGATAACCTGATTGGCGTCGACATGGGGGGCACCAGCTTTGACGTCTCGGTCGTCCGCAACGGTCGCGTCAATGTCGTCATGCAGGGTGAGGTGGACCGCATGCCGGTCCGCATTCCGATGGTCGAAATCCGCGCTATCGGCGCGGGCGGCGGCTCGCTCGCCAAAGTGCAGCGGGGCAAGCGGCTGACCGTCGGGCCCGAAAGCGCCGGCTCATACCCGGGCCCGGCCTGCTACGGTCGCGGCGGTGTAGGGGCGACGGTGACCGATGCGAATGTCACGCTTGGGCGAATAGACGGCGAAAAATTTCTGGGTGGCGGGATGCGTCTCGACCTTGAGGCGGCACGCGCGGTGATCGACACCGAGGTGGCGAAGCCGCTCAGCCTCGCGACCGAGGCTGCGGCAGAGGGATTGCTGGCGGTGGTCAACGCGAATTTGGGCGCCGCGATCCGCTTGTCGCTGTTCGAAAAGGGCGTCGATCCGCGCGAATTCACCATGATCGCCTTTGGCGGCGCCGCCGGGCTGCACGCGGTCGCAGTCGCCGACGAGACCGGGATCCGGCGCGTCGTGTTCCCGGAAAATGCCAGCACATTGTCAGCCTATGGCATTCTTCATTCGGACCTGATCCATGACCTCGTCCGCTCCCGCGTTCTCGACGCAACGCCCGAAAACCTTGGCGCGATCGGGCCTCTCCTCGAAAATCTCGTTGCCGACGCGCGGGCAAGGCTCGATGCCGATGCCATCCCCCAGGGTGACCGTCACATCGAGCTCGCGGCCGACATGCATTACAAGGGGCAGGCGTTCGAGCTGACAGTGCCGTTGCGCTCCCTCCAGCTCGACGAGGCGGCGCTGTCGGTGCTGATCTCTGATTTTCACGATCTCCACCGCCAGTTTTTCTCCTATTCAAATCCGGGTTCGGCCGTCGAGATCGTGTCGTTGCGTGCCTCGGCAATCGGCCGCTTGCCCAAGCCCGCTGCCAAGGCGGCGGATCCGCGCGACAGCGGCCAGCCAGTCGGCAAGCGAAAGATCTGGCTTTCCGGCGGTTGGCGGGATGTCGCGGTGTGGAGTCGCGACGACGTGTTTCCGGGCGCCACGATCGAGGGGCCGGCCATCATCGAGGAAGCCTACACGAGCGTCCTTCTCGTCGCTGGATGGAGTTGCCAGCGCGACAGAAGCGGCCACCTCGTGGCGAGGAGGCAGGGATGAACGTGAGCGTGGCCGATGCCGAGATTACGCCGATCGAACTCGAGATCATCTACAACGCCCTGACCGCTGCTGCCGCCGAAATGGACGTTACCATCTGGCGCACCAGTCGCTCGACCATCGTGCGGGAATTGCTCGATTACTCGACTGCGATCTTCGACCGCGACGGCTGGAATGTTGCGCAGGCGGCTCGCATCCCGAGTCATCTTAATTCGATGAGCTACTTCCTCACCGAGATACTGGCGCGTCACATCGCGCCCGACCGATGGGGTCCTGACGACATCGTCATATCAAACGACCCGTACTGCGGAGGCCAGCATCTCCCCGATATCGTCGCTTACAAGGCGGTCTTTCGCAACGGCCGACGCATCGGGTTCGTCGGCGCGTTGTGTCACCATCTCGACGTCGGCGGCTCCTCACCGGGCAGTTATGGCTCGAGCGCGACGGAGATTTTTCAGGAAGGCCTGCGAATACCGCCCGTGAAGATTGTCGAAGGTGGCAAGCTCAATGAGCCGATCCGCGACATCATCCTGCAGAACGTCCGCCAGCCGGATATTCTGTGGGGAGATCTGCAGTCGCAACTCGCCTCGCTTCACATAGGCGCGGCAAGCGTCGAGCGCCTCGCCGCAAAGCTCGGAGAAGTGCGTTTCGAAGCGGCGACAGGTCAGTTGCTCGATCGATCCGAGGCCGCCATGCGGGCCGTGATCGGCCGTATTCCCGACGGCACTTACGAATTCGAAGATCATGTCGACGATGACGGGATCTCGGATGCGCCGATCCGCATTCACGCCAGGTTGACGGTCGGAGGCGACGAGCTCACGGTCGATCTCTCCGGCTGCAGTTCGCAGGTGATGGGGCCGAGCAACGCAACGCTGTCGTCGACATGCTCGACGGTCTTCTATGCGCTGATCGCTTCCGCCGATGTACCGATCGCGGCGAATGCGGGTTGCTATCGTCCGGTCAAGATTGTCGCGCCACCCGGCCTGTGCGTGAGTGCGGCCGCGCCGGCCCCCGTCGTGCATCGCATCGCTATTGGCCACCGGTTGGCCACGGTGTTGTTCGGCGCGTTGCATCAGGCCGTGCCGGAGCGCATGCCGGCAGCTTATTACGCCGTTTCCTATGTCGTAACGCTGCAGACCATCGATCCCGAGCTTGGCCGTCGCGTTCTCGTCGAGATCGAGGTCGGCGGTATCGGCGCGCTGCCGGTTTCCGACGGCGCGTCGGCGCTGTCGTTCGGCATGCATAACAACGCCAACATTCCCATGGAGATGATCGAAAGCGACATGCCGGTGACGTTCCTGGGTTACGGATTGCTGACCGATACCGGCGGTCCCGGCCGGTGGCGCGGGGGGCTCGGTCTCTGGCGCGAATGGCGGATCGACTGCGCGATGGCACAGCTTTCGACCAATCTCGATCGATTCAAGTTCCGTCCATTCGGTCTCGCCGGCGGAGAGCCCGCGGCGCCAAGTGCGCTTTACTTGATCCGCGACGGTCAAAAGCAGGCGTTGCGCTCCAAAGTCACGAACATGATGTTAAAAACCGGGGACATCGTTCGGCTCGAAACTTCCGGCGGCGGCGGCTTCGGCGAAGCCCGACTGCGGGCGCGGGAGTTGGTCGAGCGTGATGTGCGGCTCGGCTATGTGAGCGCTTCGGCCGCAAGGGATAGTTACGGGCAGGGCGGCTGAGCTAAAGCCGGCGGTCCAAGGCCTCAGTCCATGCCATAGATGGAGACCGGAATCCCTTCCATCCGCACCTTGATCTGCAGCGCCGTGTACAGCGAAAAGTGCCGGGCCTGCTGCAGATTGCCGCCCTGGAACCAGAGTGCTTCCTGCTTGGTCGGCTTCCACATGTTGCGCAGTTCACCTTCCCAAGGCCCGGGATCCTTTGCGGTATCGGAACCAAGGCCCCAGCACAGGCCGATCTTTTTGGCGACCGCCGGAGATATAAGCTGCGCCGCCCAGTCGTTCATCGGCCCGTAGCCCGTCGCATAAACGATGAGGTCGGCGGGCAGGGTGGTGCCGTCGGCCATGACCACGGCATCGTCCGTGAAATGGCTGATCTGCACGCCGGACTTTAATGCGATGTGGCCCTCGATGATCAGGTCCGAGGCGCCGACGTCGATGTAGTAGCCGGCCCCACGCCGCGCATACATCAAGCCGATGCCGCTTTCGTCTTCACCGAACGTCAGCATGAATCCTGTCGCCCTGAGCCGCTCGTAGAACGCGGCGTCCTCCTGCTTGATGCGCGCGAACACAGGCTTGGCGAATTGCGTGAGGATGCGGTAGGGGATCGAGGCTGCCATCAGGTCTGCGCGGTCGGCATTCATGCCGGCAGCCACCGCCGCTTCCGAATAGAGCGGCCGCCCATGACGCTCCAAGGCTTCCGCTTTCACCACCAGTGTCGGCGAGCGCTGGATCATGGTCACGCTCGCGCCGTGCTCCCACAGGTCGGCTGCGATATCGTGCGCGGAATTGTTGGCGCCGATGACGACGCATCTCTTGCCCGCATAGGGAGCGCCGTCCTGATGCTCGCTCGAATGATGCGCAATGCCCCGGAAGCGATCCTGGCCTTCGAATACCGGCCGGTTTGGGACCCCCGACATGCCGGTTGCCAGAACCAGCTGTGCAGGATTCAACGTTATGATTTGGCCTTCGCGTTCGACCTTGACGGTCCAGCGCTTTGAGCCGTTGTCCCATTCAGCCCGCTTACAGGTCGTTGAATTCCATATGTCCAGTTCCATGATGGAGGCGTAGGCTTCCAGCCAATCGCCCATTTTGTCCTCTGGCGTGTAGATCGGCCAATGATCCGGAAAGGGCAGATACGGCATGTGATCGTACCAAACAGGATCGTGCAGGCAGAGCGATCTGTAGCGTCTGCGCCAGCCATCGCCCGGCCGCTGCAATGCGTCGACGATCAACGTCGGAACGCCAAGCTGCTTCAATCTTGCGGCGAGGGCGAGGCCCCCCTGACCGCCGCCGACGATCAGGCAATAGGGTTGCCGCGATATGCCGAGTTCGGCTTTCTCGTCAGTTCGCCCGTCGAGCCAGCTCCGCCGGCCCTTCACGACGCCGCGCGTCGTGCCGGCGATACGTGCTGGTCCGCGCTTCTCCTCGTGCGCCTTCAATTCGCGCAGCGTGGTGAAAAACGTCCAGCAGCGCCCATCCTTCAGCCGCAAGTGGCCCTTGCCGCGCCCAATTGCGGTCTCGAAACTGAACCAGGCCCCGATGGTGTCGCCCGGTTCATCTGTTTGCTCGATCCGCCATTTTTCCGGCTTTACCTCGCCCAGACGCTCAAGCAGCATATTCCAGATGCGCTCGCGGCCTTCGAGCGTGACGATATTCCAGGTAAAGGCCAGAAAATCCCGCCAGTAACATTCATCCGCGAACAGCGCCTGAAGCCTGGCCTTGTCGCGCGCGGCAAGCGCAGCATGGAAGTCCGCGAGCCAGCGCGCGGGTTGTTGATCGGACGACATCGAACAGCTTCACTTTCTCGAACAGAATATATGATATATGATAAAATGGATGGCGACGACAAGCTTCGTGCGCCACGATCGCATTTTTAGTAAGCAACGATTGTTATCGCGCGCTCTTCGGCTTCGCTCAACCAACGGCTCACGCACGGGTCGATTGCAACATTCGGGATCGAGATATGGCTTTGACGGGTTTCGTTTCGAGCAGCCGCGAGAACCTGGCATCGCGCACCTATGGCCAGTTACGCGAGGCCTTGATGGCAGGACGGTTCTGGCCCGGTCAGCGATTGCGCATTCGGGAGCTTTCCGAGGCGATGGGGGTGAGCGACACGCCCGTGCGCGAAGCCATTATGCAATTGGTTCGCGAGGGCGGCCTCGAGATGCGTTCGGGCCAGTCCATTACCGTGACCCGATTGTCGCTAACGCGCTACCGGGAGCTTCGCGAGATACGCTTGTTCCTTGAGGGACTAGCGACTGAAAAGGCTGTGCCGTTGCTGACGGGAGCCGACCTCAAACAGCTCAAGAAATTGCATGACGCGCTGGTGCGGGCCGAGAAGGACGGCGACTCTGAAGCCGCTACGCTTACCAACTTCAATTTCCACTTTCTGATCTATCGCGCGTCGCAAGCCGAGGATCTGGTCTCCATCCTGGAGACCATCTGGCTTCGCAACGGACCTCTTCTGAAGTTTCTCTACCCGCACGCGCGTCCGACCTATCCCGGGCGCCATCAGCATTTGATCCTGCTGGAAGCGTTGCAGGAGCGCAACGCCGCTGCGGCCCGCCAGGCAATCCAGGATGACATCCTCGAGGGTGGTGCATTGCTCGTGAAATTGCTGTCAAGAATCGAGAAAGGCGAGGCCGTCGTCAAGGAAGATGCCGAAGGCAACATGCATCTGGAATTCCTGACGCCGGCAGTGGGATGAGGTCATGCGGGATTGGCTTGCCGGGCATTCGCTGACCGCCGATGACAATCAGGATATATGATATATTCTAGGATCGGGTTTCTGCTCTTGGCGCGGAGCGGGCCGCCCCGCCGAACAAGCTTGAATGCGCCGACAAGATTTGGTTGCAACCCTCATTCCGGACGGCGTCATGACAACAGGCACTATTGACCCCGCTTCAAAGCGCCATTTGCCGGACTTCAACAGCGCGGCGACGGTGCCCGGACTGTCCGGAAAGGTCGATCTGCGACGCGATACCTGGGGCATTCCGCATGTCCGCGCGGCCTCGCATCTCGATGCCTTTGCCGGGCTCGGCTTCGCCCATGCGCAGGACCGGCTCTGGCAGATGGAAGCCCTGTTGCGCCGGGGGACCGGGCGCTACGCGCAATGGGTCGGAAAATCAGCGCTGGCCGGCGATGTGCTGGCCCGGCAGGTCGACACCGCGGGCGCCTCGCGGCGCGATTTCGCGCTGCTCAATAAAGACACCAAGGCAATGCTCGAAGCCTATGCGCGCGGCGTCAATGCCTTCATCGGGCAAGGTACATGGCCGGCGGAATACGCCATTCTCGGCGCCACGCCCGTGGCATGGGAGCCGTGGCATTCGATCGCGGTGATGCGCCAGATCGGATTCCTGATGGGCTCGGTATGGTGGAAGTTGTGGCGCGCGGCGGCGCTGCCGATCGTCGGCGCCGCCGAGATTTCGAAATTGCGTTTCGACGATGGCGGCGACGACATGCTGTGCATTCCGCCCGGCGCCGAGGGCGTGCGCTATCTCGCGGCGCTCGCCGACCTCAAGCCCGGTCTCGAAGCGCTGCTGGCCGGCCAGGAGCAGCAGGAAGCGGAAGTCGCCGGCGGCAGCAACAATTGGGCGCTCGGACCGCAGAAAACCGCGACCGGAAGGCCATTGCTGGCGGGCGATCCACACCGCGTGCTGGAAATGCCGAGCATGTATGCGCAGGCTCATCTCGCCTGCGACGACTTTGACGTCATCGGGCTCACCGTCCCGGGTGCGCCCGGATTTCCGAATTTTGGCCACAACGGCAAGGTGGCGTGGTGCGTGACCCACGCCTTCGTCGACATTCACGATCTCTATATCGAGCGCTTCGACGCGGCCGTCGAGAACACCAGCTTCAAGGGCGGCTGGAAGCCGGTCAAGCACCGCGCGGAAACCATTTCGGTGCGCGGTGAAAAGGACGTCAGCATCGACGTCGTCGAAACGATGCATGGTCCGGTTATCGCGGGCGATCCCGCAGGGGGTACCGGCCTAGTGCTTCGCTCGATGCAGTTCGCTTTGCCGGATACGTCGTTCGATTGCACGCTGCCGGTGTTGCGATCCTCTACGGTCGAGGAATTGTACGACGCCGGCCGCGAATGGGGCCTGATGGACCACAATCTTGTCGCCGCCGACACGACCGGCCGCATCGGCAACCGCGTGCGCGCGAAAGTGCCGGTGCGCTTGCGCTCAAATGGCTGGCTGCCGGTGCCGGGCTGGACCGGCGAGCACGAATGGAACGGCTTGATTCCGTTCGAGAAGATGCCGTGCTGCATCGATCCAGTCGAGCAAACCATCGTCACCGCCAACAACCGCGTGATGGAAAACGGCGAACATTATTTTGGCACCGACAGCATGCCGCCGCATCGCGCGCGCCGCATCTGGCAGCGCCTCGCCGAACTCCGGAAGGCGACGGTGGAGGACATGGCGTCGATCCATCGCGATACCGTCAGCGTCATCGCGCTCGAATTCCGCGACCGGATTCGCAAGCTTGCGGTCGATGGCGCGGCCGCGGCGTTGCGCGACCGCATCGTCGACTGGAACGGCGACATGAATGCGGAGTCCAAAGCAGCGGTTGCCTATGTCGCGTTGCGCACGGCGCTGACCAAGCTTGTTGCGGACAAAAGCGGCGTGCGGGCGGTATCCGACAGCCCCTACACCAAAATTCCGCCCGGCATTTTCGGTGAGAGCCAGATCTGGTGGACGGTTCCTCAGCTGCTGCGCGCCGGAGACACGGCCCTGCTGGCGGGTGCTACCTGGGACGAACTGCTGGCGCAGGCGCTGGCCGATGCTGCGAAGGATTGTCCAACGGAAGACTGGGCGACAATGCACAGGCCGAGCCTGCGCCATCCGTTATCGGCGGCCTTTCCGGAGTATGCGCCGTTGCTCGACAAGCCCTGCGGACTGCTCGGCGGCGACAATGATACGCCGTTCGCCACCGGCTACATCGCGCGGCTCGGCATGCGCGCCACCTATGCCGCGCTGTCGCGCTACGTTTTCGACGTCGGCGCCTGGGACAATTGCCAGTGGATCGTGTTTCACGGCGCGTCCGGCCACACCGGCAGCCCGACCTACGACAACCAGAATGCGATCTGGGCCGCCGGGAAAATGGTGCCGATGCTGTACGCGTGGGACAAGATCGAGGCATGCGCAACGTCACATCAGCAATTGCTTCCGTCGTGATTGCAGCGAAGGCCGGACAAGGTTTGCCGACAGCACGTCGTTGAGTCTGCTCTGCTGCGCAAAGTGACCGCAGCGTGAGTATCTTTTCAGCCGAAGCTGCTGCCCGGCGCGTCAAGCCAGCGCTTGTCACCGAAAATATATCATATATCCTCTAGCCCGACGGGAGAATTGATGACAACCGCGCTCGGCCCCATCGATCACAGCCTGCGTAATCGCGCCAAACTGGTCGTGCCCGGCGGCATGTATGGCCACATGCGGGCCGGCGGACTGCCCGAGGGATATCCGCAGTTCTTCGCCCGCGGCGAAGGTTGTCACCTCTGGGATGTCGACGGCCGCAAATATCTCGACTTCATGTGCAGTTGGGGCCCCGTCGTGCTCGGGCATCGCCATCCCGCCGTCGATGCGGCTGCGCGACGGCAGATGGAGCAGGGCGACTGTCTGAACGGTCCCACCGAACGCATGGTCGAACTGGCTGAGCGCATGGTCGATCTGGTGACGCACGCCGACTGGGCCCTGTTTTCCAAGAACGGCACCGATGCGACCACGACCTGCGTGACGCTGGCGCGCGGCGCCACCGGCAAGCGCAAGGTGCTGCTGGCCAATGGCGCCTATCATGGTGCAGTTCCCTGGTGCTCGCCGTATCCGTACGGCGTGATGTCCGAGGATCGTGCGCACATCCTCTATTTCGACTACAATGATGTCGCGAGCCTGGAAAACGCTGTAGATCGTGCCGGTAACGATCTGGCCGCGATCGTTGTTTCGGCGTTCCGTCACGATTATGGCAAGCATCAGGAATTGCCGGACCCGCATTTCGCGGCGCGCGCACGTGCGCTTTGCGACGCCAACGACGCCGCGCTGATTCTTGACGACGTCCGCGCCGGCTTTCGGTTGACGCTGCATGGCAGCTGGGACCAGATCGGTGTGCAGCCCGATCTCAGTGCCTGGAGCAAGGCCATCGCCAACGGTTATGCGCTGTCGGCCGTGATGGGCAACGACCGCTTTCGCGACGCGGCGGCGCAGCTTTATGCCACTGGTTCGTTCTGGTGCGGCGCGACCTCAATGGCGGCTGCGCTCGCGACCATTGATGTGCTTGAGGCCGAAAATGCGCCGGAGCATATGCGGCGGATGGGACAGCGGCTGCGCGACGGCATCGCCGAGCAGGCGCGGCGCTATAACCTCGGTGTTCGGCAAAGCGGCCCGCCGCAGATGCCGACGATCCTGTTCGAGGACGATGCCGACTATGCCCGAGGCTCGCGCTTCGTGCAGGAGGCATTGAGCCGCGGCGTCTACATGCATCCGAAGCACAACATGTTTCTCTCCCTCGCCCATACCGCCGCGGACATCGATTTCGCGCTCTCGGTGACGGACGAGGCCTTCAAGATCGTTGCGAGGCTTTAACACCCAGTTGCCGCGCGTATGCCTGGCGTCGAACCGTAGGAGCGGAGCGAATGAGACAGTGGTTTGCAAGACGGGGCGTCGTCCTGGCGCTGACTCTCATCATCGGAACTTCGTTCGCGGACATCGGCAGCACACAGGCGCAACAGCCCAAGAAGGGCGGCACGCTGGTCTATGCCAGCGTCTCCGGACCGGGCACGCTCGATCCATACATGGCATCAAGCGCCGTCGAACTCGAGGTCATCCACAATTTGTTCGAAGGCCTCGTGACGCTCGACGCCAACAACGCAACCCGTCCCATGCTGGCGGCGAAAGCCGCCGCCTCGGAGGATTTCAAGACCTATACGTTCGAACTGCGCAAGGGCGTCAAGTTCCACAATGGCCAGGAAATGACGTCGGCCGACGTCAAGGCGTCGTTCGAGCGCTACCGGCGCATCAGCCCCGCCGCCAAGAATTATGAAGCGATCGACCATTTCGAAACGCCCGATCCCTACAGCTTCGTCATCGCGCTCAAAGAGCCTAACGTCGTCCTGCTCGACATCATCAAGTCGCCGATCTATCCGCTGATGATCCTCCCCGCCTCGCAGAAGGACAAGCCGGCCCGCGACATCGAGGTGATCGGCACCGGCCCCTACAAGTTCGGCGAATGGGTCAAGGACAGCCATCTCGTCATCACCCGCTTCGACGATTACGTGGCCGACATCAGTGCACCGGGTCGCGACGGCTATGGCGGGCGTAAAACGGTGTATCTCGATGCCGTCCGCTATCGCTTCATGCCGGAGGCGACGACCCGGATCGCGGCGCTGCAGAACGGCGAAGCGCAGCTGATTTCCTCCGTCCCCAGCGAACTCAGTGCCCGCGTCACCCAGCGCAAGGATCTCGCCATCCGCGAAGTCTTTCCGGTGCTCGGCAGCTACATCATCGTTAACTCGCAGAAGGGGCTGACCGCCAATGTGCTGATCCGGCAGGCGATCGCCGCGGCGATCAACGTCGACGAGATCATCGAAGGCGCCGGTGGCCTCAACAAGCGAAATCCGTGGATGTCGTTTCCCGGCACACCGTATTATCTCGGCGAAACCGCCCCGACGCCCTGGTACGACATCAAGGATCCGGCCAAGGCGAAGGACTTGCTGAAGCAGGCCGGCTACAAGAACGAAAAGATCATCATCGAGACCAACAGCAATTATCAGTGGATGCGCTCCACCATGCTGATCGTCGCCGAGCAGCTCAAGGCGGCCGGCATGACGGTCGATGTCCAGGTCACCGACTGGACCACCAACGCCTCGCACATGCAGCAGGGTACCGGCGACTGGAACCTGTCCACCACCGCCTTCGGGCCCGACCACATTCTGGGGCCGCAGCAGTGGCGGCCGATGGTGTACACCTTCCCTCACATTGTCGGGAACGAGGCCCTCGACAAGGCCTACAGCGAATTCTTCATGGCGCCGACGCTTGAGGCGCGACGGGCCAGCTGGCTTACGATCCAGAAAGAGGTGCTCGGCGGCGCCTATCTGATCAAGATCGCGGACACCGGCCGGCTCAGCGGCTATTCCAAAAAACTACAGGGCCAGAACGATTATGCCGGCGTGCTGCAGCTTTGGGACCTGTGGCTTGATTGATGTCCGGAGCGTTTTCCAGCGAAGTGGAGGCCGGTTCGCGTCAAGAAAACGCGTCAAATCATAGATCCAGAGCCCCGTTCCGATTTCATCGGAGCGAAAAGGGCTCTGGTATCGCCACGCGGAGGAGGCTGCTCTGATACGCATCGTGGCCCTGAAATTTCTGCAGGCCGTGCCGGTTATCGTGATCATCTCGATCCTGGCATTTCTGCTGCTCAGCCTGCTGCCCGGCGATCCCGCCATCATCATCGCCGGCGAGCAGGCGTCGCCCGCGGCGGTCGAACAGGTGCGCAGGCAACTTGGCCTTGATCGGCCGTTCTTCGAGCAACTCGCAATCTGGCTGTTCAATCTGGCGCGGGGCGATTTCGGCTCCTCGCTGATCCTGCACCAGAGCGTGCTCTCGGCCGTGGTGGAACGCCTGCCGGTCACGCTGTCCCTTGCCGCGCTGTCGATTTCCTTCACGATACCCGTCGGCGTATTGTTGGGTTCGGTCGCTGCCTATTTTCGCCGGACCTGGATTGACTCGCTGGTGATGACAACGGCGCTGCTTGGGGTGTCGATCCCGGCATTCTGGATCGCCATCCTCGGCGTGATCCTGTTCAGCGTGCAGCTTGGTTGGGTGCCGTCGAGCGGCTTTGCGCCGATTTCGCAAGGGGTGGGGCCATGGTTTTCCTCGATTGCCCTGCCGGCGTTGATCCTGTCGTTGTTCCAGATCGGCTTCCTGTCCCGCATGACGCGCTCGGCAATGCTTGACGTGCTCGGCCAGGATTATATCCGCACCGCGCGTGCCAAGGGGCTTAGTGAATGGCGGACGGTCGGCAAGCACGCGCTGCGCAACGCGCTGATCCTGATCATCACCGCCACCGGCATTCTGCTGAGTGCGGCGATCGGCGGCTCTGTGATCATCGAGCAGGTGTTCGCGCTGCCGGGGATCGGCCGCATGGTGGTGCAGGCGATCATGGCGCGCGATTATCCGCTGGTGCAGGGCACGATGCTGATCCTCGGCTTCACCTTTGTGATGATCAATCTGACCGTCGATATTCTCTACACCCTGGCGGATCCGCGGGTGCGTCATGACTGACGTCGGACTGGGATCGCTGGCGACGGCTTCCGTGATCGCGGCTCCGCGTGGCCACGGTACGCTGCGCCGCCTGCTGCGCCATCGCTCCTTCATGATCGGTTTCTCGGTGATCCTGCTGTTGACGCTGGCTGCCGTGCTGGCGCCGCTGATCTCGCCGGTCGATCCTTCCGCGATGCGGGTGCGTTTGCGTTTCCGTCCGCCGTCGTCGCAATTCTTGTTCGGCACCGACATGTTCGGCCGCGACGTTTTTACCCGCGTATTGTATGGCGCGCGGATATCATTGTT
>Ga0307510_10003819_pt1 | contig 17644 bp, 8 predicted proteins | sample 12_EM_MG_FD_207224 | JGI IMG/M metagenome (GOLD analysis project Ga0307510, IMG submission 207224) | Populus trichocarpa ectomycorrhiza microbial communities from riparian zone in the Pacific Northwest, United States - 12_EM | ecosystem: Host-associated > Plants > Roots > Unclassified | place...
GACACGACCAATACCTATTTACAAAAGACCAAATCTCTCTTTGATGAGCTTGCTACTGCTGGACAACCCATTGCGTTGGCAGATTCAATCTCTATGTTTTTAGGGGTTTGTGTGGAGAATTCAAAGACTTGGTTACTAGCCTCTCCACCAAAACTAAGACACTTGCTTATATTGAGTTATATAGCCATCTACTCACCCATGAATATCTTCATAAAATTACTCTTAATTATGACCAATGTTTTAGCCTCTCTGCTGCCTACCCTGTCCAGCGGCTCTTCAACCATCCTTCCATATTCTTATTCCCTGGCTGCTACTGAGCTTGAAATTTAGTTAATGTTTGCATTTGTAGAATCTTCACTAGCGTCCAATTTTTTTAACCCAACTACAACCCCACAAATAAGAATATTATGTAATATGATGCAATCACAAAAGTTGTCGTATCAAATATCTTTTGGATTTTTTTTTCATTGGATAAGTTTTAGTGCATTTCAGTCATTGTACAAAGAGCATATATAAGAGAAGAGTTTGTAATTTCAAATGCAATCAAGTTAATTATTACTAGCACAAAATAATTGGTTAGGTTAAAACATATAATATAAAGAAATATTGTGGGACAATATATAAAACATTAGAAAAATATATTTTTTATTTATTTTTTAACAACAACAAATATTGTGGGACAATAAAACATTAGAAAAATATAGACATGGGAGAAAATTAAGGATATATAATCAATATAAATTATTCAACAGATTGTCTTAGGAAAAACATTTCAGGGAGAAATTCCGAGTTATTGCCATCAAATAATGTAATGTCATGTTTAAAAAACTGGGGCCAATTTTCCCTCAAATTATTGTATTTCTCTCAGTTATGAACTTAATTATACATGAGATATATTAGTTTTAATCGCTTCAAAAATGCTTAGATATTGTTATCGATACATACTCTAGCTTTTACTGCAAAACTCGAGTACAAGACGTGCTCTTCCCTTGTCCAGATCAAGGAAGCAAATAACAAAATATTTGTCACAACTCTGGCTTAAATGGATCGGCAATCACAGTGTGAAAACGTGTTAAATATTTGTGTGGAGTCTATTCAAAACACAGCATAATGAGCATTATTAGGACTGTAAAGCGTCTATTTTGAACCCATCACTCGCGTTTTGAGAGGTCTATTTCAAACCCAACACCCATGCACAGGGACTTTGTTGTTTTGTAATACTTGCGTGGTAACGTTTTTATTATAACCCTAGCTGGAGACCATAACATAGAAATTTTGGATTCCACGTACTTCTCTGTCACGTACCGGAGTTATTTGGAAGGGAAGCTAGCCTTTTGTCTATGAATTATTAGCTGAGTGAAAGCTTTTGTCCATCAATTATCAGCTCACTGTGAACCAGGACATAAGCCATGACCTCTCTTTTCTCTTGTGCTAGATTATTTAAGAAACAAAAACTGACAAGGAAAAGGAAAAGGCGTTAGAAAAAGGATGACAAACAGAGAATAAAACAAACTCAATGTTTAGAATGATCTGACTGACTCTCATAATTGTGGAAAGTTGGGGTTGTTCTATAGTTTCGTGTATTTGAGTGGGAGTTTTATTAATAGTTTAACCCTATCCAAATCTCTCTTCTTCTTCTTCTTCTTTTTTTTGTTGATTGCAAATCTTGGTGGGAATATTAATCCTATCGAAATCTCTGTGGGGGTTGTTATATTATGGAAAAACTTCAATTTAGTCTCAAATGTATAATCATGTTATCAATTGAATCCCAAATCTTATAATTCTATCAATTTTATGCCAAACATAATCATCCGGACAATATCACTATATGATTTCTTTTTTTTTCTTTCTTTCTTATTAAAGGCACGTGATATATTTCGTCTAATTTGCATATGATCGATTTATACATGCTCAAATTATCACTAATTGTCTATAATATATCAATTTAAAGAATGCGTGGATCATTCGATAATTAAATTTGCTAAAATAAAGAGGGGTGAAGGCCTAAAAAGGCTTTGATGCAAGTATGTAAGTACTATTGAAGAAGATGACTATAAATAAGAAGAAGAGAGATTATAAATCTATAGTTGTTTATATAGCTATTAACCTTGACAACTTGTATGGAGAGAATAATAGAAGGTTCAATCCCTTTACCATCTATTATTTTTAAACCTAATTAAAGGTTGGATGAAGTTTAAATTTGGATCTCGCTGTGTTATTTATTTGGTGGAAAGTACAAACCCTATATTACTTTTAAAGTGTCTATAAGAGTTGTTTAAAAATATATTAATGATTACAATTTAATTTTTTTAATTAAAATATTTTTTTTATTTTTTAAAAAATATTTGTAACATCAACACATTAAAACAATCTAAAAATATATAAAAAGTAATTTTTTAAAAAACAAATGATTTAAGACAACCTCTCGATCTACGTGATATTCTAAATGACTATTTTAATATATTCTTTGATTATCATTAAAAAAAACATATATATAAAGTGAAAGAAAACATAAAAGACGAGAGAAAATGAATGTTCCTTTCTTTTTTCTCAATTACATGCATACATAACGATGACAACCTATAACCCATTATTACTCTCACTCTTTCTTTCTTTTTTCACTAATCCCTATGAACAGAATATGAATCTCTGATCTCTCTCTCACTCTTTCTCAGTTGCTTTACAGGAACCAGTACCATTTTGAGAATGGAAGTGTTGTGAAAGGAAAGAATAAATAGAAAGTAATTAAGACCTACTTGCCTACATGTCCGACTTGATGGACCGATGTTTCCTTGGGGTGTGATCAGATCTGTTGATCCGAAAGAAATAATAGGCAAGAAAAAAGAGATTGTCGGTCAAATTTCTAACATTTATTTTCTTAACTGCCTAGGTTGTCAATACACTCCATGGGTTTTAATCTTATGTGGTGCTTCATTTAACCTGCGTTAAAAATTAAGTTTTAATATTGGTACTATGATATTGTTACAATGCATATTCAGAAGAAAATTGGTATGGATTTTTTTTTATTTACATGAGTGTTCGATGATGGTCGGTTAGGATTAATTTAAGAATCTGTATTATCCGATCCCATGTGAAATGATTATGAAAATATTTATATCTTTTCCTTAATTAGCAAGGTCTGGCATGTGCCAAGAAAGAGCAGAATTCTGTGTTCTTTATTTATTTCTTTTGGAATAAGATTTTAACACAAAATTAATGATTTGTAGAATGGTTTGCAGTCATGACAAGCAGATTGAGATCTCAACCCTTTTTTGCATGCATGGCAAGTTAATAATTACAGCACACCATCGACTACAAAGGTGCCATCGTCGTTCTGTTCTTTCAGCAGAGGAAAAGGTTGAGTGATAACCCCACAAGAAATCTATGGCATATATATATACTTATCCGGATATTGAAGGACCACTGTCCATGAAACATTTTATAGTTTAAATACTCCAATTAATTACAATGGCAGGAGATTAATTTTTTGCGTTTTGTTGCTATTATATATCTTCCCTTCTACACCCGGTAAAGTGGACCTTGTTTCTTTTGATTTACTAACGAATCATAGGCTATAGAATGGATCGGAGATAGCCTTCTCTATTATATCATAATCATTAGAATTCAAATCTTAATTATTTCATTCATGAGTAAGATTTACAGCTAATTTAATGTAGAACGTTAGCTATAAATCTTACTCATGCAATCCTTACAATATACGTGTGTGGGTGCATGTGTAAAGATAAGATCATGTAAGAGCAGGACCACAAATTTCATAAATGGCATATACATGTAAAAATCTGCAAAAAGCTTGTCTGCTATTTCCTCAAAAACATAACCTGCCAACGCCTAAAATCATGTAATAATAATAATAATAATAACAATAATAAAAACAACCCTTTCTTCTCATTCTTTGATCCCAAGCTACTATTCGAAACACTAGCCTAACTAAATGCCTTTTGGAAATAAACTATTTCCCCTTCCTCTTTGCAACTTTTGTGAGTCCAAATCAAAGATTGTTGAGGAGATTTGGAAAGATATCGTTTTATATATAATCTTTGTTTTATTATTCATTATCGCGTCCTTAATTTAAAGCCGGTGTACATAAATGTGTGTGAATATATAGACTAACGATAAATCAAATTCATCTAACAATTCGTCATACATATGGTGCTCGAAGGAACCTCAGCCATTTAGAACTTGCGGCTCCAAGCATGTCCATGTAATAAGGTGGATTAGCATAGAACAAAGGGATTGCAAATCCCCATGAAGGAAAAAAGGAATCGGAATGGAATGTAAGGTGACTCAGTCGCTCAGGGAGAGTACGTAAAAAGAGGAAGAAAATTAAGAGTGTTGGACTGAGAAAAGAAAGCAAAAGCAAAAAAGGAGGACCCCATGATATGATGTTTGTTTGTGAACATTTATTTATTGTATAAACTAGCACGATTTCCTTGCAATTTAGCCCTCTTAATTCCAAATATCTCTAATATTCCTCTAGCTATACATGTATGTTTTGCCCTTTATTTTTATTTTTATTTTCTTTCTGAGTCAGGTAGGGATTTTTTTTTTTTAATGACTAGAAAAAAGAAGATGTGCATAACTTAAGTATGATTTGGAGAATTGGGATTGGATTATGTATTTATAGAGGGGCTCATTTGCCCAACTGAAGGGCTATACGTACTACTGCCATTACCTTTTCTTTTCTTTTCCTCACATTCCCACCCCAAAAGGCTGAAGCTATTTTTGCTCATGTTTATAGGCATTATCCTTAATTTGGTCCCCATCTAAAGTATTATGGCCAATTTCACCATTTCCAATGCCTTCAGAAATTCACCAGTTTTCAGCTTCATCTTCCATTTACTAGTAGAATTCATTTTTCTGACCGTGAAAAGGATTTTTTTATATATATATTAGAGATATAATTAGATATGCTAGGAGTGGTACTCCATCATCTCATAAGAACATGAGGTCTATTATGAAAAATATTCATGAATCCCATGTTCTCGTGAAATGATAAAGCAGTAAATAATTCCTCTGTTTAGACAAGGAAATGTCAACAATAATGGGCATCGAGCCCATATAGAGAGAGGGCTACATAAATTTGCACCACTTCTATCGAGAGACTCCCTCCCAAGCTGCTGCCCTCCAAAAACCTTCACCGAAAAAACCAAAATCACACACCAAAACCCAATTGTACCCTTCACAAGTGCCCATAAACTACAGGGGACGGCATGTTATAAATTCTATTTAAAAAAAACAACTTGAGCCGATGACTTGTTTTTTGCTCTTTTTTTCAAAAAAACAAAAAAACTAAGCATGTGACCGTTGCTTTCTTGCCCAACAACGCCCCACATTTTTTATTTAGTTTGATTAAATTTGTTTTTATAATTCATTTTTTTTATTTATATCCTCTTTCTCTCATATTTTAAGATTCTTTAATTAGCTTAACTGTTTTTTTTTTAAATAATAATCAATCGTGTAGGTGTTTTCTATAATTTCATAATGCCTCAATGAAATCATTGTAATTTATTTTAAAATTTTGGATAGATCAATTATATATGCATGATGCATTTATAATAAGAATGAAAACCATATGTATTTAGCTAACTTAGCAACTAGGATAAACATCCAAGAAAAATAAAATAAAAAAGACAATCTAAGTAAAATATTTATATGTACATCTATCTTTAGCTTCTTATTAAAAAGATTAATTTTCTATTTTAATCTTTAATATTTATGATTTATCAATTCATATATATTCCAAGACATAGACATCATCTTTTCATTTCTCAAATAATAAATTTTCATTATATTAAGAAAACCACAGCATATATATAGCTTGCATTCATAATAATGACACCTACTCCTTTAAAATTGAACTTGGAATCCTACCTCTAGCACGAGAGTTAACGGCTAAAAAACCACAGCATCGATCTTGTTGTGATCACAGCTTCGATCATTGAGCACGAGCAATTTTATTGATTAATAATTTCCAAACCAAAACAAAACAAAACAAAAGGGGATTGATTGAGTGATATTGATTTAAGCTAGATCCGTGCATGGTTATAAATCATGGTTTTGCTTTTATCATGTGGGCCTTAATGTCCCGTTTAATGTAGCTTGTGATTTTACCCCTTTTCTTCCTTTGTTGAAAATTTGTTTCGGAAATGACTGACCAAATCATTAGGGCTCCCAAAGATGACACAAAAGAATTACGCCATCTTCAATTAATTTCATAAAGGGATACTTTTCTTCCAAGAAGAGAAATCCCCATCCTTCCCCTCTTGATCGATATCATCACCGACTTTAAACCTTGAAATATTATGCCCTAATGATTTGGGCACCCACCCCTCAAAATAATTGCCCTTATTTCAATCAAGACCACAATTTTCTTAGGCAAAAGGGGCATTGATAACCCAACTAGACGAACCTAATTAATGCATTATACAAGCAAAAGAGCACGTACGAAGGTATATAGCCAGGAGTGCTCTCCATCTCTTTAAAGCAAGAGTACCCCCCCCACTTCAATATTTCTCACTATGTTAACTTTTCATCTTTTCTTGCAATGGATCGAATATAGTCATATGAAGCTCTCGATCCTCAGAAGCAAGATGATAAAAGTCGTTAAAAGGGTATTTATTGCTAGTATTTTCTTTAGCACTATTACCCTTATAATAAATAAATCTTCTAGCACGAAAATATGATCTCCTAGACGATATCTATGACTTTAAACGACTAAGACCATGTTTGAATGAATGTTATTTCTCTACTTTTTTGACCCAAAAACAAAAGGTTGTTTTAAGCGTTCGAGGTGGTGTTTGTGAGTACACCAGCACAAGAATTGACTCGGCACGCTGGATTTTATTTGTGCACATTAACTCTAAACTTTTTCATGTGTTGCACGATGAGGATCAAATAATTATGTAGCATTCGGATAGAGATCAAATGACGATTTCGTTTGACTTCATGATTAAGGAGGATCTTCTAGATGCATGGTGGAAATAATTTTTATTTTTTTTTCCCTCAGCTGGGAGTGTTATCGTGCAACGATGGACGATTTTTTTGGATTCTACCCTGAAACGATAACAGGAGTTATTTAGTGATATTTTTCTTCAGAAAGTAATTCCATGTCTCATCGATTAACATAGAGAACAACAACATGGTTGTAAATACGAATCTGGTGTTCTTTGGCTTTACGAATTGCATGTGCCTTTTCCAAATACTTTAAACTGAAGCACTTTTTTGGTGGTGGCATAGCAATCTGCAAATTTATTTTGGCTCCTTTTAATGCAATGAAAACTTGGGAAAATAACCCTTGAATCCATCTTTTAAGTCCTGTAAGATGCTATTCTTGGAAGTCTCCCCGTTCGAGTAGTTTCTCCTTGTTCAAATTTCAGATTAAAGAAGTTAAATTCTAATATTGTTTATTTTCTTAATTTGATAATGAACCTGCTATTTGTTTGCACTAAAGTAATTAATTATGCATGCAAATCTTGAGGAGATTAATGTTTTTAATGTGGGTCCATTTCCCCTTGTTAATTAAACCTCTTTAATTCGTTTTGCATGGCAAGATATCATAATCACATCCCACATCACGCAAGAGTTTGAAATATTCACTAAAGTTAGCTTTGAGGATTCTCATCATATATATATATATAACAATTGAGCTATAATGTCTAGTAATTTTTCCCCACAATCTTGAGCTAAATTATATATATATATATATATATATCATTCCTAGAACCTCGTCTAATATTTAAATGTTTAGATGATGCACTAAAACATTTTTTATTACTTTAATACAATTATGTTGTATATGATTCTTGAATAATAAGAAAAATCAAATTGAAAAACAAGTACTACATCATGATAAAGAGAGAGTCGAGATGATAAAAAATGTTAGAAAAAAGAACTATTCTTAAAAAATAATGGGTGCATGATAATACTAACAAATTTCATGGATTTGAGGTTAGCTTATCATTTGTTTATGGAGTTATTATATGCGTTTTGATTTTATTTAATAAGATATTCATTCAATAATATTAGAGCTTATTAAATTAGATAGTTAAAATTAATTAGGTTTGATTTAAAAGACTTAGAATCGATGATGTGATTTTTATATATATTACTTTGTTTTTTTTAATACTTAGAGATCAGATATCTATATTCATATTTATCTAAGAACTTTTTAATTTATTATTTGGTTAAATATCGTTTAGTTTTTACTTGATTTTCATATAAAATGGTAGTTTTTTGTTAATGTATGCAACCTACATGATATTTTTTTTCCCATTGATTCCATGTGTGTGTCTATTTCTATTAACATTTGATAGATAAAAAAATTTATTCTAATAAATAAAGTCATTAAACACAATAGAGTAAATAACTCGTGTTGTGTAGTCGAATATCTTGATTTACATCTATTTCTTGATTTTTTTTCAGTTTAGTCTTTAGTTATTGTTAATGATTTTTTTTGCATTTATCAACATAGATGGTTTTTTATTTATTTAATTAAATGAATATATAATCTTTTTTATTTACACTTAGGATTTTTTATGTTAACAATATATTAAAAAAACTTGCATGTTTATTTTATTTTTAAAAAAAAAAAATTATCCAACCCGCGGTAAAGTTAAGTTTTATTCAGATCCCTGTTTATTAAGACCCTACAATATTATAGTTCAATTGAATCGCTATAATTCGATAGTGAAAAACTAACCAAAATTTTCTATCATCTGTAAATTACTAATACAAAGAATTACAGTTACTATGAAACAAAATTATATAGAAAATATGACATACTCCTTGATGTGCAAGCATGGACAACCATTGGAAGAAAACAGGGAAAAGGATGAGAAAAACCGATCAAGAATATATATTTCTTGATGTGCAAAGGACAACCAACAGTACGACTGTGTGTTGCTTACATGAACATGATGTGAACATAGTTGTCTATTAGCACAGCAGATTTCTTTTTTTTAACCTCCTTTTGTTTTTTTTGTTTAGTAAACATATAAAAGGGTTTTCTCAAGTGGTTTGTTGGAAATGAATGGGATTAAGACAAAATGCCATTGCAGGTTGGAGAACCAGAGAGCTGAAAAAGAACCAATAATGCTATATAGGATAGCAGACAGAGGGCTGCTTTTTGAGTACTTTGGGAATAAAATGCTGTCTCTCTACGAGGATTGGCGTGAAGAGAGAGAGAGGGACACCTTTTTTTTTTACCCTTTTATCTTTCAATGAAAACTTATAGTTAATATTTATATAGAAGCAACATATGATAAACATGAAAAAGAAAAAATAAATAAATTCCAACTTTCCTTTTTATCTCTCATCACTGTCTGGCCTTCTTTTGATCCACCTTTTCTCTTTACTACTTTTTTTGAATTTCTGCTGGTTTGTCTGTCCATTCAAAGAGGATGTGTGGAAAAACGCAGGGGGGGTTATCTCTCTACCTATGCACAAATTTCTGACTTGTGGGTACTGTTTATTGACCCCTTTTTTCTCATGAAATACCATTTAATTTGCATAGAAATAACACAGCAGAAAGTATTCGACTTTCCTATCGGTGTTAATTGATTAGTATTCCCTCGCTAAAAAATATGCACAACACTTAGCACCAAAAATGCTATCCTACAAAAGATTTTGCTACTGGCAAAGCCATCATATTGTTTTGGCTCTTTTAATCTTATCCTATGTATTAATATTAAACGCACCCACATAAGTTTTTCTTGAAGAAGGTAAACAAATTTAGTAAGATTTAGATTGATATCTTCCTTTTGCAGCTTTTGATCACCTAGATAGGGAGAAAATTTAGTATAACTCGTAAATATAATACGAGTCTATGAGTCTATCATGCATGGCATGCCATTAAGATCTTAATTACAGTATGGTTTTGATACTTGCAAGTCCCAACAAAAAGAATATGATAGTTAAAGGTAACCCTTTTTTTTTTAATCATAATTATCACCAAAACATAAATAAATCAAGTGACCTATTAGAGTGCCATTGAGAGAGGGAGGTGATAAAAAGATGGAGCAGTAGCCCTGTTAACTGTAAACTCAGGACAGTGAAACAAAGTACTGGATAAGTGGAAATAAGAAGAGAAAAAAAAGCTGCCCTACTGTATTTAAAAATAAATAAAAAGATCAGCAATCAACAAGGAGTATAAAGAAGGTGGAGCGGTCGAGACTTGCTCTACTAAGATCTCTAAGCTCTCCTTTCAAAACATCTCACTATCCATTTTCAGTTCAAGCCTCCAAAACCGAGCTGGTAGTTCTAGTTTTGTCTCCTCTAAGCACAAGAGAGGAAATTAGCCAGCTCTTTTTTCAAGCTTAAAGCATTAGGACTTGCAAGAAAGAGAGGTACTCGGGGTGGTGTAAGGGGGAGAGAAAAAAATAATAAAAACAAAGTACAGAGAGAAGTTTAGTTCTGACAATACATAGGTTTCTTTCAAAGGGGGTGGCGTGGGGGGTGGGTTTTAGCCAAGTTATGCGCTCAGGAGCTTGTACGGTCCAGCAGACCCTCACAGCAGAGGCTGCTTCAGCATTGAAGCACTCTCTTAGCTTGGCAAGGAGGAGAGGCCATGCTCAGGTCACTCCTTTGCATGTAGCTGCAACCTTGCTGAGCTCAAGAACTAGTCTTTTGAGAAGGGCTTGTCTCAAATCACAGCCTCATCAAACTTCACATCCTCTTCAATGCAGAGCTCTTGAGCTTTGCTTTAATGTTGCACTAAACAGACTTCCAACAACTCCTGTTCCTTTACTTCATGGCCAGCCATCTTTGTCCAATGCTTTGATTGCTGCCCTTAAAAGAGCTCAAGCACATCAAAGAAGGGGTTGCATAGAGCAGCAGCAGCAGCAGCAGCAGCCTCTTTTGACTATTAAGGTTGAGCTTGAACAGCTTATATTATCCATCTTAGATGACCCTAGTGTTAGTAGGGTTATGAGAGAGGCTGGGTTCTCTAGCACTTCCGTCAAAAACAATATAGAGGACTCTTCGGCTTCTTCTGTGTTTCAGTGTTATAGTACTTCTGGTGGGGTTTTCTCTTCACCTTGTTCCCCCTCTGCTACTGAAACTCAAAAAGAGGTCATTAACCCAACTACCTTTTGGCAAACCCATTTCTTGAATTACACTTCTGAGAAAAACCCAGTTCTTCTTTCACCACAGAAGAAAGTTTCAAGCAACTATTTCACAGATTCTGGTTCTGTGAAGGAAGATATCAAGTTGGTTTTGGAGGTTTTATTGAGAAAGAATGTTGTGATAGTTGGTGACTGTGTACCTGTAACTGAAGGTCTTATTGCAGAGTTGATGGGAAGGTTAGAGAGAGGAGAGGTTCCAATGGAATTGAAGCAAACTCGGATTATTGAGTTCCAGTTTGCACCAGTTTCTTTGAGGTTCATGAAGAAGGAAGATGTTAAAATGAATCTCTCAGAACTGAAAAGAAAAGTGGATTCTCTAGGTGAAAGTGGGGCCATTATCTATACAGGGGACCTGAAATGGGCTGTTGAAGAAACTGTCGGTAATGGAGAGGTATCTGGTTATAGTCCAGTAGATCATTTAGTCACAGAAATTGGCAGGCTACTATCTGAATATAGTAGCTCAAACACAAAAGTATGGTTAATGGCCACTGCAAGTTATCAAACATACATGAAGTGCCAGATGAGACGACCATCTATTGAGATTCAATGGGCACTTCAAGCTGTCTCGGTTCCTTCAGGTGGACTTGGTTTGAGCCTCCATGCATCCAGGTAACCTCCTGCTCTATTGTTGTTATTATTATTTTGTTTAATTCATGTCTGATACCTGTTATTATATCTGGATGGAGAAATGCATGAATTTCCCATTGATTGTCATCAATTTCTTGAAGCTTTATTTGTTTTTGTACTTTTCTTGCTGTGCATGCCTTTATGGTCTGAATGAGGCCAAAACCACTGTGAAAAGTATGGTTTGGTGGTGAGACAGATCACAGATATGAATCATTGTCCTTATGTTACTTTGTTTTGTCAGGATACATGCAGCAACTGCACATTGCAGATTTTTCCTATAGCAGAATCATTAGAAGAAAAAAAAAGGGGAAAAAGTAAAAATGAAGGGTTTTCAAGGTTGCATTTGTTTTACTTTTTTGATGATCAGTGACTTCAAATTTGATCAGTCTTTATTTCTTTGAAAGAATATATAGGTAGGAATCATCCATTTTGAACAAAGATCTTAGTCGATACTTGATAGAGTCTACTCTGGACCTCCATTTTCTAATCAACCTTTTCCTTTTCTGACATGTCTATTTCTGTTGTCTTTTTAATTCTTATAGCACTGACTCCATTTTTGCCACTATATTTTCATAATGCTCAGTTCAAAACACAACTACACACAAATACACACACAGATTCGGGGAGGGAGAACTAAAACTTTGACACTCCAACAACCTTGAAACATTACTATTAGATGAATGTTTTAAATTTTTATTGGCCCTAGACAAGATAGTAGTAGTATACTACTCTGCATTTTTAGTGTCCACTTTGCGTCTGCCCTCCCTGACCTTGATTATCTGTGTTTACTAATATGAATTTTGTATAACGAACTTGCCATTGGCAGCATCTCCAATAACCCATCTCATGTGCTGGAAACAAAGCCATTCATTAATAATGGCAAGGAGGAACAGGATAAATTCACTTGTTGTCAAGAATGCACCTCTAATTATGAGAAAGAAGTTCAATTGCTTAAATCAGGACAGCAGAAACATTTACTTCCTTGGCTTCAACCTCAAGGCACCAATTCCAATCAAAAGGTAATAAAAGATGAGGGATTTTTGTTTCAACAACATTTTTTTTAAAACAGAATATATATATATATATATATATCAACTGGATGATCTATTTAAAACCTTTAGTTAAACTTTCAGGATGAATTGGTTGAGTTGAGGAGAAAATGGAACAGATTGTGCCACAGCCTACACCACCAAGGAAGGCAAAGCAATTTGAATTCTACTTTATTCAACAATCAAAGCATGCTTGGAAAAAACTACTCATTTGCTTCATCATATCCTTGGTGGCCAAGCCAAAACAGCTTCTTCCCAGATTCAAATTCAATCTCCTTTGCCGATTCAGCTTTGAAACCTAACTACAGCTCCAGTAATGTGCCTAAATTTAGAAGACAGCAATCATGCCATATTGAGTTCAACTTTGTTAATGGTTTTCAAAAGAATGAACCAGAGGAACCAAACTTGGATTCTCTAAAGAATTCTGAAGGCAAGGAAGTAAAGATCACCCTTGCTCTTGGTAATTCTTTGTTTTCGGATATAGGCAAACTGGAAAAAGGGAGAAGTGATCATTTGTGCAAACTACTGAAAGAGAATGTCCCTTGGCAGTCTGAAATTATTCCTTCAATAGTGGATGCTATGGTTGAATCCAGGTCAACTGAAAAAGACACTTGGTTACTGATTCAAGGGAATGACACTCTTGGAAAAAGAAGATTGGCACTTGCAATTTCGGAGTCTGTATTAGGCTCTGCTGATTTGTTGCTACACTTGAACATGAGGAAAAGAGATAATGAGGTGACCTCATATTCTGAAATGCTTGCAAGAACCTTAAGAAACCAAGAAAAACTTGCAGTTTTTGTGGAAGATGTAGATTTGGCTGATATACAGTTCTTGAAATTCCTTGCTGATGGATTTGAAACTGAAAGATTTGGAGAATCAAGTAATAAAAGAGAGGGAAATGGCAGCCAAGTAATATTTATCTTGTCCAAGGGTGACTCCACCGTCTATGAAGACAGGAAGATGGATGATTCTGTTATCAAGATGACACTGAAAGTGAATGAAACAAGAACTGCTAGTTTTGGAACACCCAACGTTGACCACAAGAGAAAAGCTGAGTGGGAGATTTCAAGCAAGGCTAATTCTCCAAGAGTCAATGAAAAGGAAAATGCATATTGGTTTCCTGATGAAAATGGAAACAAGAAGAAAAACTTCTCAAGACAGTCAAGTTTCAACACCCTTGATCTCAACCTGAAGGCCGACGAAGACGATGAAAGCAAGGGAAGACCGGGGGAATTCAGCCCCATTTCAAGTGATCTGACTCGTGAGACCTCATCCGATCACCTTAGTCCAAAAGGGCTTCTTGATATGATCAAGAACCGTTTTGTATTCGATCGAAATCAAGGTCGTGATAGAGAAATGAAAGGGGTTTTGTCGTCCAAGATCAAGAGAAATTTTGATGAGGTTTTTGGGGATCAAAACGGGGTATACTTTAGCATTGAAGAGAGGGTATTAGGGGAGGTATTAGAAGGGTCAGGTACTTTTGTGAATAGTCAGTTTGAGAAATGGCTAAAAGACATCTTTCAAACAAGCCTGAAAACAGTTAAATTGGGAGGTAAAGAAGAAGGTATAGGTGTTAGGCTTTGTTTTGGGTTTACAAGTGATAGAGTTTTTGAGGATGGCTTCATGGGTACATGTCTCCCTAAGAAAATCCAGGTTTCTTTCACGGACTGACTGGCTAGCTAGTCTCTTCTGTAAAATCCATCACCAAATGACATTGGATCACAATGTCCCTGTGTAACTGCTAATCTTCATAATAGGATGTGTTCTGTTTCTTTTTTTGCCCCCTTCTGCCTTTCCTGCTACATCCTCGAGATTCATTTCATTACCATCATCTAAGTTCCATAGCATGACAGCAACTAGGTCATTGTGCAGGGAATGCAATCCTGGGCCAAGCAAAACAGACATGCACACAATGTTTGAGTCCAGGGTTGCGTTTTTCATAAGAGCCCCTGGATACGCAAAACTGTGACTAATTTATGGCATTTAACATGGGTTGTTTAATCTCTAAAACATTTCTCACTATTCAAACTTCAAGCTGGTTTGAAAGGATACTCTCCCACTGACACCACTCCTCCACCTTAGCAAATGTCATCTGTATTATATGCATCAACAGACTAGTATAAAACTGAAGATTTTAAAGGCTAAGGTTAGGATTTAGATAGCAGAGCTCTTCCACACTTTTGCTGGGCCAACAGAGCCAAAGAGTAGGATTCCTCCAATAAGAAATCTTTGAACCAGTTCTTGGGAGTCACTATGGCACTTGACATTCTAAATCTTCTTGCAAGACAGGTTTTTTTTTTTTCCTGTTCTGTTGTAGTTACTAATGAAGGCGCAATACCAACAACCCGAAACCTGCCCTCTAATTAATTTTTGTAGGAGAGTGCACTAGACTAGATTAACATTTAATTAATTCTCTTAATACAAGCTTATCATGCAGTGGAGACATTCAACTTGAGCTGTATTCTCAGCATCCATCAATTATTGCTCCATATAAAACGCCATGCAATGATCCATTCCTCGTTACAAACTTAATTAATCATAATGAGATAATAATGAAGCAAAAGAAAGGAAAAGGAGAGACCATATTGCCTCAGTAATGATGAGAGATTGACACCTTAAGAACCTAAACAGCTTAATATATACATCTCGTAGTGTAAGATTAAGCACAGAGTGGAAGGTTTTTAGCATGGAAGATGTGGAACTCACTCACTTCTTAAGAAAGTCTTCTTAATTAAAGATGTTATCCTAATTATGATTATTTTTAATTTCCAATTCATCCACTCTTTTGACTGAAACAATAATGAACAATCCTTCCATATAATCAAATATTTCATTCTCAAACACGATTGGCTTCACACAAAAAGAAGCCCCCCTCTCCACTACAAGCCAAACACTACACTTTCTGCTCAAGAAATTTATTTTCTTTAAGCTAAGTAGCATCATTATTTTGACCTAAAGGACTCGTAATAATAAGCGAAGGTATAATTGCATCGAACGGCGGAAGTGGGGTCTGTCTTCCCATGATAGAACATACAATAATTTCATCTTTATATGCTTTTTTGTTATTGTGCATTTAAATTCAGATGAGCACTGCTTTAGAAAAGCTATCAAGTGTCCTAGCGTATTAATTAAAGAAAGATTGGGGAGTGATGATGGACACTTGTTCCTTGCCATTGCATTTAGACAAGTTTTTCGATTTTTAACATCCTCCATTACTGTACTTCATGAGACTTGATTGGTGGTGTCTTTATCTTTGCTTGTCCACCTTCCACCATAATAATAAAAATAAAAAAGGGGGGGCGCTAATGGAGGCAGGAAGTTCTGCACAAGTATTTCTTCAGTTGGGTGTAAATGATGAAGCCATTTAGGGGTCTTTCCCGCCCCGGTGAATGACTAGGAAACAAACTTTCCTCCGGCTACGAATGAATCAACCCCACTGTGCCTTCCGCCCGAGCCTCATGGAACTAGGATTTCCTTCCCTTGAGACCGAATTTGTTACTGGGAAGTAGAGATTGCTATCAAAAGCTATTAACATGATAGGATGATTTTCTGTGATTATTTCTGGAATGGAATGAGTCGATGTGGAACAGAAATTGTGATATTTGGAATGCTAAATTCTGAATATTCAAGAATCCGAGATCCGAACTGCGAAAATGCATTTGCTAAATATGCAGAAATGCTTATTACGCCTGTCAAAATAAACAAGAGACCAAGGGGGAACAAATGGGCGAGAATCTTTGAATTTAAATTGTTGGCATGCTTTAAACACCGTCAATTCATGATGATTTTGCTACAGAAATATGTTCCTTCTAAGACCCTCCTAATCCTGTGGAAAACCATTTCTGAGCTCGTTCATAGATCTGAAGGATTTCTAATTTGTAGCTCCGCCCCAACCTCAAAGTTTGATACAGATTCTCAGTGAAGCTTCGGCGTTTTCTTCAATCAAAACGCTTGAAATCCAGAGATGCCTTTTAACTTCTTAGAGTGATGCTAATTTTACCCCAAGATTCTTACTGAAACCACCATCCCAAGAACCCACCACAAAGTGATTTGTGGGATCTACCTGCAGGGCCGCCCATTCAATGGATGAGAGTTCCGAGAGGTGATTTCGGGGGGAAGTTTCGGTGAAATCAGCATTCTTCAATGATTTAAGCATGTCAATTTCTATCATACAAGGCATGAAACCCTGGGACCACTCAATATAGAGGCACATTAGTTTGTGTAAAGAACACCAAGTAACTAAATACTAGGTCGTTGAAAATTGTCCATAAATGTGAATCCTCACCACATGTACACAGCAATCACAAGAAGACAGCTTTACCTGGACGGTGAGAGACCCTTTAATGTTCAAGACCAGGAATGCTGATAGGGACTTGAAAATAATACATGGCCACATATAGATCAGCAAAAGAATGAAACCCCACAAAAAGCTATCCCAGAAAGTGAAAGGGGAGAGAGACAGATGAAAAAAAGGGATGTAAACCCGAACTCCACGGCCATAATTATTTCTGGAAAATCAAATCGGTGGTCCTCTAAAAACAAAGAATGAATAGGAAAGCATTGGTTCTGTTACTGCTAAATTATAATTGCAACAGGGTACCAACATGATAAAGTGAGAAAAGAATGAAACCTTCAGCTGCTTGAACTTGCAGAGAACACTTATGAATGAATAATGAAGATCATGTAAAACCTGCAGCTTCGCAACAATTCTCTTTGCAAATTCCATCTTCCTTCTCACTTCCCTTCTGGTATTAACAGTCATGCATTTTGGCCACCGATTACCTTTCTCCTTGTTTTCTATTCAGTAAATTGTGGGGCTTGGTTTTT
>Ga0307510_10003820_pt1 | contig 17644 bp, 15 predicted proteins | sample 12_EM_MG_FD_207224 | JGI IMG/M metagenome (GOLD analysis project Ga0307510, IMG submission 207224) | Populus trichocarpa ectomycorrhiza microbial communities from riparian zone in the Pacific Northwest, United States - 12_EM | ecosystem: Host-associated > Plants > Roots > Unclassified | place...
GAAGATATGAATGGCGCTTAGGCTTTCTTAATGATCTGTGTGTGGGATTGCGTGGCTGTTTTTTTTTTGGTAGTTGATGACTCGAGGAGGTCTGCACACAACGACCTCCCTCCTCAACTAGCACCGAGACAACTTTGCCAGATATTTCCTCTTCCTTCCGGACAAGCAGATTTTTGCTACAAGTACCCTTCTTGAGGCCCCATTTTCATTTTTCGTAAACTCTTCCTGAGGCAACTACCTTGAGAACTTGCTACAGTTTCCCTAGGGCTTATGGGCCCCTCAGGGTCGCTTTGCCCAAGCGGAAACCCGGAATACCTCATCGCCGTGAATGGGCTCTCCGTGGTCCCGAGAGAGAATTGTGGGCCCAGAACGGCCCATAGACATTGTAGCATCGGCGGAGCTTGGGAATACAGTAGGGGATGAAATGCAGTTTTTACCCCGCTATCCCAGACCTCTAAAATCCCGGGAATCAGCCCTGTGGAGCGGGTGATCCGGGACAATATGTTAGACCTGAGCTTAAAGAAATTCGGGATCCGCAAAGCTTCAGATGGGATCGTGAGGTATCCGGATTATCGAGATCCGGGATTGCAAGGCGTGACTGCGATCGGACTTCACGCTAAGACGCTGAAGCTTCCTCTCCTGGTAAGGTTTGTTATATTTTTCTCCCTATTTGTCTCAGCAGAGGGCTTAAGGTCAGTTTTTTTCTATCTGATTCTCCTCTTATCTAAAGAGGGGAATTCTGAGCTTCTTACCGTATTCCACCTCTTAAGGTACCGTAACGAAACCTTGAGGCCAGTCTAACAGGCGAGCTGTTCGTCAAGTCATGTACCTGGAGGAAGCGTTACTAGTATGTATCATGCTGGCACTGGGTTCAAGGGCCAGTCCCCCAAGGCATGGTATTGAGAAGAGTGAAAAATAAGAATAAAGGAATGGCCACTTTCCTATCACCTTTAAGATAATATTCATGGATGGGAACCGTAGAAAAGAGGGATTGACGAGAGTAGATTGATATGGTAGCTGATACTCTCTGACACTCACGGGCCCTCTGCTGTGGGGGTTTGCTCCTTATACACCCCTAATGATCCCATGGGGGGAAATACTACGACAGGGTGACGGGGACCCCGCGGGAGGTTTCGTCCCAGGGTTTCTCTATATCATTTTCTAGACTAGCTTAGTGTAGGGCTGGCGTCTTGAACCCACGTTCCCAGGGCGCGAGCGAACCCCTCCCATCCAAGGGAGGGAACGTAAGCCCAGGTTGCTAATAGAGAGTTACACATTGATTGCGATTCTTGCACAACCTTGGCCTGTATCGGCGACCTTCGGGACTTGGTAAATAAATTAACCCAACCTTAGTATAGTCCCAAGAACCAACCTTAGTGCGCGAGCTCCCACTGTGTCCTTCTACCGAAGATGAATGGATTGGGTATTTCTACTACGGAGTTTGATAAGTACAACTTCCTTAGAGCACTGAGCAAATATCCCGACGAGATAATCGCCGAGCTATTTGACATAAAGTTGTCCTACCGTAACCTATATTTTACCCTTTGGTCTCCACTTCACATACGAATGCCCAATTCCATCCTCTACCAGTTCGTCAATTTTCCTCGTGTTTACCAACCCTGGATGGACCCCTGATAGGTCTGTAACGCCACACATCCTCATTGTTGTTTCTAGTTCGTCTTTGAGGACTGTTACCCACCTGGATTAGCCTTACTCTGATGGTGGAGGGGACTGACGCTTACTCCGGGTTAGATGTGCAACTCCTTCTGCCCCGTAGTTGAGTGCATACAAGTACGGTCTACCAATCCCAACCGCGGTAGCGCCAAGACATAGTGCCTTAAATATATCTGTCCCCCGTCGAATTCCTCCATCTATGTATACCTCTAGAGAATTGAAGACTTCTGGATATATCTTATGGATCTCAAGAAGCGTATATATGGCAGGTGGTGATCTGGTAAATTAGATATTTTCACCAATGCCGTGGTTCGTGGATACGTACGTGTCTAGGCTCCTTCCCCCATGGTTTGACAAGACGATTCCTTGAACTCCATATTCAACAGCCAGCTTTGCATCTGCCGCGGTTTGAATACCCTTCAAAACAATAGGAAGACCCCCGGCCGCGCTCTTTATCCAAGGAATATCCCCCCAATTAAGGGTCCGGTCAATATATAGCCCCATCAAACGCCCCATACCCCCTCCCTTCTCATCATTATGCGAGACAGCACCGCTAACTGCGGACTTTACCGGGATGTCGACCTTCAGACGTTCATCCGCCTCCCGCTTCCCAGCAATGTGGGAGTCAACTGTTACAAAGACAGCCCTAAGACCACAGGCTTTTGCACTAGCAAGGAGTTGAGCAGTTTTCTGACGATCGGTGTTGACATATAGCTGTAAGAAATGGGTTTGTTGCTGGGGGCCCTTCCCAGAAGAAACAATGTCTGAAATTGGATGAGAAGAGTTGGTAGATATCTATAGCGATTAGAAACTGATACGGCTCACAATGTATGTGTATAACATGACTGATTTCAGGTTCTTACGATTTGTATGACGTTTTCCTCCCTCGCACCCTTTGCTGCAGCCTTTTCTCCTTCTGGGTTAACCATTCCTTGCATTGCTGTCGGCGCTATAAAGAACGGGACGCCAGTATCGAACCCTAGAATCTTCGTCCCGGTATCGGCCGACTGGTTGTTGCGCATAACTCTCGGTCTGAACAAAACCTGATCAAAAGCCTTCTTGTTTAGTTTCATTGAGAGCAAATCAGTAGCACCGGAAGAGTAAAAAGCCCATGTTTTAGGGGTGACTGTGCGCTCCGCTATAGCCTCAAAATCAAAAGTATTGATGATGGTATTGAGAGGGGGCTTCGATTGTGGTTTGACTTCTGGTTTGGGATTCCACGGGATGGGTACCTCCGAGGGGGATAGGGAACCGAGGGGTTTGAACCCAGGCTGCGGGGTTTCGAGGAAAGAGGGCGGGTGAAAACTTTCATAAAGGCCCGTAGCATCAGCTCCAGCATAGGAAAGAATTACTCCTAGTGGTCAGTGATAGTATGTAAGGAAGAAGGGTAGATAAAGGAGTACTCTCTGGCCCACCAGGATGCTGTGGTAAGAATTCAGTTACATCGTAAACTGTACCCTTGATTATTATCCAGCAATCCATAGGACTGGAATGAGCGGCGACGTCTTTGAGAGTGTACATTGCAGTGTTTGTGTGCGGAAGGGTACACGAAGATGCAGTGTGGAAGGATACACGAGGATACACTGACCAAATACCCTAATAACGGCACACGGGACCTCTGACTGGGTTGTCTAGCTGGACAGGATTACTAAGATTCGGCTAATCATTCGCGAGTGTGTAGGGTAGACATGCTGTGTATTTGGGCTGGGTGCTCTGCGATCGCAAGGGGGTGAAGATTCGACTTGGCAGGGTATGGTTATCAGCTAGGTAGAGTGAGGGCCCGGATGAATACAGGGTTTTTCGCCATTGATTTAGCCCGTCGATCAGAATTAGCGCACACTGGCACTCAAGAACACCAGACATACTCGTATCATATGATACTTACTGAGTAAACGAAAAACCAAAGTGGTCCAGTTATGCTGGGAAGCCATCGACGTGGACCAAGCTCCGAAATAAGCGGAATATTATTGTACGGGGCCATATCGCGATGCCTTGGATGGTACTCTACCACCATCGTCAGAAGATGTCCCCCGAGGAAATTTGGGTCAGCACGCATACTTTGTGGACCGTTATGAGTATCTTAGCTCCAGACAAAATCTACCTCTGGACACATCCCTACGATACCCGAATTTACAATATAAGAATAATAATCTGATGAGCGGATTCTACAGGGGCTAACAGCGGTCCTCTGCAGACTAGATGGGTGAGCCGGCTGCAGTGCTACAAGTACCGGTAGTACAATAGCCCTTATCGGTGCGCGGGTTACCCGAATCGAGGGGGGTGCGATCTATGATAAGATCCTGAGGCGGGTAAAAATGACATGCATCGGAGACCAGACTTTAATCCCAGAGCTTGGCGGAAAAGCTTATTTTTCGCTTGTGAGGAAATGGCTTAATAAGATTGGGTGTTTCTAACACGTGGGCAGGGTAATATACGGCATCGTATTAGACTTTCCATACCCGACCCACATGCCGTTGATCCCAGGAACCCACCTTCAATCTACGGTTTATGCAATTCGCGAGAAGGTGAATTACAGTCGCACCCCGTTGTCCCGGATGGCCAAAATCAGGAGTTGACCATCCGGGACAGTGAAACATCCGGGAGAGTGAAATAGTTGATAAAAATTGTGTTTGAAAAAACTGAAAAGCGAGTGATAATTGTGTAGGTATGACTTCCCACTATTCCACACAAGGTTTAGATGGGGGTAGAGTGGAAAACAAAAGGCTAGGGATATCAGCGAATGGAGTGGATTTAAGAAACCCCCCAATACCAAACTTGAATAGAAGTATTTTATCTCAAATAATCAAGTCAAATTACCGACTCAGAGCCCGCCCGATGCCACCAGCAAGACTTACATACAGAAGCAAAAAGTGAAAAACACCACAGAACCTTAGCCTAACCGCTGTAGATACATGAGCCCCACTGCCCACTTCGGGCAGTTGTGATGTGATATTTCAGGATAGGATTGGAGAAAATCCGGGACACTGAATATATTCTCTATATGAACAGGGGTTAGAGATATCTAAATTATCATCCGGTCTGGAAACCCCTAAAATCCGGGATAGTGGGGTGTATTTCTATGTAGCTCGCACAAATCTTGAAAAATTGTCCGGGACAACGAAGAATCCGGGAGAGTGAGGTCCGGGACAACGGGGTGCGACTGTATACCGGTACTGTGATACTAGAGCACCGGTTTCTCAGGCTGCGGCTTAAGCTGTATTCAGTTTTTGCCCACTGCTTGGTGGTCCGGAGGTTTGGAAGAAGAAACGGTGCAGAAAAAATAAAATAAATAAGAACAAGAGCAGTATTATTGGAGCGAGAGCAAGTCATCCGCATCCCCAGGGCTGTAGAGGACCGATTATCCTGCGCACAGCGCGCAGTACGTTTATCTATTCATTCATCCACAACATATGCCAAGATAACCAAAAGAGAAACCCCATTCAGTCGCCCATTGCCGACCCCCCCTCTCTCTCTGGAAATTGGCTTCACCACCACCACCACAAGATAGATACTTTACGTTGCTCGGTATAGGGAGGGGGCTAAGTCCGTAGAATAAGAATGGAGGCAGAGAAATGTCCACCAGGACTCGTTTTCAATTGTTCCTCCCCCGCTCTGCTCATACAGTCCTCGTAATGGCGGACGGTGGGAACCGGCAGGCAACAAAAGACAAAAAGTCAACTTCACTTATCATATTATAGCACACAGCTTTTTTCTCTTCCGGGCACGTTGCATCTTTTTTATATATATCACAGTCGACTATATAGTACCAGGGGTGAACAAAACTGGTGCAGCACCCCGCAGTCCAACCCTGCCCGCTAGAGCAACAACCTATGGATATTTCCTATCCAAAAAGATTAATATTCGAACAAACCTAAGCCCCTAAGTTCAATACGAGAGTAAGGGGGCTCGCAATAATAACCCTAAGCAATTTTGGCTCAATTAATGCAAAACCCAGGGGTAGGCTATCATGGTGAAGCGATACTTGATCGTTGATCTTTTGAATACTTGTACAAGTAGATAGTGCGGCGGTGTCGCACCCTTACTCGAGTACCTTGTAGGTACTGTACAGTCCTGCGGAGAATCGCCAAACCCTTTTTTATACCCCATCAACTTCTAGTTCCTCGCACGTAGACTAAATCAAACGGAGTAAGAGGAAAAAATGGTTTCCCCCCCTATTTGGGCCGATTTCTTCGGTCCTAAAACCCCCTGGAGTCTTGTACTTTACCGGTACGGAAGGGGATGTGCGAACATGGTGTCTGGTGTCTTGGAGTTGATAGGTTGAGAACGGCGAACTATTGGTTCGTGAACTCTGCAGGATCCTGGTCTTCTTTTTCGTCTTGCAGTCCACGGGTTTCGGTAGTCAATCCAGGATTGTTCGCCAGCGCATAGTGATCTATCCATACAGTGCGACCTTCCCTATTTTGGTTTCTCCATCAAATGGAGTGGAGAGAGGAAGGAAGTGCTCTCTAGGTGCTTAGGTACCGGTACTGCACTGCGCTGGGATAGTAACAAGGGGATTGTATTGCTTTGGTGCTGGGTAGCTGAATGGCCCCTCTGCTACTACTCTATCGTTACTCCAAAAGATCCCGCGCCCAGAGATGTTCATGAAAGCACCAATACATTTCTGGGTTCTAGGCTCTCATTCATTCACCGCCTTATACACGACCCGCGCATCCGTGCTACGGCACTGTACTGCGCTTGCCTACAAGGTTCCTCAACTCGGCTTATAATAACTCTCCACTCCGGGCGTGCAACCCTAGCCTACTCTACCGTATCGACAACACACGGAGTTGGGAGATAGGCCGTGCGACTTACCTTACCCCCCCGCGTGTTACCTTTCTAGGCTTGCCCTTTCTATCTATGGTATGCTACCGTACCATCCATATCATAATTGAGGCTGTTTATCTCGTTCTTACTACGGGAAGCCTCGTATTGTCAATTATAGCTCTTGGGCACTAGACCTTGGAGGATGGATGGATGGGATGGCGCATAGCACTTGAGCCCGTGCGCGAGGCAATGGCGATGATAGATGCCAGTTACAGCTGAGACAATTCTTGTTGTTTGAGCCATACAGACGGTGAGGCTTGACAGGGTGAGGGGATGTGAGGATGAGGGAAACAATGGGATCGACGGTTAGTGCCGGATGAGTGATGCTGAGCAGGCAGGTTTGAAACTCGTGCTTGGGTGGAAGGATGGAAGGATGGATGGAAGAGAGCTTTTGGTGGCGTGCTTTGTTTGGTGGTGAGGCTTTTGGATTGCCCATGTGACAATGTTAGCACAAGGAATTGTGTTTGGTATGATATCGTAGACTAATATCTGCTCACTTTCACAGTACGACTTTAACGGTAGAAGAGAGAAACTATCGGTTGTTTACACTAGCAATATCATAGGGTTGAACTCTGTACGATCGTACAAACGCAGGGAGTTTAAACCGACGAGCTGCGATCGACATGCCTTGCTTTGGCATGTTGTCGGAGCAGTATTTGGGTAGCACTTGTATCATACCAGCATGGCAAACTAAGGTACGGTGAGGTAGTGTATGTGCGAGTATGAGTAGTAGTACGGTTAATATCGTAAGGCAAAGCACTACTTTGTAGTCTCTGTTCGAGATTCCTAAAGCGAGGTTCACTACCGGTACTTTTTTCTAATAGGAAAGCTAGGCTAGTCACTCGAATGATTAGATACTTAGGGACTTTCCTTTCATAGGACTCTTTAGCAAGAGTCTTTTATGGATTTTTGGATGGTTAGATTATCAAAATGAGAAGAGGTCGGTAGCTCTTGGGCATTCTATTAATAGTTAGCCGTGAGATTATGGCATTGTAATTGCCCGTGCCAGGGAGCTCCACAGCAAAGCAAGGCTACGGCCTCTATATTGAATTAACATCTTCAACACTGTGTCTACACTCCACACAGACAGGTCTTGACCAAAAGGTGAATTTACGTGCTCGTAGCTTATCGTACTTCCGCCGTAGAGGATTTTTGTAATCGGCGCTGAGAATATGAATAACAGCGGTGACGTCGTCCCCGAGATGCCCCAAGGCCTCTTCCAGCCTATCGTGAATCGGGGCGTGGGCAGTTGATATGAACTGACCAACTGTCCGTTCGTGCCTGAAAGGCTAGAGAAGGGGTAATTGGTAATCCTTCCCGCGGATGTTTGTGATAGATGGTTTTTGAGATGAGGTATCGCATCCTGCTAGCCTTAGGTATGATACTGTGAGGACTTTGTTGACTTATTGGGGATGCGGGATTAGAGGATTAGGTTTGTGAGATGTGAGGGTCAATGATTGCGCTGTATTCGTGCCACTGACACGATAAGCCTTGGTTATCGTGCACTGTGCTGTAGTGTGTGCTGGGGATTGCCTTTCTAGTAACGATGGACAGCAAGGTTTGTTTTTGTTGAAACACCTGCGCGGTTTACTGTCTGAATGCTGTAGATCTACATAATTCCTGAACAATTTACCAGTAAGATAAGCTCTTAACTACAAGTACATAAGAACCTCCGGATAGCTGATCTCACCATCTTCCATCACTATACAGCTATAGGCCAAGAAATACCTCTAGCCCCCAATTAGGGTTTAAGCGGCGCTTATCATAACAAAGACCCGAGCTTGGCTGTGGTAGTTGCGAGTGCTCGAGTATATCTTGACCACCACGCTACTGCAGCCATGAGACCCTTTGCTTCCCTCGCTCTCCTCAAGCCTTCTCTTCTTCCGCCCGCACGTCACGATCATCCACAGCGTCATACCGTAATATATATCCACCGCACGACCAACTCACACTCCCTAAAAACGCCTAATTCCCTTCTCTGCCCTTCCCTTCCTCTCACCGCGAAATTACTAATCTTGTCTCGCCCCACTACCCTTTCACTTTTCGCTCTTTCACTTGCAGGATAGGCAGACCTTGCGCAAGGCCGCGGGAGAGTGCAGCCCTCTACAAAGCCATTCTGTATAATGGTAATCCGCAGACCGCGACCGCCTTACATTGCCTATCTGAGGTAATTAAGCTTGGGCGGGGAGTTAACAAGATCACGGGGATGGGAAAGGAGTTCTCCACACCCGCTTCGTTAATTCAGATGTCATGAGGTGGATAGAATGCCATTCTACAGTAGCATGAGGTAAGGGTGTCATAGCAAAAGAAGGTGTGAAGCGCGGCAGCTGGCTAGATAAGTAAGGTAAGCAGACCTGCATGAAGCCGTGATATAACATGTTAACCTATCGGCCCCCTCCTCAACACTATGAATAACTTGGCTTTGTTAATATCGTTATTATTACTGGTAATAAACGAGTAAGTAACAACTTGTATCATATCCCTCCGCTTCTCTGATTTCGGGTTAGTTACCGGAGCGATAAATATGTACACTTTTTTGTTCTTTCAGCTGTACTCGAGTAGGTAGTCTAACTGCAGGCTGTTCGCTCTTCCCTTACCCCTCCCCCTCATTCTGCAAATGCTTTTTTTCTTTTTCTTTTTCTTTACTTTTTTGATACTTTAGGTACGGCAATCGGTTGAATTGAATTAAACTGAATTGAATTAAACTGTATCGTAGATTTATTTCCTCCTGTATGATATGACAGGAGGATTTCCTTTTTTTCTTTCTTGCGAAAGCCACGAACGGGGACGGATCGGTATGATACGATACGGTACGGCAGATGTTTTGCGCTGGCTATCACTCGCTCAGGGATAGCACAACCCGAGAATAGTGCCTTTTGTTCTATTTCTCTGCCTTCTTTTTGTTTCCCGTGCGGCATAAGGTGAGATGTCCATCATCTCTTCTTCCGTTTCATCCCCCCTCCTCCCCTTTTTTCTTCTCCCTTGTCTTCGGCATGAACAACTGTCTGACTTTGGCCACCGTATCGGACCTAGATACCATAAAGTGCAATTGTTTCCTCCTCTCCATCTCTATCTCCGGTGTCACGAAACTAGTCATCTGACTTCATATATTCATTCACTCTTGGATCGTGAAAACCAGGACTCTAATACGATAGCCCCGAGTTGCTCCTGCAGGACAGGAGAGGGGAAGGAACCATTCGGATCGTTCATGAAGCTCACCCGGCAGCTGGGAACCAGATCCCCGCCCCTTTTCGAATTTGAAAAGGAATTTTCTTCTCGTTTTTCTTCTAGTTATTCTGATGGATAGGAAGAGGGCTGGAGGCATTGGCCAGCATCACTGTGACTGTGTTTATATCCCCCTTTTTTGCTTTAGTTTCTGTTTTAACCTTTTCTTTTTTCGGCCCAGCATACGCAGCTAGGTGGTCGATTAGAGGTTAGTCTCGATTCGAAGCATTGACTCTAAAGCCCCCTCTTCACATACGGAAGCCAGACTGTGCTTAATTAAGCATGGTATGGTAAGGAGGGGGAGGGGGTCCTGTCTGCCCGTGCTTGCCCGAGTGTAAAGAGGAAAGTAGGAGGAATCTTAGTGCCATGTCGCAGGCTCTTCGGTAAAGGATTTGTTTGGCTGGTGTGCTTCATCTGCGGCATCACAGTGGCCGCTAATAATAAGGGTGGGGGATGGAAAAAGTGAAAGATGCGGGGTGAGGTGGGAGGGAGAGTTTGAGGTGGGCTTGTTATTGTTTTTAGTTAAGTTGTGTTGATTGCTGGCTAGACCAGCTACTGTAGCAATTGTATCTACCCATGGTTACCTGTATGTACCCCATCAGAACCTGCTCTGGGGGCAGCGGCGGGCGGAATCACAGTTCCTCAATAGATCTAAAAGTTCATAAAACATCGCCGACGGTTCTTCCTATTCCTCATTATCATCATCATCATCCAATATCTCCCTAAATTATAGCTCTCCTGCAACATATAGCACTGCAACCTGACACCCGCGATCGGCGAACCTTAACATCCCACCAATTGGAAAAGAACTGGAACGAAAAGAAAAACTTTTGCCCCTCTCTTACTTCATCCCCTCCTTCGCCCCTTTGTTCTCCTCCCCTTCGTGCAGCACATCGCGTCCTGCGTTTCTCAAAATTCCCGTCCCACTACACGCGAGTATGATATAAGGTATTAGATGGTTGCATAAGCAACATTGCATCACCGACTATCACTCGTGAGCACAAGATCAGATGTGTTGGAATATGGTTTCTTTCTCTTCTCAAATGCTTCCTCTAAGTCCTTTTATTTGTTCCCAAGTCGGGTACGAGTTTGGCCTTCTTTATACTCTCTTTATTATTCCTCTTGTTCTTATATGCTTTCTTTGAATACCTTTGTTCTTTGTTGCGGAAGTTTGGTGGAAGCGGAAGCATGGTGAAGCGGAACCAAGCCACTTTACTATATAGCTTGTCAGTATCTTTCCTATCATTCTAGGAGTAGTTAAGCGGTAATCTATGCTCTTGATTGTCGGCTATCATTACTTCTCAGTTGAAACGATTGCGCATTGCTACAAGATGTCTGGCCACTGGATCGCCTGTAGGAAAAAAAAGATGAAGAAAAAGAACTTCCCTTCCAACCACCACCACCACAGCCTTTGTAGTAAAGAGTTCGATTTTTGAAAGAAAATTTTTTGACCCATCAAAACTCTTGCCATCTTCACCTTACTCATTACTACTTGCTCCCTCCTGCGATCGAGTTGTTTTTGCTACTGGGGAATTGATGCAAGAAAATTTTCGCTGCCTCCCTCTCCCCGCTCATTCATTCACGCTTCCACCATGCCACTGGTTCTCCGGACGGTATTGAAATCAGCGGCTCAGCTCGACATATTCCTTTGAAACTACCTGCTGCTGTACTGCACGCTCCCGGGAAGAAACATATAGTATCACACCAGTGAAAAAAATGAAAAAAATTTCACGATCGAGGAAATCCTTCAATCTGGCATTTTTTGGTTATGGCGGTGGGTTGTTCGTCCTGGGTGGTGGTGATGATGATGGCTGGGTATTTCCGGGTCTGTTGCCAGCTCATTGGTAGGGTAATATGCGGAGCTGGAAGTGGATATTTTATGCGCGAAGACAGAAGGGGGATGAGTGGGGGGAAACCTGAAGGGAAGAAAAAAGAGGGAGAGAAAAAAAAGGAAATGCACAAGCTCGTCATTGGAGCGAATTAAATAAACAAAATTAACAGATAAGTTAGATTGAAGAGGGATGATAGTAAATCTATAGATGCAAGCTATATCTGGGGAATTGACGATTGCCGTGTCTTTGTCGTGATGGCGGTTGGGTGTTTAGGTTAGGCCCCAGGCTTTGCTTTATGATACTTAATTGAAGGAAGTTCGGACGAAGCTAAAACTTTGCCTACTTTCTGCGCATGGAGGAAGGAAGGAATGAACTCTATCACCCTATTAACTAAGCGCTCAGACAGGCATGGAATGGGACGCTGCCGCACAGGCTTCATAGGGTGGGACTCGATATCTAGGGAATGACAAAAAAACGAAGGAACGAAGGAACGAAGGAATAGAATTCCTAGTCTTCCCGGTACGATAGGAAGACGTATGGTGCCGTGCAGTGCATAACCAGATACAGTAGCACAAGTGCCACAGACCGCCTCCCCACCCCCCAGAGCCGAGTGAGGGTGCGTGATAACCCGGCGAGGGGTGAAGGGAAACTGAAAGCTGAGTGTGAATGGGGGAACGAATGAGTGAGTTGAGCTCTTTTGGCAAAAACTCTCACATCTACAGTAGCTAGCCTCTCCCGAACAAAGCTTCCGAGTCCTCTCTACCGCTTCTCCCAAGGGGGGGATGAGAGAAACAAAAGAAGGGATACCAAAAGATCCACGACCCCGGAAACGCGGGACTCCGGCAGGAACCAAATTCTTGGAGTCTGTCGACATCATCATCACTATCATCATTAACCCTGCGGTCGATCGAACCCTAAGGTAAAGTACTGTACATGCAATCTCCATATTTATACTTACGATACGATACTCGATAAAGTCATGCTGAAGCTACGGTTAAAAAAGAAAAAGAGAAAAAAAGCCCTCTCACATAGAATACCTATATCATATGGTGGAATGGGTTTTTCGATAAATTGGGTAGCATTCTAGATTAATTAATTAATTGATCAACCAATACCCGCCACGCGAGTTTGGCTGCCTTAACGGCCTTACAGGACAGGATGGACAGACCGCAGAGAAAATCATGGGCGAGGTGGTGGGTTCAATTGGATCCCTATAAGTTAACCAGCGGGAAGGTATAATACTATACAGACATAAATCCTCGCCACGCAGTAGGGCCGGGGAGAAGGGAGCTTTTCCTAGCTATTACGAGGACTTGATCTATTAACCAAATTAGAAACCTACAATGCCATAATAAATCGACCAAGCTCTGCCTCTTCCTCCTCTCGGATTTAGGATATCACCGTCCCATCCTCTTACTTTACCTTACTATAGCTCCCCCACAGTACCTCCCTATCGCCGCGGCCGCACGGGCGTGAAACAGCTCAGCCCCTTCTGTTTCTCGCGGGAGCCTACCTGGCATGACATGACATGGCGTTCGGGTATGCGCTCAAGCTGAGGTGAATTACTCAAACTGGCTAGCTGGGAATGCTGGGAAAACACAAGCAATTTTGTCTACTCCTGCTAGGCATCTCCCTGCCCCCAGAACCAGTGTTAGCATCACCTCACCGCTGCTATGACGCTGATGCTGCTGGCCGCTGGCTGCGAGGGAAAGAGTGTTTTTTGCACAAGTGTTGTACCGGTACCGCAGATGGGCGACGGCAATGCCGTGGTGACGGCGGCAGTGAAGGTGTGGAGATATAACAGCTATGATTCATAACATCTAGTTTTTCATTCATCCGTTGATCGTGGTGAATTTCGGGTTGATGGGAGCAGTGGTGGTATTTGATGTACGGGGTTACTGGGTAGGCTTGATATCTGAGATATTGTGATAGTGTGATACTTGGAACTTTGGGGGAGATTAGTGTGGTCATAAGGTATCACCCGTGCTCTGGATTAATATGGCGTTCTGCTATGGTATGATAGTGTGTTTGTAACATAGGTGGTCGCTGTGCTAGTAGTACAAGTACGACGGGCATGAATAAGAATTGGGGGAGAAAAGAGAAGAGACATGAACCCACTGCCATACGCCTATCGTATCCCCCCAACCCAATAGCATTACTAGGAATTAACACCTGGGAAGCCAGAACCATGAATAACCGGCTGCCGAGAAATTGATAAGAACACAGCTAAGAAAACACTACTAATCAAAAAAGAAAAAAAGGAAACCCTAGGCCAGGAAAGCCATGCATATGAAAACCCTCAGAATTAATCATATTATTTTCTTCTCGAGCTCCTTCTAACATCCCCCTTCTTACCCCCTTTCTTTGGAGGGGGAACAGCTTTTTTGGATCCCGGCTTCCTCCCTCTCTTCTTCCGGACTGGTGGTGGAGTGCCGGCGACCGTGGTGCTTTCTCCCATCTCACTCTCTGCAACCGCCTCCGGTTCCTCTTCTTCCCCAGCTTCGGTCTCTGCAACAGTGCCAGCGTCCTCTTCACCATCTACTTCATCAGGCGCATCAGAAAAATCATCGTCGGAGGCATTAGACTCTCCTCCACTAGAGGCAGGTTTAGTGGGGGGTTTCCGTTTAGGACTGGGTTTAGCTTTGGCGACCAAACCCTTCTTTCTGACAGGAGGTTTTCGCCGGGAGGCAGTGGTAGTGGTAGTTGAAGTTGATGGGGTACCGACTTTGGCAGCGTTCTTTCTGATCTTGGCAGGGAGCGGAGAGGCCGACCTACTAGATTCTGTGATATCACAATTAAGGTTAGAAGTTAGAACATCAAGGTTATAGAAATATATCACACCATCCTCCGTATCGTCTAGATTGACACTAGCAGTTCCAGTTCCAACACCCGAAGCAACGGACTCGCTTCGCGCAGCTCTCCCGCCCTTCTTCCCCTTCATTCCGGTTGGCCAGAAAGTCTGCGGAACAACAGTAAGTGGACTGTCGATGCTGTTAGGGTCGGACCGTCGGGAGAACATGAGCGCCCCATATTCATCAGCCGGGAGGGTAAATTCGCCCGAGGGATCTGGAGTGTCCAAGTCGTCTTCAATGTCCTCCTGTTCACATATCTCAGTTTCGGAATGCGGGTAAAAGAAAGGTAATAAGTACGCGCTCGTCCAGGCCTTCGAGGTTATACTGCGATTGTAGCTTGCGCCAAATGCCTTCGATGTTAGTGTGCGTGTCGGAGACTCCATGGTTCTTCATTAATTCGGCAATGCCGATTATACGGAAGTGCTTGTGCACCCCTATATGACATTCCCATTAGCCAAGCGGGATACAAGCTTCTGGTCGCGCAGCCACTTACCAGCGGGCTTTAAACGGTAAACAGAGATGGCTTTGAACAGAGTCGTCTCCTGTTCGTCGGTCCAGCCATCAGAGCTGATTGGCTCCGGGACAGAATCGTCGTCCGCCGCAGCGTGGCGCCCCTTGTTCTTCTTTTTCGGAGGCATAGTTATAAGAATAGTTGTTAGTGGTGGCTAGTGTAGAGATAACAGAATGGCACGAAGCAAGAGAATGGAGAGTATGATACTATACCAAAGCTTCTGTTACTGTCGCGTGGGATGACGCGCCGAGTATGAAGTGTGAGGCTCTTTGTGGGCTTGGCATGCTGTGTCCCCTCCAAGTGGTAGGGCAACAGGGATGTCAACATCTCGGCCTCCCCAATTGATGAGAATCCATAATGACAGACTTCTCTTCGGTCTTTCCCAATCCCGGCCCACTTGGAAAAAATGGAGGGAAAGGGGAGGAAGGAAAGGAGGGATATCCGTTCATCATTCCGGATTTGTGGAAGCCTTCATGCTTTGCTCCAGATGACTCTGCTAAACCCACTTTGTTCCCTATTGCCCCGCTGAAAGGTAGCTCTAGCTTACCAATTACTATTTGTGCCCCAATTGCTAACTAGAATCCGAACAGAAACCGTCCTGGATATTACCAAACCTTTAGGCCCCTATAAAGATGGATCGGAAGTAAGCCTCTTCACCTTCGATCATGGCTTCGCCGAGTACTTCGCCGACCCCGATCCTGGATCCCCAACTGAGATAGATTCAATTGCTTCAATAACTGGAGAAGCTATAAAACATAATTCCTCCGATACTAGTGAAGATATATGGCTTCAACCCGGATCTTCTGAGCTTCCGGTGAAAGTTTGTGTAATTCCGTCGAACTTGTATGCCTACGACTAATTCTCAATAGCCACAGTTTCAAACATGGGAATCTTTTCTCTCCGCCGGAGCAAACGATCCCGCCAATCCTTACCTTTCGGAAGCCGGACCTCGAGTATTCGATGCGGTACTTACGGAGCATATGGATGGATATGAGGAGGTCCCCGAAGTTATTCGCTCGGATGTCTTCTGCACTGTTAGTACCCAAGAGATGAGCGGTTATTGGGACTGAACAAAACTCACACGCCCGCTATCCAGTGTCTCCTACACCTTGGCCTCGGCAGAAGTTCGGTCCTATTCACATACGATCGGAAAAAGGCCGAATTCTTCCCTATCAAGCCACAATTACGGATATCCGGATGTACAGCCGGGACGGTTGATAGGTATTCTCTAGTCAAACTAGACTACGCAGGACCGGTTCTGACACTAAAAATAGCATCGTAAAATCCTTCGCAGATTGCGGAAAGAAAATTAAACAACTCCAAAAGTTTGTCGATGGTATCTACAAAGACTCAAGGTTTGACCCCCCCATTTCCCTAGGCTCTATGATAGATTGACAATGCGCAAAAGAGCAGTGAAGCCTTCTATCATTGCATTAGCAGATAGTGCAACGGCGGTAGTTGAATCAATTCAGCAAAGACTCTCCGTCGACCCTACAACTATCCGTAGTATACTTCACCTCCACTCACTCATGCTTGAACCCGCGCTCATCATCGACACATTCTATCAAATGATCTCACAAACGGCTGGTATATCAGACGATTCTCAGCTACTTACTACGCTTTTTGAAGTGGTGCAGCAAGAGCAGCATCGAAGCGGATGGCTGAAGCCCCTATTGATGGAAACCTTGGCAAGGGTCACTCGACCTTGGCTGGAGTTTATTGAGGAGTGGATAGGCCTTAGTCGACCGGCAGGAGGCGAAGGTGCAGGATTTGAAGGGCTTGTAGAGAGGGGAGTTTTCGTGAGAGTTGAAGAAGAGACATACGTGGACGATAGGGGAGCGGAGCGAACAAGCCGAAACTTTGTAAGAACCGGATATCCGTTCCAGCGAATGCTTTACAGTGATCTAATGACTACAGATTTTCGACAAAACGAAGGTCCCATCTTTTATGAGTACGGAGAACGGAGAGTCTGTTTTTGAGAGTGGGAAGAGCCTACGGTTTCTGCAGAAATTCCACCCAAGCCACCCACTGTCGCGACCTGGGGCTGTAGAGGGTGTAAGGGCTCCAAAACTGGAGTGGAAATTTTCCTGGGAAGACTTGAATAAGTAAACCGATACCTATTATAACTTAAAATCACGCTTTTCTGACGACGTGACAGCTTACAGAGTCAAGCAATGAACTATGAACGAGAGCTTCGATCGGCTACCAATAAGTATTCTGGGCAGGGGCCAGTGGCAACTGCTCCCGTGGCTAGACACTACCAGTCAGCACCGGGAGGCATTGAGACGTTTGAAACATTCGGAAAGTCCAAAGAAGAGATAGGTGCTATGATCAACAAGTCCGTCTCGGCAATGAGCAGCTCTCCTCCCCCCATCGAACACCTACACAAAGAGGATTTACTGCGCGCTCTCGTCCTCAAAATATCACGTTTAGAGCTGAATTCTGACCCAGAAAACGATCACCTAACTACGTTTGCGCCTCCTATATCTATAACCCCCGTTCTCTCCTTCTCCCATATATTTTCCGCCCAAGCAAAGATCATAAACACGGCCTGCCTTAATATGCTTTTTAAGGAACACAAAGTCAGAGAGCATCTCTCCCTCCTTCGAAAATTTGAGTTGTTTGGTGACGGCGTTTACTCAAGCAGGCTTAGCCATGCACTCTTTGGCGATGAGTTGGATGGAACAGAGAAACGTGGAGGGGTTCACAGAACTGGAGGGACT
>Ga0307510_10003821_pt1 | contig 17641 bp, 21 predicted proteins | sample 12_EM_MG_FD_207224 | JGI IMG/M metagenome (GOLD analysis project Ga0307510, IMG submission 207224) | Populus trichocarpa ectomycorrhiza microbial communities from riparian zone in the Pacific Northwest, United States - 12_EM | ecosystem: Host-associated > Plants > Roots > Unclassified | place...
CACGGCCAACAAACACATTTTCCGGGAGCTGGAGAAGCAATTGGGGACGTGAACGCGCTCCAGCAAGAAATCAGTAATCTCTGCGATGACCCATGGGCACCATTCCCCAGTGGGCAAGGGTTCAGGCTTGCCTCTTGGCTCCTTGAGAGTCAAGTACCGAAGTCACGAATCAACGAATACTTCGTGAGTGGCCTAGGCAATTCTGAGTCTGTCGGCTATGGCTCTGTGCACACGCTCGAGAAGCACCTCCAGGAATTGGATCCGTACAGTCGATATCTACAATGGTTTGAAGGACAGGTAGAGGACGGAAAGAGACCTTTATGATTCTTCTATCGCAACGTCCTAGATTGTGTCAGATATCTCCTTCGCCAGATAGCCTACCGAAATGACTTGGTTTACGCGCCGCGGCGTGAATACGATTATACAGGACAATGGGTATATACCGAGATGCATACAGCAGACAGGTAGTGGGACATTCAAGTAGAGTTTCTCAATCTCTTTCCTGGGAGCACTGACTAACTGATTATAGGAGACACTTCCCTCTGGCGCAACTGTTGTTCCAATCATTGGGATGTCGGATCAGACACATCTGAGCAACCTTTCGGGTGACAAGAAGGCATGGCCGGTCTATTTGACTCTCGGAAATCTTCCAGCAACCCGGCGTATTAGACCCGGATCCTTTGCAGTTCTCCTTCTTGCGCTATTGCCGGTTCCCCCCAAACTTACAAAGTCCTCCGGAGACCACTTACAGAGGCAAATTAATGCCGACAGACTGCGAGGTGTCTTCGAACTCCTGTTTGACCCCTTGCAGAACGCGGCGCTGGAGGGCCTCAATATTGACTGTGCCGACGGGAAAGTGCGGAGATGCTTTCCAATATTGTCCGCGTGGATTGCTGACCATATGGAAAACGTTGCGCTTCACGGGATAAAATCGAATGTTGGTCCTAAATGCGAGGTGCTTCCAGGAGAATTTGGAACCAACGCCAACAGCCACCAGGCCCGAGATTGTGCAAGATATGAACGTTGCGAGCGTGAATCTGCCAGTGACGACTCCTGCACCATGTTTGAAACTCTTGGTATCGATCTTGAGAAAAACGTGTTTCACAGGCTTCACCGGGTTTCGGCGCCTGGTCTGCACAAGCCAGATTTGCTTCATACAGTTTATCCTGGGTTATTCAAGCACTTGATCGACTGGATCTCTGGCTTTCTCAAGAAACACGCCCGGCTCCGGGCCTTTGACGACACCTGGAAGGCGCTACCGCCATACCCGGGGTTTTTTGTGCCCAAAAAGGCCTATCCCAAGGTCACGCAGTGGCAAGGAAAACAGATGAGGAACCTTGGGCAGGGTCTTTTGGGGGTTCACGCCGTAGCACTGCGCTAGCCCAATAGCCGGCAAGTAATACCTTTCAAACATGCTCTAGACTGTGTGCGGGCACTGGTCGACTTCAATATGATGGCGCAATACCGATGCCACACCCCCGAGACGATAGCCTATATGGAGGAATGTCTCGACCGGTTTCACAGGATGAAAGATATCGTCTTGGAGTTTCGAGTTTCTAAACGAACACGGGCCAAGGTTAACAAGCAGCGAAAGGAGCTACGACATCAGCGAGCCCAGAGCAACATGCGAGTGGCACCGTCCAAGCGGCGCCGGCGCCTCGAAGACGATCGGGATGAGGAGAACGAGCTCCGTATGGACATGATCCATACGGAATCCCATTTGAACTTTGTTAAGATGCATCTGCTAAGTCACTTCGCTGATCATATACCCCAGTTTGTCAATATCCCAATGTATTCCACCGAGTTCGGAGAGCTCGCGTATAAGGAAAAGATCAAGGACGGATTGAGATGCTCGAATAAGAACGATGTCGAGCGACAAATTCTTAATAGCTACGGTCGTCAGCATGCAATCTGAATGAGACTTTGAAACCTGGATTCGCTCCGAGGTCACGGAGCCAATCTCGGTAACGACGTCCTGGGCTATTTGGATAAAACAACGAGTAGGGTATCTACGCCGGCTCCGCATGGAAGGATCTTGAAAGGTCGTCGTGAAGACGTGTCTGTTAGGTGGTAGCTTCGGGGTGAGGTATTCCGACAGCTAGGACCTTGATCGGAATTATAGAGGAGAACTCGTTAAGAAGACACGAGTAATATAGGCTAGATATAATGGTTTACTTCGGTATAGATATTCGAAGTATTGGTAACGATATCAAAGTGTAGAATAACCTATTATATTGATAAGATCTCTTCTCCGTGCTTGTTGTGTCTAATAGCAGCGAAGATGCCTCGATATTTATATTCCGCGTCTGAGCAATCGCGGTATACATGCTAACTCTATACTAACTAAGTACATTGCCCGCAACTCTGCGAACTTCACCTAAGTGCGAACACTCGTAGACCCTGAAAACTCTCTATCACACCTTTTGCTCCCATGGCCAACTTATCGGTCTGCGCTTTCATTATTCCAGGTAGTGTGGAGACAACGTCAAGTGTTAGCTCATCCGTTTATCCGTTGACAACGATGGTTACGAATTATCTTGCCCCCGTGCTCGTCGAAGGTAGTCCAACTCGCTGGACTGAAGATGACCAATCTGCTTTGGTTGGTTCCGTCAAAAATGGGGCATGCAACTGCATATCGTATGCTGGTCTTCCGGCATTACACGACTTGCCCTCGGGATCGTACCTATAGGTATTTTCCCTCTGACTCCATCTTTTACCAACTTGTCCTCTGTGGATGCACCCGATCCACTTACTGGGCATAGTTACCTCCTTCATACTCTACACGACTTTGTAGATACGAGGGGACTAACTTGCGTGCAAAACGTCCAGTTACCATCGACCCACTCTTCCGACTGCCTGTCTTCAACTGTCTGTAACCTTATGCGCCGTCGTCCGATTCACCTGCTTCCACTTGCATAAGGTGCCGGAAGGTCTCCCCCCATATACCCAGTGAGCAGGGCTCGGTCAGACGGACGGCCGCGACGTATACTGTCTTATAAGATGTGTTCCATCACTAGTGGTCTTTGGTGTTGGGAGGCAACTACCCAGGAGGCCAGTGATGACAGGCAGTCCCAACGCCGGGGCTGGAGGGGCGTGTTATCTTTTTCCTTAGACGTTTGTGCACGTCAAGGTAGGGTAACCTTGCCCTGTAAATCCTTACGGGGAGTCCATGCGCCTAACAGTGTCCGATGTCCTTGATTTTTGCAAGGTGTTAGGAATCTCTCTTGAGCGGATCTGTTTGGAATTGATTTGATAGAGCCGACACAACCTGCCGACGGAACGCCGCCTTCCCGAAGAACCTGCAATACTCCAACTACTTCCTGTTGAACTACTAACGCAACTCGAAATCCCGGTTTTGGCATTCCAGGAAACTGATGTTTATGACATCCATCGGGCACGATGCACAGGAACTCACGGATTTCAGAATCATGAAAGTCGGAATGATGGGGTTTGGGTACAGGCAGGAAGCGAGGAGATGTATGGTGTGCTGAGGGGTCGTCTCCCGGCAAAGCTCATGGCGCTCTTTAAAATCAGGGACTGCAGCCAAGACACTGTGTGGTAGTTGGCCGGCGTTCAGATGTTGAGCCCTGTGAACTCAGGCCGGCCCTCTGATATACACAGTCTTGTTACGGTTCAGCTGAGAGAAGATGCGCAAGAGTTTACATTGGTTGACATAGGGACAATTCTCGGCCTGGCTCATCTCATTCCAGAGGGAGACCGGCGCTGGCTCGTCAACAGCCGTATGGACTTGACGACTTTTAACGAGATTTATTAGTTATACAAACGGGGGTATGATGGATATGTGCGAAGGCGTGTATCGGGTGCCATGGCAAGCTGTATATATAGTGTGTACTAGGATGAAGAAAATCTATAATTAATACATGAGTTAAACGTGCCAGTGATGAGTACTCTCGAGAGACGCCACAGGACGTTGGCGGGCGCAGGGCTGGCACGGGGTTCACGCCAGGAGACTAGGGGTAGGAGTATGAGAATCCTGACGGCTTCCGGAAGGGGCTGGCGAATTGAAAGCGTCAGGACGCTGGGATATGGAGAATACGGGGAACTTCAAGTCCGGATGCAAGGGAGTGTTGCTGCGCAACTCAGGACGCAATAGTCGCGTGCAGGTGTTGGGGACGGACTCATGACGCCGGGAAGCGTACGGACACTGGAACTCAACTCAGGACGCACAGGACGGACGGGACACAGCGACGACGTTGCTGGCGTCAGGATGCAGTCAGTGCGCATCAGATGCAGGTTTTTTTTTTGCTGATGCCCCACCCTCTCTCATTGCGCAATGTCTATGAGAATCAGCGAAAATTTATCCTCGCATTAGCAAAGCCAGAGATAACATGATGAAAGTCATAGAATCCTTAAATATTGCCAAGCGATAGAGAAAAGGTTGTTTAAATATCTTGTAGCCGTTGCCATGTAGTTCTCTTGTTTTGAGCCGCATACAAAAACTTATGTCACTTTTACACTAGTTGACACAATCATGAACCCTGAAGACAGATTTGATCGCTTATACTTCTATGTTTATAGGTTTGAATAGCTAGTGATTCCCTAGCTGATGGAAACATTTCAAGTGTTTTTATATAAGCAGTGTTGAGAATAGATTGTTTGAAAATGTCCATTTTTGGTGTAAAAAGGGTATCTGAAGCGTATTTTTGCACCCGTACTTTACTACCTAACATAGATAAACTACTCGTACTCTTGATGATACTTCCATCTTGCATTCAAGGTGGCCCTCAATGTCTTCGGCATTTCGCGGCGGTTCTTCGCGATGTGCTTGGTTCAAGTATCACTATGGATTAGGTGCACGGACTCTCCATAAGCATGTAGGAAGAAAAGTTACTCTACCTTCACGGTCATGAACTTAGAAGGAAACAGATAATACCGCATACGTCACAGCCGTCAATGTGACTGGATCCTGCTTATGGGAGAAATGAGGGCAGACCTTCGGGCACCTGAGGTATATGCAAGCAGGTTAATCGGGTACGGGAGCATAAAGCTACCAATACTCCAAAACAGAGAGTGCTGCAGTGCGTGTCGAAGGTAACCGCACAGTTCCAGACAAGTGGCCCCTTTTTACCTACAAAGACGCATTGAGTATGAAGGAGGTAACTATGCCCAGTAAGTGGATCGGGAGAATCCACAAAAATACACTTTGGTACAGAATGGAATCTGGGGGAAAAAAGCCATATGTGTGAGCCTGAGAACCAGTCATATAATACAGTTGACCTAGAATACAAAATCCAGTGGGATGTCAAATACTCTACGGAACAAACAAAAGAAGACAGGCAATCTTCTGTCTTGCGAGTTTGACTACCCCCGAGAAGCACTTGGGTAAGATCATTCGTAAACACGACAGTCAACACATTAACAGATGAGCTGGCACCCGACATGGTCGCGACACTGTTGGGAAGGAATGAAGCGCAGACCAATGAGTTGACAATAGGCGCGAGAAAGGCGTAATAGCGAGTTTTCAAGGTCTGCGGATGTTCCCACCGAGGTGAAGTTTGCACAATTATTAGCGATGTACTTAGGGATTATAGTGTTAGCATGTATCCCGCAATTGCGCAGACACCAAATATAAATATTGAAGCATCTTCACTCCTATGAGACAAAACAAGGGCTGAGAAGAGATCATATCAATATAACAAGTTTTCCACAATATCGTTACCAATACATTGATGATCTATGAAGCAGTACATTCCGTGTCACTTCTTAACGGGTTCTCCGATATAAAACAAGTCAAGTCTTACCTGTCAGAATTCCACATGATGCAGCTGCCACCTAACAATGTCCAGCCGATGCGGTTGGAGGCCGCCGCACACAGGACTATACTTTGCGTTATTTGCGCCACAAACTGCCTGCCCCCAGGTAGGAAAAGACGCTGAAGGGTGCAGGTTGAAGTTTTTGCTGATTCATGGTGGAACACCTGCGGTAAAATTTTAAATTTCCTCTATTGAAGTGAAGCCAATGCCAGAAGAACCTTTGTGTGCATCATCATTGTTGTCAAGTTAAACCCTGGTGTTTGACCTAGCCAAATGCGCTAAGAACTTTAAGCAAGTGGAAAGAACAGGGCGCAGAGAAGGCTAGTTAACCATCTAGGATACTTCAATATTTATATCTCATGTGATAGTGTGCGCTGGCTACAAGTATCTACCATAGTAACTCAGGACCTACTAACCACTCCAAACGATTTCTCTGAGTGTGAACAAGCATCAGCAAGAAAACACCTGCATCCGGTATGCCGCCCCTGGGTCTTGATGCTGCAGGCGTCATTGCTGTGTCTCGTGTGTCCCATGCGGCCTGAGTTCAGTTGCAAGGTCTGTAGGCTTCCCGTGAATCGTGAATTGGTCCCCCAGGCCGGTACGGCACTATTGCGTCCAGAGTTGGGGAGCAAAGATTTCTTTCATCTAGACTTCACGTCTCCCCTCTTGTCCAAATACCAGCGTCGTAACGCTTTCATTGCACCAGCTCGTTCCAGAGGCCGCCACCATGAGCACACCCCTACCCATACTCTCCTGTCCTGAACTCTGCCTCATCGGGGTGCCCTGCACTCCCCAACCTCGGCTGTCCTCTCTCGAGTATACACATCTTGTTTAACACTTGTATAAATTATATATTTTCTTCATATCAGTACACACTAGATATATTCCGGTTGCTATGGGATCCGATACCCGCCTCAGCACATACCCATCATACCACCTCTTGTATTACTAATAAATTTGGTTAAACGTCCTCAAGTCAATACACCTATTGACGAGCCAGCACTGGTCTCTCTCTGGAATGAGATCAGCCTGGCCGAGAATTCTACCTATGTTAACCAATGTCAACCGTCATACATCTTCTCGCAGCCGAATAATAATCAGATTGTGTATAACAGAGGGCCTGCCTGAGTTCACAGGACTCAACATTGGAATGCCTGCCAATGGCCACACAGTGTCTTGGCTGCGGTCTCTGATTTGACAGATCGCCATGAACTTTGCCAGGAGATGACTGCTTAGTGGACCATACCTCTCGTCGCTCCCGGCCTGTACCCAAACCCAGTCATTCAAACTTCATTGTTTTGGCAATGTTCCTCTCCATCATGCAAGAAGGATCTGGTAAACATCGGTTTCCTGGAATACCAAAGCAATGAGGACAGGTTGCTTTAGTAGTGCAAGATGGGGTAGTTGGAGGATTGATGGTTCTTCGGGAAGGGCACGTTCTGTGGGTAGGTTGTGTCACCGGTATCGAATCAATTCCAAACACATCCAGTCAAGAGAGATTCCTTACACCTTCCAAACATGAAGGAAGTTCGACACGTTGTCATCACAACCTTACAAGATCCTTCCACGCTGGGCCGGCATGTATGTTAGGCGCATGGACTCCCTGTAAGGATGAACAGGGCAAGGTTACCCTACCTTGAGGCCCACGAACTTCGAAGGAAAAAGATAACACCCCCCTCCAGCCCCGGCGTTGGGAGGGCGCGTCATCACAGGCCACCTGCGTAGTTGAGTCCCAACACCAAAGACCACTATCAAGGGAACACATCTTATACCACCAGAGACGTCGCGGCCGTCCGTCCCACCGGATCCTGTTCGCAGGGAATACGAAGGGAGACCTTCGGAAACCTTATGCAGGTGGAAGCAGATGGATCGGACAAAGGTGCATAAGGCCACAGACACTTGAAGACTGACCGTCAGAAGAGTGGGTCGAAGGTAACGGGACCATTTGCACAAAGGTTAGTCCCCTCGTAGCTACAAAGTCGTGTAGAGTATGAAGGAGGTAACTATGCCCAGTAAGTGGATCGGGTGCATCCACAGAGGACAAGTTGGTAAAAAGGATGGAGTCCGAGGGAAGAAGCCCATAGGTACGATCCCGAGGACAAGTTGTGTAATGCCGGAAGACGAGAATAAGACATGCAGTCGCATGTCGAATTCTCGACAGAACCAACCAACGACGAATGGCCATCTTCGGTCCAGCGAGTTAGACTACCCTCGATGAGCACGGGGGCAAGATAATTTATAACCATTGTTGTCAACGGATAACCGGATGAGCCCGACACTTGACGTGGTCTCCACACCATCAGGAATAACAGAGGCACAGACCCAGAAGTTGGCCATGGGAGCAAAAGGTGTGGTAGAGAGTTTTCAGTGTCTACAAGTGTTCGCACTTAGGTGAAGTTCGTAGAGTTGCGGGCAAGATACTTAATTAGTATCGAGTTGGCATGTATACCGCGATTGCTCAGACGCGGAATATAAATATCGAAGCATGTTCGCTGCTATTAGATACAACAAGCACCGAGAAGAGATCTTATCAATATATTAAGTTTTTATCTTATCGTTACCAATACTTCCACCATCTATTTCGAAGTATACCATTATATCTAGCCTACATGACTCGGGTCTTCTTAGCGAGTTCTCCCATATAAATCGATTCAGGTCCTAGCTGTCGGAATACCTCATGCCGAAGCTACCACCTAACAGTATTTTGATACTTCTCATCGTTACCGAGACGAATGTTTGGCAGAGACACTCATGCTCCCAAACCCAAAAAGCCTTTCGAACGATGACCATTAAGGACCATCTCAATAGACGAAGTCCTCACCCCTATACCCGAATTAGGGACACAAGAACCCTACTACGAGTCTTATCTCTCATGGATAAACCCAGTAAACACTGTCTCACTCGAAGACCTCACCGCACTATACCAATACCAGTACGGTGAAGACTTTACCTACAAAACGCCCTATGAGAAATCAAACTCTATTTGGTACACCGGGTACCCCGAAAGCAATCAACGCTGAAGTTAGTCTTTTGAGATACCGATAGTTTGGGGGGGAAACAAAAGATAAGGTTCCATTGACAAAGGCAAAAGAATGTCTTCTGACCCGAAAGCTCCAGAAGCCATGGAATGGCAAGGAGGAGAAGAAGAGAATGCGGGAGGTGATGAACTGTCCCGAACCTCAGCCCCTAGTGTGGAGACGACGGTCACCCACCTAGCCCGAACACATTCGGCCGACCGAACACCGCGCTCCCCTGTAGGAGTGGGCTTCCTAGAAAGATTTGGGCAGACACGTCGAGGAGGCGGTCGTCGCACGCTTGAACCTAGAACCGAATCCCTCATGTCCACCCGAATTCGGAGACTAGACCAAATTCTAGGCCGATTCGACTCAAAGCTCACTATAAGTCAAGATAGGCAACATCTTGCATTGAGTTCCCTACCGACCAAGATACTGTTAATACCCTAAGAACTGGTAAAACTCAAGATACAGTTAAAATCCGGGGTCCAGATCGTCTGTCGAGAACTCGCCCGAATAGATGAACAAGTCCAACTTTTAGACTTGGAGTCTCAAAAGGGCCAAGAATGCTTCGCAAGCCAGGTCGCGGAACGACTAGAGGAGACAGACGAGAGACAGGTCAGACACGAGGCTGTTACCTCCCATCTACAGGAAGCCGTGCAAGGGACTGGTGAGCAGTCCATGCATCGGGACCTACTTCTAGACCAGGAAATCGTTCGGATATACGAGCAACACAAACGGGAGCTAGCAAATCACGAGATAAGTATTAGTCTCATGAGAGATAAGCTACGACACGACCAGGAGTCTCGAGGAGCCCAAGATGGTGAGATGGGGGTGCTTAAGGCTCTGGTGGAACAGTTGTTGGGGCAGGTGAAAGGCAAAGGCAAGGTGTCAGATCCGACACCAGAGGCTTCAGGGGCAGGAGGAGGGGGGCCACCACGACAACCACAACACGGGGCGGCACAAGCTCCAGGTGGGGGAGGAGACCCCGATGATGATTAAGAGGGATCTGGAAGAAAACTGGATGAGGGAAGGAAAGGAAGACGGGACGAGAGACCTGCACCCCAGCCAGAAGAAGACGACTATGACGCCGAACACGACGAACAGTTTAACTTATTCTCATGGGTCATGGGCAACGCCTTGGGACAACGGACGAGAGTCCCAGCGGAACCCCCTGCCATGTTTCGAAATGAGAAACATCAAGATATACCTATGTGGCTATTGACATGTACGGATTGTTTTGGACGAAACAGTAGGTAATGGGAAAACGAGGCACAAAGAATCCGATACGCCATAAGCCGAATGGACGGGAATGAAGTCGCACCGTTTGCGTTAACCTACCGACGACAAATGATGGGAGAAATAGGTTACACGAGACAAGAAGGATAGGAGTTCTGGCACGTCTTGGCAGAACAAGCCCTGCCTCACTTCGGACCCACCCATCAGGCGGAAAAATCCCTACGAGAAATGGGATCAGTCAAATATCGCGGTGATGTCGCCCAATTCTTGATGGAAATGGAAAATCTCAGCATCCATGCAAGAGTCACCAGGATAGCCTGGAGGAAAATGTTTGAAGACGAGCTCCCTGTCGAAGCATTGTGATGACTCTCACACAGAGAATATGTTGATGATGGGGAATGGTTGGAAGCAGTCAGAAGTGTAACCCGAGCAGAAGAAGATTTCAAAGAACCAAAAGATATTCGAGGAGGCGGCCCCTCAGGCTGGACAGGAGGCGAGAAAGGACAGTTCCAGGATTCGAAGGCAACGGTAGCCGCAAAGCGTGTAAAAAAGCAATACGCGGCTAAGGAAAAGGCGGATTACCAGAAGAAAAAGGCTGGGGAAAGAAAGGTGAAGAAAGAAGGGTCGGTGGCACCGGCGGGGGAAATTAAACACAAGGTTTGGGCAGAGGCCCACCAGGGTGTCGATCAAAAGGTTGACGATAAACGGAAATCTGACAACGAATGCACATGATGAGGAATGAAAAACCACTCTTGGAAATACTGTCGAAAACCGATACAAGTGTCGGCTGTATATCGAGGGCAATTGAAGCCCAAATGACAGCCCGCATTCGCGCCACAACGAGGCCCCCAGGTAGCCACTGTGGCCGTCGATGGCCATGGAGAAAGGTCAAGACGAGCGGTTCAAAGGCCCCCAGCTTGGGCCTTTGAGAATGACGACATTTTATAAAAGGTCATTCAGGTACCTACACCGACGGTGCTCAGGTAGTGAGGTTGCCGCCTCGAATCGAAAGACCTGCGGCGTAGTCAGTGACGATATCCCACCGGAGGGCTAAAAGACGAATGGATAGCGGTTGCTATTTTATGTCCAAAAATGGGTAGTCCGTGCTTACCACAGGAGCCTTAAAAAATTACAAGTGAAGAAAGCGGTCGATGAGACTAAAAGGGAAAGAGAAAACTATCATTCATCAGAACGTGACTTGAGTTGCACGACACGAGACGGGGAGTCGAAATCCAACGTAACCTGACTTTCTCTCCAGGTAAAATGGCCAAGCAAATAGAAGCTGGGGGCGCCTCTATTGTGTCCAAGGTTCATGCCTGACGAATGATGTCAGACGAGGTCTCGGGAGTGAGACCAAACTCGAAGGCGAAGGTACGGTGGACTCGTCGGAGGGGACAGTCTCATATGAGGGATAAGTTGACGATAAAGGACCGTGCATCCTAGTCGCTAACTCGAGAGGTATACTAGTGAACCACCACTCTTGTGATATGGGAACTCCTCGGCAGGAGGTAAAGACCGCTAGTAGTGGGCTGCCCGATATCAAAATTTGGACACTTAGTATATATAGTTTGTCTGAGGAGGCTTTAAGAGCCGAAACTGCGCGGGCGCGGTAACAAATCCCCACGCCATTTGTAACCGCGACGATGAAAAGATTTCATCAAGACCTGAGCGAATGCTCAAGAACCCGTAAAAAGCCTAAGCACTATGCCTGCCCAGAAGGGAAGGCATTTATTGAATTAAAAGGACAAAAACATGCAATAAGCCTACTCTTAGATTCTGGTTCAAATATCTCTCTCATGAACCAAGACCCCACATGACAGCTCAAACTCCCAACCAAAGCTAGGGATTCACCGTTAAAAATCACAACCTTCGATGGCGAAACCGGGCCTACTGGAGGAATATTCTACACCCATCTTATTCTCCTGGCAATCGGTGCCAAAGGCCACCGAAGCCTGATATCCTGCGAAATCCCGAACGCAGGAAGATATGATTTAATCATACCCTTTGGGTGGTGGCATAACGAGCACCCCCTCAAGAATATAGCAGACTCAAGTAAATGCGCCTTTGAAGAAGCAAAGTGCGATGCTCATATAGAGGATGAAGTGGTGGCGGATATGTTTGAGTGGGATGCAACTGTGGCTTATGATGAGGAAGGACAGTTTGTGGGACGGATAGAACAAAAGAATGAAGGGGCAGTACAGTTGCAGACGCTGCCAAAACCGTACTGGCAGTATAAGGAGCTTTCTGAAGAGAAAAAAGCGAAGATATTGGCGCCTCGAAGGACTTTCGATCACGCCATCAACCTTAAAGCAGGGGCCAAGGCCCCATAGGGTCCGATTTACCCAATGTCGGCACACCAGTTAAATGAGCAGGATAAATACCTCAAGAAAATGATGGCTGAGGGAAAAATCACCGACAGCGAATCCCCTTACGGCGCTCCAATCCTCTTATTTCCGCAACCAGATGTAAGTCTGCGACTATGCGTAGACTATAGGAACCTCAACAAATTGACGATCCTGAATAAATACCCCCTACTACTCATGGACGAACTCTGTGACCCCGTTGCTGGAGCAAAAATATTTACAAAGCTTGACCTAAAAGATGGATATCATCTTGTTCGAATGAGAAAAGGCGATGAGCACAAAACGGCCTTTCGTACCAGATACGGACAGTACGAATACAAGGTCATGCCTTTTGGGCTTGTCAATGCTGCCGCCACGTTTCAGAAAATGATGAACAAAATCCAAAGGGAATTCTTGGATCATCATGGACTAGTCGTCTACCTAGACGATATCCTGATATACTCCGAAAATATGGATGACCATATCAAACAGGTCCAAAAAGTGCTTGACCGACTCGAACAACACGACCTGGCAGTTTTGTTGAAAAAGTCGCTGTTCCACCAAGAGGAAGTCCAGTTCCTGGGATACATTGTCAAGACAAGCAGCGTCACCATGAGTGATAGAAAAGCGAAAAGCATTCAAACCGGGCACATCCAAGATCGGTTAAGGAAGTACAAATTTTCATTGGATTTGCAAACTTTTATCGACGGTTCATCAAAGATTTCTCAAAAGTATGCAAGCCAATAACCGAGATGTTGAAAGGAGACCCAAAGGATTTTCACTGGGGAAGAGAGCAGCAAGAGGCGTTCGAGGAGTTGAAAAAGAGGTTTACAACGGCACCAATTTTATCGCATTTTTACCCAGGAAGAAGAACGGTGGTCAAGACAGACGCTAGCGACTTTGTGCTTGGATAGGTAATATCTCAGTCCCAGGGCAGACGGCTTCACCAGGTAGCTTTCCATTCTCGAAAACTAAACTGGGCTGAGAGAAATTACGAGATCCATGACAAAGAACTACTCGCGATAATGGAGGCGTTTACAGAATGGAAAAGATACCTTTGTGGTGAAGAGGAGCCAGTGACGGTATTTACTGACCATCAAAATCTACAGTCCTTTTTGACCAAAAAGGTCTGGAACCAGCTGCAGATTCGATCGGCACACGAGTTGACGAATTATAACTTCAAAATAGTCTATCGACCAGGAAGCAGGGGCTGGAAACCCGACACGTTAGGTAGACGGCCGGAGTACCGTCCTGAGGAGGGAGCTCATCATAGCGAACAATCAATTTTGAAAAGCGAACATTTTCAAGTTTTGATAATTCATCAGAAGGGAAGCGCGGAGACGGCCCTCACCCCAGAAAAACGCGAACCAACAAGTCTACAAATAATGAAGCTTTCAGACAAGGCAATAATCCCGACAAAAGGAGCAAGGTTTGAGGCTGGTCATGACATCTATGCCCTGACACACGGAGTGGTACAGGCAAAAGGACAGACAATGGTTGAAACAGGTATTGCCATAGGATTGCCGGAGGGAACCTACGCAAGGCTAGCTGTGAGAAGTGGTCTGGCTAGCAAAATGAGAATAGCAGTGGGCAGTGGTGTAATAGATGCGGATTACACAGGAGAAGTTAAGGTGATACTTCGTAATCATGGCAAGGCAGACTGAGTATTCAAGGCGGGAGATCAGATAGCGCAACTCATAATAGAAAAGATTGCCAACGCCGACGCCATGGAGGTAGACGGTTTAGCAACAACCGCGCAAGGGGAATTGGGTTTTGGGTCAAGTGATCTAAACCCCAAGCGATCGATTACGGCGAAAGAAGCAGGAGTCAAAATATGTTTCCTTCACGCAGACACAAACAATAATGAATTCTTTAGTGCAGCAGATATCGGCTATCACCCACGGTTGATGAAAGAAAGAGAAATATTATCAAGCGCTCACGTAAAGGCAGCCCTGACGCGAAAAATAAACGATGCATTTCTAGACAAGATTACAGTGGCTGGAAAGGAGGACGAGAGGTGGCAGGACCGAGGCCGTGAACTGGTTATGTTAAGAGAAGGCGGAAACAAGATGCCTGACCAATGGATAGAAAAGGACAGGTTACTATATTACAAAAATCGTTTGTACATCCCCGGGAACGAAGCCCTTCAGACAGAGATAGCCCAAGGCTGTCACGACTCATTGGTAGCGGGGCATTTTGGACAGGGAAAACGATTGAGATAGTACCAAGGGATTTCTACTGGAAAGGACTCGCAGATTGGATCAGAGGTTATGTGCGATCCTGCGACGAATGTCAACACAGTAAATCCCCACAGCATGCTAAGTATGGGTTAATTCAACCTTTAGAAGTACCCTATGCCGGCTGGTCCTCCATATCGACAGACTTCATCACCCAACTACCGGAATCGCAGGGCAAGACCCAGAGCATGGTAGTAGTAGACCTGTTCACCAAGATGGCTCATTTTATCGGCCTCCACGAAAACGCGACCGCAAAGGATGTTGCGGATACCTTCCTTTGGGAAGTCGGGAAACTCCGCGGATTACCGACCCTGATTATATCGGATATGGATGCAAAGTTTTGTGGCGAATTTTGGCGATCATTGTGCAAGATGCTAGGAGTTAAACGGCGCATGTCAACCGCATACCACCCTCAGACTGACGGACAAACAGAAAGAACTAACCACGTGCTGGAAGGTTATTTACGAACATTTGTCAATGACGATCAGGACCACTGGTATCAACTATTGCCGTTAGCCGAACATGCCTACCCTAACTCGGCAACTAACGCACACCAGATGACCCCATTCTTCGCCAACTATGGCTTTCATCCACAGACTGAATGGATGAAAGACAGAGAAGCTCATAACCCTGGGGCGACAATGTATGCCTACTGGATGCAGGACATACATCAGCAAGCGAAACAAACTTTAGAGAATATGGGGGAATCAATAAAGAAATATTACGATCGCAAAGCGACGGAACAACCCAGCATCGAAGTCGGCGACTTGGTAATGTTGAATGCAAAAAGGATGTGTACCAAACCACCATCAAAGAAGCTGAGTCCGAAACTGTATTGACCTTTCAAAATCTTAGAGAAAAAAGGAAGTAGGGCATACAAGTTGGAAATATCGGCGCGGTGGAAAATTCATCCAGTATTTCATGTTTCGCGGTTGGAACCTTACTGTACCTCGAACCGACCAAATCGTGAACAACCGCCACGAGATCCCGAAGACATCGAGGGAGATCTAGAATGGGACGTGGAAAGGATTGTCAAGAGAGAGATCATTTCCTACACGCAAAAGGTTCGAGTAAGGAATAAACCGATGAAAGGGCTTTGGTATTTTGTGAAATAGAGAGGCTGCGCGGAGGATGAGAATACTTGGGAGCCACACGAAGGTATGAAGAACGTACAGGAAGAGGTGGGGAGGTTTCATAGAGAAAATGCGGAGATGCCGGGCGTGGAAGCGGTCGAGTGACATCAGAAAGGTTTTCCATCGGTGGACAAGTAAACTCTGGTGGTTTTTACCCCTACTAAGTGGAGCTCGAGATGGAAGAGAGATTGTATAACAGACATTGAGTATTAGGGACGAACACTTCGAAGAAGGGGAGCATGTGTTAGGCGCACGGACTACCCGTAAGCATTTACAGGGCAAGGTTACCCTACCCTGACGCCCACAGACTTCGAAGGAAAATGATAACAGCCCCCCCCAGGCCCAGCGTGGGGACGGCGCGTCATCACTGGCCGCCTGGGTCCTTGCGTCCCAACACCAAAGACCACTATCAATGGAACACATCTTATAACACCACATAGGTCGTGGCCGTCAGTCCGACCAGATCCCGCTCGCAGGGTATATGAGGGGAGGCCTTCGGACACCTGATGCAAGTGGAAGCAGGTGAATCGGACCACGGCGCATAAGGTTACCGACACTTGAAGACACACGGTCGGAAGAGTGGGTAGATGGTAACGGGACCTTGTGCACCAAAGTTAGTCCCCTCGTACCTACAAAGTCGTATAGAGTATGAAGGAGGTAACTATGCCCAGTAAGTGGATGGTGTGCATCCACAGAGGACAAGTTGGTAAAAAAGATGGAGTCCGAGGGAAGAAGCCCATAGGTACGATCCCGAGGACAAGTCGTGTAATGCCTGAAGACCAGAATAAGACATCCAGTCGCTGGTTGAATTCTCAATGGAACCAACCAATGAAGAATGACAATCTTCGGTCCAGCGAGTTAGACTCCCCTCAATGAGCACGGGGGCAAGATAATTCGTAACCATTGTTGTCAACCGATAAACGGATGAGCTGACAAATGACGTGGTCTCCACACCATCAGGGAAAACAGACGCGCAGACGGATAAGTTGGCCATGGGAGCAAAAGGTGTGGCAGAGAGTTTTCAGGGTCTACGAGTGTTCACACTCGGGTGAAGTTCGCAGAGTTGCGGGCAAGGTACTTAGTTAGTATAGAGTTAGTTTGTATACCGCGATTGCTCAGACGCGGAATATAAATATCGAAGCATCTTCGCTGCTATTAAGAAAAACAAGCACAGAGAAGAGATCTTATCAATATAATAAGTTATTCTACACTTTTATATCGTTACCAATACTTCGACGATCTATACCGAAGCAAATTATTATATCTAGCCTACATTACTTGTGTCTTCTTAACGAGTTCTCCTATATAATTACGATCAAGGTCTTAGCTGTCGGAATACCTCACGCCGAAGCTACCACCTAACAGTATATTGATACTTCTCATCGTTTCCGAGACGAATGTTTGGCAGAGACACTCATACTCCCAAACCCGAAAAACCTTTCAAACCAAGACCATTGAGGACTATCTCGATAAACGAAGTCCTCACACCTATACCCGAATTAGGGACACAAGAGCCCTATCACGAATCTTATTTCTGGTGGATAAACCCAGAAAACACCCTTACCCTCGAAGATATCACCGCACTATACCAATACCAGTACGGTGAAAACTTTACCTACCACACACCCTCGGAGAAATCAAACTCCATTTGGTACACCCCGTACCCAAAAAGCGACCAACACCCAAGTCAGTGTTTTGAGATAACAGCAGTGTGGGGAGGAAACAAAAGATAAGTTTTCCTTATAGAAACCACAAAGATGGCTTCTGACCCCAAAGTGCCTGAGGCCATGGAATGGCGTTCAGAAGAAACCCCTGAAGGAGAAGGACAAGACGAATTGTCCCAGGACACAGCCCCGAGCGTGGAAACCGACAGCACCCGATTAGCTCGGTCACACTCTGGAG
>Ga0307510_10003822_pt1 | contig 17640 bp, 17 predicted proteins | sample 12_EM_MG_FD_207224 | JGI IMG/M metagenome (GOLD analysis project Ga0307510, IMG submission 207224) | Populus trichocarpa ectomycorrhiza microbial communities from riparian zone in the Pacific Northwest, United States - 12_EM | ecosystem: Host-associated > Plants > Roots > Unclassified | place...
AAGACTCTGGATTGCTTCGCTGCGCTCGCAATGACGACGGCGATAGCGAAAAGCGCCTCAGCGCGGCCGGCTGCGCTCGATGATCTCGGCGGCACCCTTGTCCAGCAGATCCAGGCCCACCGCACGACCGAGCTCACGCGGACGGTTCGCTGGCCCCGCGTGCGAGACTTCGATGATGGTGTTGCCGGAGAGGTCGAGCACCGACGCGGTGAGCGACATCTGATCGCCAGCGATGGTCGAAAAACCCGCCACGGGCGAATTGCAGTGGCCGTTCAGCACCCACAACACCTCGCGCTCGGCATCGGCGCAGGCATGCGCGGCGGGATCGTCGATCGATGACAGGATTTTTCGCGTCTGCCAGTCCAGCGCGGCGCATTCGACCGCGACGATGCCCTGCCCTGCCGCGGGCAGCATCTCTGTCGCGGTGAATTCGTAGGCGATACGGCTGGAGAGACCGACGCGGTCGAGACCCGAGCGCGCCATGATCAGCGCATCCGCCGGCCCGACCGCGCCGCCATCCGGCAAACGCTGCTTCTCGCCATTGTCGAGTTTTCGCACGCGCGTGTCGGCGGCGCCGCGGAAATGGATGACCTCGATATCCGGAAACAACCGCCGCACATAGGCGGCGCGGCGGACGGCGTTGGTGCCGATTTTAAAACCCTTGCCGCGCGACTGCCGCAGCGCCTCGACCGTCACGCCATCGCGCAGCACCAAGGCATCGCTGGCCGGATCGCGCGACAGCGTGGCGCCGATCACGAGGCCCGGCGTGTCCTCATTACCAGGCATGTCCTTGAGCGAATGCATCGCCGCGTGCAGCTCGCCGGACAGCACGGCGGCACGGATCTGCGCCACGAAGGCGCCGCCCTTGCCGCCATGCGGCAGCAGCTTGCTGGTCTGGTCGAGATCGCCTGACGTGTCGAACTTGACGATCTCGACATCGAGATCGGGCATGGCGGCGATCAGGCGGCGCGCGATCTCTTCCGTCTGGGCCAGCGCCATCGCGCTCTTGCGGGTGCCGATCTTGAATCGCGTAGCCAAGTCCTGGTCCTTTCAATGCGCGGCTTTACCGCGCATCCTCCAATATCATGTCGGAGGCCTTTTCGGCGATCATGATGATCGGCGCGTTGGTGTTCCCCGAGACGAGGTCCGGCATGATCGAGCCGTCGACGACGCGGAGGCCTTCGAGCCCCCTCACCTTCAGCCGCTGGTCCACCACCGCGAGCGCGTCATTGCCCATACGACAGGTCGAGGTCGGATGGTAGATGGTGCTGCCGCGCTCGCGGCAATAATCGAGCAGCTCGGCATCCGTCGATACCTTCGCCCCGGGATCGTACTCGCTGACCACGAACGGCTTCAGCGCCGGTCCATGCAATATCTTGCGCAGGATCTTGAGGCCTTCAACGTTGGTGGTGCGGTCGGTCTCGGTCGACATGTAGTTGATGCGGATTTCCGGCGGCACGGTCGGGTCCGCGCTTTTGATCCGCAAGGACCCGCGGCTTTCGGGCCGGAGCTGGCACACCGACGCCGTAAAACCGGAAAAATCATGCAGCTTCTCGCCCATCTTGTCGGTCGAGAACGGCAGGAAGTGCACCTGGATGTCGGGCGAGGCCAGCCGCGGATTGGTCTTGAAGAACACGCCCGCCGTGCCGGCCGCGATCGTCAGCCAGCCTTTCCGGAACAGCGCGTAGCGCGCGCCGGCCAGTGTGCGGCGGAGCGGATTGTTGACGGTGTCGTTCAGCGTGATCTTCTGCGAGCAGCGCATCACGATGCGGACCTGCATGTGATCCTGGAGATCGTGGCCGACGCCCTGCGCGTCGAGCACCACATCGATGCCGTGCTTGCGCAGGAGATCGGCAGGCCCGACACCGGAGAGCTGCAAGAGTTGCGGCGAGTTGTAGGCGCCGCTCGACAGCACGACCTCTTTGCGCGCCCGCGCGCGGCGCACAGTTGCGCCTTGCCGGTATTCGACGCCGACGGCACGGCGGCCCTCGAACAGCACGCGCTGGCCGAGCGCCTCGGTCTCGACCTTGAGATTGCCGCGCGTCTTCGCGGGACCGAGATAGGCCACCGCCGTCGAGGCACGGCGGCCGTTGCGCGTCGTGGTCTGGAACAGGCCGACGCCTTCCTGCGTGGCGCCGTTGAAGTCGGGATTGTAGGGCAAACCGGTTTCGACCGCGGCGTCCATGAAGGCCTTCGACAGCGGATCGGTCACGACCATGTTGGAGACCGGCAGCGGTCCGCCGCTGCCGTGATATTGATCGGCGCCGCGCGTCTGGTTCTCGGCCTTCTTGAAATAGGGCAGCACATCGTCATAGCCCCAGCCGGCATTGCCGTGCTGGCGCCAGCGGTCGTAATCCTCGTGCTGGCCGCGGACATAGAGCAGGCCGTTGATCGAGCTCGATCCGCCCAGCGTTTTTCCACGCGGCTGGAATACCTGACGGCCCTTTAGCTCGGGCTCCGGCTCGGTCTGGTACATCCAGTTAACGGTCTTCTCCTTGAACAGCTTTCCGTAGCCAAGCGGCACGTGGATCCAGATGTTGGAATCCTTCGGGCCGGCTTCGAGCAGCAGCACACTGTGCTTGCCGTTCGCCGAGAGCCTGTTGGCGAGCACGCAGCCGGCGGAGCCGGCCCCGACGATGATGTAATCGAATTCAGGATCGGACAGCGTGAGAGAGGAATTTGCGTTCATGCGCTAAAAGTCTTCTTGTTGATGGGGCGTTTCCGTTTCGTCAGTTAGCACAATCATGCCCGCAGACGCAGCGCCTCGACCAGCGACTTGAACGCACGGGCATATTCCGCGCCCGCCCTTGCGATATCCGCGCGTCCGGCGCAGGCGACCGCGGCCTCCGTGACCGCGCCAAGCAGCAGCCGCGCCAGCGGCTCGACCGGTTGCCGCGCGATCAGGCCGGCCTCCATCGCCACGGTAAGCGCGCGGGGCATCTTGCCGCCAAAATGCTGCGCATCAATCTCGCGCCAGCGTTCCCAGCCGAGCACGGCCGGGCCGTCGCGCAGGATGATCTGGCCGGTCGGCCCTTTGGCGGTCGCGGCAAAATAATGCTGGGTGCCGGCGACCATCGCGGCCAGCACGTCCTTCTCGGCGCGCGCGGCGCTGTCGATCTCGGCGACGAGATCGCGCGAGACGAGGTCGAACACGGCTTCGAACACGGCCTCCTTGGTCTTGAAGTGATGATAGACCGCGCCCTTGGCGACGCCGGCGCCCTCCGCGATCTCGTCCATGGTGGTGGCGGCGAAGCCGTCCGTCCCGAACAGGCGGCGCGCCGCCGTCAGAATCGCCTCCGATGTCGCCGCGCGACGTTCTGCCTGTTTCGCCATGGGTTTCGTCTAATGCGTGATGGGTTGAAGTCGAAGCGCCTTCGACCACGAGCATTGCTCTTTCCGTTCCCTCCCCCCTTGCGGGGGAGGGGCAGGGAGAGGGGTGCCACACAGGGACTCTATCGATCGCACATCCGCTCCTGGATCATCATCGACAACGGGCACCTTTTGCTGGGCTACCCCTCGCCCTAACCCTCCCCCGCAAGGGGGGAGGGAACGCACCTTCGTCGGTGCACGAGTCGAGCCTCTTCCCATCAGGCTGTAATCGAATTCGGTCCAGGCAGCCAGTTGACTTTTCGACTGCCGGTCGGTATTTACCGACTTACAGTCGGTTTTAATTGTGAGGTGGTTCATGCCGAGCCGTGACGTCGTCGAAGCTTTTGCGCAGCGGCTGGAAGCCGGGGACTTCATCGGCGCAATAGAGCAATTCTACACACCCGCCGCCGCGACCTATGAGAACAACGCCGCGCCGACGGTCGGCCGCGACAAGCTCGTCGCCAAAGAGCGTGGCGTGCTGGCAGCCTCCAAAGAGGTGAAGGCGGCCCGTATCGGGCCAAGCATGATCGAGGGCGATCACGTCGCGACGCGCTGGACCTTCAGCTTCACCAATGCCGAGGGCGTCATCCGAACGCTGGACGAGATCGCGTGGCAGACGTGGCGCGGTGATCAGCTGACCGAGGAGCGCTTCTTCTACGATCCGAAGCAACTCGGACGCTGAGCAGGATTGCCCTTATCGATACAGCATGACCACGACCATGCCGACGAGCGGCGCAATAAACTGAACGGCCTGCCACCGAGAGCCGTCGATCGACCAGCGTCCGTAGACGATGGTGCCGCCGTGCCGGGATGACGGCCCGGGTTGATTCCCGAATGCCTTCCAGCGCGCCTCGGCAGGCACGAGAAAATCCGCGGGCTTGACCGTCATGTCGGCGCTGTTCAGCACCACCTGCATCATCTCACCCTTCGGCCGGAACATCGCCTCGGCCCCGGGCGGCGCGAAGAAGCTGCGCTTCCGCGCGATATGCCGCTCATAAAACTCCTGACCGACCATGACGGCCGCGGAATACGGACTGACAAACGGCACCCCCGAGATGCCGGGGACCTCCAGGTGGCCCACTCCCCGCACCTCCTGCCAGGGAATGAAGAGACCCCTAAGCCAGGGCCTGTGAAACCGGATGCCCGCGGAAGACATGGAGACGACTGCCCGATCCGCATGGAAGTGCCGATAAAACGAAAACGCGATCCATCCCAATCCCAGATAGAGCAACATCCAGCCGAAAACATTCAGCGACGGGTTCACGAGATGGCTCCAATAAAGACTGTGCGTGGTGCCGACGTAGCTGGAGCGGCCGCTCGACCCGCCGACCATCAGGCTGATCGCACCGATGAGAGCGGAGACGATGATCAGGACAAGGACCCCGATCAACAATTCCAGAAGCAATGGCAGGCCAGACCGTCCGATCAGGGTCGTCAGTGCATAGCCTGCGAACGCCAGACCGAGGAGAGCCAGATAGACGGCGGCCAAAGCCGCTCCATTCTGGCCGCGGCTCTCGGCGTGAAGCGCGATCGCAAGGCCGGCGACGCAAGCCCACATGGCCCACGGAACCCGGTCCATCCGCCATTTGTCCATCGTGTATTCGACCGTTGCCGAAACATCGGCTGAAGGCTCGCTCATGGACAGCCCTCGGGATTTCAAATGCATCCAGTGCCGACGCGGCGCACGGTGGCCCAGTCGGTCCACGAAACGTATCACGCGATCGAGGGGGCGTTCGATCCGGCCGGGGTGCGGCAAAAAGCCGATCGAGGGGAGTTCTTCCGGGACCTGAAGCAACCGGGGCGGTAACTGTGGCGCGGATGTCGCGCCATCAATTTCGACGCAGACCGTCCAAAAAGCAAAAGCGTGAATGCAAGTCCTAGCGTGAGTTCTTGTCCCGCTTTCGCGGAACGCGGGTCGGTGCAGTTGTCTGTTGACTCGCTGCATGGACGTAGGGCGTGCCTGCCATGGCCGCTTCGATGCCGCGGCTTCCCCGCTCGATCAGAGCAAGAAAGACCGATTTCGCCTTCGTGGGGCTACGGCTGTCCCGATAGGTGCGGTGCGCCCGGATGAAGGCCACGGACCATGTTGCCAGCAGCAGGTTGGCCGCCAACTGAGCATCGGGATCGGTCGCTTCTTGTCCCGCGCTTTCGGCGAGTGCCAACGTCAGGACTTGTGCGAGCTCGTCGCGGATCGCTCTCGCCCGAGCGATGAGCGTGGCACTTTTCTCGACCGTTTCCACAAACCCCTGAGTCTCGGATGAGAAATGGATGTAGAGAGGCTCTTCCGAAACGGCCCGGTGCGCGAGCAGACGTAGCGCCTCGATGGGGCCGACACCTGCATCGCGATGCCGCAGCGTATTGCGCAGCGTTTCGCGCCCCTCCTCGTCCCGATCGAAGAACATGTCTTCCTTGCGCGGGAAATGATTGAACACGGTCATGCGGCCGACATCGGCGGCCTCTGCGATCTCATCCACCGTCACGTTGTCGAAGCCGCGTTCGATGAAGAGGCGTGTCGCAGCGTCGGAGATGCCCTGTCGCGTGGCCAGGCGCTTACGGGTTCGTCGATCGGGTGGCATTGACAAAACCTCCAAAGGCGCCAATTTATGTACTCAGTACATATTTATGGTTAGTCCATAGGTATCTGACATCCATACTTGGACGAAATATATGGAAAATCAACGTGATGGGTCACCCCCGAGAGAAAACGTGCTCGTTTCCGGGGCAAGTTTCGCGGGACTGACCACGGCCTATTGGATGAACCAACTCGGCTACGCGGTGACGGTCGTCGAAGTCTCGAAAGGCCTCAAGACAGGCGGGACTCCGGTGAATGTCGGCGATGAGGTTGCGGACATCCTGAACCGCATGGGCCTGATCGAACGGGTCGAGGCAGCCCGCCTGAAGATGGAAGTGCCCGAGCGCAAGAGCGCCGACGACGCCACGACGGGACCGCTGCAAATGCCGCCCGGGAGCATCCAATCCCAAATCGATTGGGAGATCGAGCGTGACACGTTTCTGGATCTCATGTTCGGCGTCGTGAAGAACGACGTGGAATTCGTTTTCGGAAACAGTATCGAAGAGCTGGTCGAAACGGAAAACGATGTCAGGGTTTCCTTCGAGGACGGCTCGCAACGATCGTTCGCCTTGATATTCGGATGCGACGGCATCCATTCGCGCGTCCGGAAATTACACTTCGGAGACGAAGCCAAATACGCGCATTTCCTGGGCCAGTATTTCTCCATCACGATCGTCGACGAACTGCTGATCAGGGAAAACACCACGCAGGTGTTCAACGAGAACGGCAAGTTCGTGATGCTGAACGCATACAACAACAAGACGGATATCGTCCTCTGCTTCGCCTCCGAGAACGAGATTGCCTACGACTATCGGAACGAAGCGCAGCAGCGAAAGATCATTTCAGACCAGTTCGCCGGACAGGGCTGGAAGATCCCGGAACTTCTGGAGAAGGTCGCGAATTCGACCTCGTTCTACTTCGACAAGATCTGCCAGATAAAAATGCCGTCCTGGACGAAAGGCAGGGTGGCGCTGATCGGCGATGCCGCCTACTGCGCCTCTCCGGCCGCGGGCATGGGCGGGTCGCTGGCAATCATCGGCGCAACTGCGTTGGCGAATGCATTTCAAGCAAACAATGGGGACTTCCAACTGGCATTCCGGGATTACGACGAAAGCTTTCGGCCCCACATCGAACGGGTACAAGCCGATGCCGTGCGTAATTTGCACGTGCTGAATCCTGGACCTGGAGACGTTTGAATTGCAAACGAGATCGCGTGGTAGACTGGCGCGGCAATCCGCTGATCAAGGAGCGGTTTTACTACGACCCGAAGCAATTGGGACGGTGACCAAAGCACGACGGTGTTGGCCCGCAATTGCCTGCGGGCCAACTTTCGCAAGACCTCACGTGCGCGATCCGACGCCATAACGCGGCGCGGGCTTCGCATTCCGGAATTTCGGCGAGATCTCCCGGCGGTCCGCTTCCCAGCGTGTCCACAATTGCGCGTCGTGGAGGCCGGGGATGGTCACCAGCTCACCGGCGTCGAGGCCGGCCAGCGCCGCGTCGACGCAGTCTTCCGCCGACATGGTGATCTCGGACGTCTTCTGCGGCGCGTAGCCGGCGACATCCCAGAACTCGGTCGCGGTCGCGCCGGGCAGCACCGTCTGCACGCGCACGCCCTTGTCGGCGAGATCCTTCTGCAGCGAGTGACCGAAGCTCAGGACATAGGATTTCGAGGCGCTGTAGACGCCGTTGAGCGCCTCGACCGCGATGCCGACCACGGAGGAGATGTTGACGATCGTCCCTGCGCCGCGCGCCGCGAATGCCGGCGCGGCGGCGTAGGTGAGACGCGTGAGTGCGGTGACGTTGAGATCGATCATCGCGGTCATCTTGTCGGTGTCGGCCTGCAGGATCGACGCGACGGAGCCGACGCCGGCGTTGTTGACCAGCATGGTGATATCGGCGTTACCGCGCAGCACGGTCTCGACCTTGGCCAGGCTGCCCCTGTCGTTCAGATCGGCAGGCATCACCGTGATCGTGCGGCCGGTCTCGCCGCGAAGCTTGTCGGCGACCGCGTTCAACCGCTGCTGGTTGCGCGCGACCAGGATGAGGTCGTAGCCACGCTTGGCAAGACGATCGGCGTAGATGGCGCCGATGCCGGACGATGCCCCGGTGATCAGGGCGGTGCCTTTGGGATTGCTCATGGATGTCTTCCTTCCGTAGCCGCTCAGGATCGAGCGCTCGGGAGGACAGATACCGTTGAATCTTCGCGTCTCAAATGTCATATAAGCGGCGATTTAGGACATCGTTTAGGACATCGAGGATCGGCCATGCGTGACATCGCGTTCGTTGTGTACCCCGGCTATTCCGTGATGGCGCTGGCCGTGGTCACGGCTTTCGAGGTCGCCAACATGCTGGCGGACAAGCCGCTCTACGACCTCCACTTCGTCTCCGAGCGCGGGGGGAAGGTCAGAACCTCGGCCGGCATGATGCTCGACAGCGAGCCGTTTACCGACATGCCGTTCGACACGCTCGTGATCGGCGGCGCGACCAACCCGGTGCCGTCGACACCGGGCCTGGTCGCCTTCACGAGAGACGCACCCAAGCGGCACCGCCGGATCGCCGCGGTCTGCACCGGCGCCTTCGTGCTCGCGGAAGCCGGTCTTCTGAACGGACGGCGCGCCACGACGCACTGGATGCACGCACGGGATCTGCAGCGGCAGTTTCCGGACGTGAAGATGGACGAGGACCGCATCTTCATCAATGACGGGCCGATCTGGACGTCGGCCGGGATGACAGCCGGCATCGACCTTGGCCTCGCGCTGATCGAGAACGATCTTGGGGCGGAGCTGGCGAAATCCGTGGCCCGCAAGCTGGTCGTCTATCATCGCCGCGGCGGCGGACAGTCGCAGTTCTCGGCGCTGCTCGAATTGTCGCCGAAGTCGGATCGCATCCAGACCGCGCTCGCCTATGCGCGGGAGAACCTGCACAAGCCGCTGATGGTCCCCGAGCTTGCGGAAGCCGCGCATCTCAGCCCACGGCAATTCAGCCGCGCATTCCACGCCGAGACCGGTCAGTCGCCGGCCAAGGCGATCGAAAATCTGAGGGTCGAGGCCGCGCGCGATCTGATGGAGCACAGCCGTCATTCGATCGACATCGTCGCGCGCCAGACCGGCTTTAGCGACCGCGACCACATGCGCCGCGCCTTCCTGCGCGCGTTCGGACAGCCGCCACAAGTGCTGCGGCGTCACGCGCGGCTGGAAGCGATCGATGGTCAGGGGCCTGCCGAAAACGGATGACACACCAAGACGGGCGATGACAGCTGGGGTGGCGAAACGGCGCGTTACGCTTGCAAGCGCCCGATCAGCAACCGCACCTGCTCGTCGATCTTGCCGAGCGCGATCGGCGGGTCGAGGAATTCGATATCGTCCACGTCCCAATACTCGATGCGATGAGCGACGCTGGCAAAGCGATGCTCGATCATGGGGCGATGCTCGGCCTCCTTCAGCGCGACCACGAGCTGCGCGTCGGCAAAATCGGCGAGCGTGCAGAGCAATGGATTCCGCCCGGCGCCTCCTTCAATCCCTTTCGCTTGCAGGGCTTGCAACGCATGGGGCGAGATCGGCCCGACGTTTTGAGGCGAGAGTTGTTCGGCGACCGCGCGCGAGAAGGAGAGCCACCCAAGTCCTTCGCGCCCGGCGCGATGGTTGAAAATCTCCTCGGCATAGCGGCTTCGATAATAATTGCCGGTGCAGAGAAACAGCACGCGATTGGTCTTGCTCATCAGGCAGCGCTTTCGTGATCGATTTTAGCTGGGTTCGCCAGGTGCGATCATCGCGTCTGCGAGCTTGCGCATCAAGCGCACGAGGTCCTCGACATCCTGATCGTCCCAGGTTGCAAACATCCCGCCGACGATCCGTTCGCGCGCCCGGTCGACCGCGTCGGTCATGACCTTGCCGCTCGGCGTGATGGTGGCCTCGCTGACGCGGCGATCCGCTTCGCTGGCGTGGCGCCTGACCAGGCCCAGGCTTTCCAGTTTCGCGACCTGCCGGCTGACCGTCGTGTAGTCCCGCCCCATCCGATCAGCGAGGTCGACGACGCCGATCGGGCCGCGCCGCTCGATGCCGACCAGCAGCGGAAACAGGGCGCGATCGAGCGAGATGCCGGCTTCGCGGATCATCATCTCGTCACCCTGCTTGCGGTTGATGACACTGATAATGTCGATCAACGCTTCGTGAAGCGAGCGCACCTGTTTTTTAATATGTGTATTTTGCACCCTTCTTGACACCCCAGTCACCTCCACCTAATGTGTGCATATTACACATATTGAGGGTCCCATGACAAAGCAATTCACGGCGGATGTTCTGATCTGCGGCGCCGGCGCGGCCGGCCTCACGCTCGCCATCGATCTCGCGCGGCGGGGCGTATCGTTTCGGCTGATCGAGAAGAAAGACGGTCCGTTCCAGGGATCCCGCGGCAAGGGAATCCAGCCGCGAACCCAGGAAATTTTCGAGGATTTTGGCATTCTCGACCGCATCGTTGCGGCCGGCGGTCTCTACCCGCCCCAGCGCGCATACCGCGACGACGGCAGCTTCATCGAGTCCGAGGTCGCAGAGCACATCGCCGCGACACCGGCCGAGCCCTACCACATGGCGCTGATGATCCCGCAATTTCTGACCGAGGGCGTGATGCGCGAACGCCTGCTCGAACTCGGCGAGCGGGTCGAATTTGGCTGCGAATTGATCGGACTCGAGCAGGACCAGGACGGCGTGACCGCGCGTCTGTCAGGCGAGGCCGGCGAGGAGACGATACGGGTGCGTTACCTCGTCGGTGCCGACGGCGGCCGCAGCTTCGTGCGTCACGCACTCGACATCGGTTTTCAAGGCAAGACACTCGGCGTGCGAGCCGTGGTCGCCGATATTGTGCTGACGGGGCTGGATCGCACGGCGTGGCACCGCTTCAACGATGGCGCGATGGACCGCCAGATCGCGCTGTGCCCACTGGCCGGCACGGAGCTCTTCCAGTTGCAGGCGCCGGTCCCGCTCGAAGGCGAGGTCGATCTCTCCGCCGAAGGGCTTTCGACTGTTATCGCTGAGCGCACCGGGCGCAATGATGTACGCATTCAGTCCGTGCATTGGGCGTCGGCCTATCAGATGAACGCGCGCCTCGCCGATCGCTACAGGGACGGCCGCGCATTCCTGATTGGCGATGCGGCTCACATTCATCCCCCGACCGGTGGACAAGGTCTCAATACCAGCGTGCAGGATGCCTACAATCTCGGCTGGAAGCTCGCGGCGGTTATCGGCGGGGCCTCCGCAATTCTGCTGGACAGCTACGAGAGAGAACGTCGTCCCGTCGCCGCAAGCATGCTCGGCCTTGCCACCGAATTGCTGGAAGCCGCCCAACGCGGCGACATGAGGCGCGGCCGCGAGGTGCAGCAACTCGACATCGGCTATCCCGGATCGCCGCTGGCGCTGGAAAAGCCGGAGCGCGTGGCAGGTTTGCTCGCGGGAGACCGTGCACCGGATGCGCCGCTGCGCGGCGCCGCCGGACAGCCCGTGCGCCTGTTCGAGCTGCTCAGGGGTCCCCACTGGACGCTGCTCGGCTATCAGGTGAATCGAAGCGCCGTGCCGGCACGCGCTGGACTGCACATCCACTGCATTGGCCCGGATGGCGAGCTGATCGACGAAAGTGCGCACTTCCGCGGCGCCTACGCCGTATCATCAGGGGATTGGGTGCTGGTACGTCCCGACGGCTACATCGGCGCCTTCGTGGGCGCGCAGCAGACCGATACGCTCGCGCGTTTCCTGGACGAGCAAGGTCTGGTCTGATTGAGGAGGCCGAGCACGCCATGCGGCGCCTGCCGTTACAACCGTAACGCGGGGCGCCGCATTTGTATCGATTTGTTATCGATACTCCGTGACCAACACACAGAAGTGGTCGCGGCGACCGCAGCAAGCGGGGATAATTCATAGTTCGTCAAAGGTTTGCGGCGAATTCTCCCGATCGAGCCGAACAAACGGCCCATGCTGCTAGGCTCTGGAATGCGGACTCAACTGACCAGCTATTTCGCGCGGTTGTTCGCCGGCGATCTGTCGGCGTTCGGCGGTCCTGCAACCGACGACGCGATGGCTGGACATATTCGTGCCGAACAGATGTCGCTGGTGCTCGGCTATTCGGTCGGCATCATGCTCGCCAATGCCTGCAACGCCGCCGTGCTCGCGATTGCGCTGTGGCATTCGCCGGACTGGAAGCTTGCCCTGATCTGGGCGGTCGTCGTCGCCGGTGCCGCGATCACGTTCGGGCTGCAATCCCACGCCTCGCGCCGGATCACAAAACCGCAATTCGTCTCACGCCGTGCCATGCATCGGCTGGTGCGCAATGCCTTCGTCCTCGGCGCCGCCTGGGGCATCGTGCCGGTCGCCTTTTTCGCGCAGGCCGCGACCGGCGGCCAGCTCGTCATCACCTGCCTCTGCTCCGGCATGCTGGCCGGCGGCGCGCTGGCCTTCGCCACCATCCCGATTGCGGCGATCGCCTTTACCACCCCCATCTTCATCGGCATCGCCATCTGCCTCGGCCGTGACGGCGATCCGGCCTATGTGCTGATGGCCATCCTGGTGGTGGTCTATGGATCAGTGCTGCTGCGCGCGGTGTTCGTGAACTCAATCGGATTCGCGCGGCGCGTGATACGGCAGGTCGAGGCCGAGCGCACGGTGCGGCAGGATCCGCTGACGCTGCTGCCCAACCGCTTCGCCTTCAACGAGACGCTCGATGCCGCGCTGAAGCGCCTTGCCCTGTCGGGCGAAGAGTTCGCGGTGCTGCTGCTCGACCTCGATCGCTTCAAGGAGGTCAACGACAAGTTCGGCCATCCCGCCGGCGACGAATTCCTGGTCCAGGTCGCAAGCCGGCTGCAACGCTGCACCCGCGCGGCCGAGCATGTCGCGCGCATCGGCGGCGACGAGTTCGCGCTGGTGATGGCCAATCTGGCGCGGCCCGAAGATGCGCTCGAGATCGCCGAGCGCTTCGTCGCGGCGTTCACCGAACCGTTCCTGATCGAGGGCCGCGAGATCGTTGGTGCGACCAGCGTCGGCATCGTGCTGGCACCGCGCGACGGCAACACGCCGCTCGACATCATGAAGAACGCCGACGCCGCACTCTACCGCGCCAAGAAGGCGGGACCCGGCACGGTCTGCTTCTTCGAGGAAGCAGACGACAAGGCCTCGCGCGACCGCAAGGCGCTGCAAGCGGACCTCGAGGGCGCCATCGCGCGCGACGAGCTGTTCCTGGTGTTTCAGCCATTCCTCGATCTCGACGAAAACCGCATCACCGGCTTCGAGGCGCTGCTGCGTTGGCAGCATCCCTCGCGCGGACTGGTGCCGCCCAGCGAGTTCATCGGGATCGCGGAGGAGACCGGGCTGATCCACGAGATCGGCGAATGGGTGATCCGGCGTGCCTGCGCGACGCTGGCCGACTGGCCCGAGGACATCAGGGTCGCCGTGAACTTCTCCGCGGCACAGTTTCACAACACAGCGGTCCTCCAGACCATCGTGCAGGCGCTGGCCGATGCGAAAGTCTCTCCCAACCGGCTCGAGATCGAGATCACGGAATCGATGCTGCTGTCGAAATACGGCTCGGCCGCGTCGGTCCTCAATGCGCTGCTGCAGCTCGGCGTCACCGTGGCGCTCGACGATTTCGGCACCGGATTCTCGTCGCTGACTTATTTGCGCAAGCTGCCGTTCAGCCGCATCAAGATCGACCAGTCCTTCATCCGCGACATGCTGGTGCAGCCGGACTGCGCCGCGATCGTGAAGTCGGTGATCTCGCTGGCGCGAGACCTCAACATCGAGGTGGTCGCGGAAGGCGTCGAAACCGCCGACCAGCTCGAATATCTGCGTCAGATCAGCTGCGACGAGGTCCAGGGCTATCTGATCAGCCGGCCGGTGTCGGCCGATGGCGTGCTGGCGCTGCTGGACACGAAGAAGCTGCGGGCGACCTTCGCGGCGTAGGGCCCGTACTCATCAGCATCAGCTTCCCAGGGTAAGGCGAACGTCGCCCCGCTCGGCCGGCATACCGCCATTCGACCAAAGCCGAATGGCGTTGCAATATCTACGCGCCTAGATTGAAATACGAAAAGGCGGGTTGTCGGCGGGGCAACAGGGGATACCGCATGATATCAAGTGCCGTTGCTCCAGCGGCCTTCATCATCCTGCTTTTTCCGATGATCTTTCCTGCTGCCAACGCCTGCGCTTCTGCCGGATGCGATGACACGTAACCACGGAGAACGGAGATGCGCAGCTTGCTTTGGCGCTTGTGGCAACGGCACAAGAACAGATCCCTCGATAATTTGGAGCCTCGTTCGGACAAGGCGGAGCCTTCGTCCGAACAATTCGAGGGCACGCATCGGCGACACCTGCTCCAGACGCTTTCCGTTCTCGCCACCGGCACTGCGTTGGCTGGAATGTCACGCCCGGCCGAAGCAAAAGATTCGAGCGACTTGCCGCCGCCACGACGCGCGTTGACCGGCCGCGATGAAGCCGGCAAGTCGGTATTGAAGTCATTCGACGTCACTCCGAAGCTGGTGGAGATCGATGCCAATCCAGGACTGACTTTCTATGAACTGTACATGACCGAGGGAGTGCCAGCACTCACCGGCCTGGAGCCGGATCCGATGTCGACGGGAACGAAGGCCTTTCCCGGCCCTGGCGGCACCATGTTTCGACTCATCTCGTATCCGCCCAAGCGCCCCGAAGGCTGGAAGCCGCCGCCTGGAGTCACTTTCGAGAGCGGGCTTAGAGAAATGTCGGACAAGATCCCTGGCATGGGAGACCATTTCGAGCGCGGCGCTCCAGGGATGCACACGTCGGATACCGTAGACTACGGAGTCGTGGTGCGTGGCGAGATGACACTGGAGCTGGACGACGGGCAGAAGGTCCATTTGCGTCAAGGCGATTGCATCGTACAAAATGGAACGCGCCATCGCTGGCGCAACCCATTGCCGGAGCCCTGTCTCATGGCGTTCATCTCGGTCGGCGGGAAACGCGCCTGACACCTGGAGAGTCGAAAGACGGCTGTATTTGGTGTCCGCTTCCAGACAAAGCGGAGGCAACGAACCGATCGATACACGTCCTGACTAAATCCGGTCAGACCGCATCCGCTCGCAGCAGCGTATCCACCGTGATGGTGCCCCGCGCACGCGAGACGCAGGCGCAGATCTTCTGGTTGCTTTGCTTCTGATGGTCGCTGAAGAAGACGTCGCGATGGTCGATCTCGCCGTCGACCTCCACCACGTCGATGGCGCAGAGGCCGCATTCGCCGCGCTTGCAGTCGTACATCACGTCGTGACCGCTGGCATTGAGCACGTCCAGCATCGAGCGCTCGCGGGGGATCTCGAGTTCGACATCGGTGCCCTTCAGGCGCACCCGGAACGTTTCGGTCGGCAGCGTGCCGCTGGAGCCAAACGTCTCGTAGCGGAGATCGGGGAGCGGATGGCCGGCGCCGATCCAGGCATGGCGCGCGGCATCCAGCATCCGCATCGGACCGCAGAACAGCGCCAGTGCGCCCTGCGGCAATGAGGTGAACAGCGCGTCGAGATCGAGCCGCCGCCCTTCGTCGCTCGCATGAACGACCAGGCGATCGCCGAGCATTGCGGCGAGATCATCGAGATAGGCAGCCTCGCCGCGCGAGCGCACGGCATAATGCAACGTGACATCGGCGCCGCGCCGCGCCAGCGCCTGCGCGGCGCCGAGGATCGGGGTGATGCCGATGCCGCCGGCGATCAGGCAGTAGTTGTCACGCGTCCAGTCGACCGCGAGCAGCGACGACGGCCGCGTGATGTCGAGCCGTGCGCCCGGCGCCAGCTGCCACATGTAGCGCGAGCCGCCGCGGGAATCATCAGTGCGGCGCACCGCGATCCGCAGGCCGCGCGACGAGGCCTCGCCGACCAGCGAATAGGACCGCGTCTCCGGGAGGCCGTCGATGGTGACGCTGACATTGATGTGGCTGCCGACCGGATAGGCAGCGCCGTCGAACTGATCCGGCAGAATCAGGAATTCGCGGATGCCGGGGGCAAGGTCGCGCGTCGAGACGAGCGTCGCGGGAATCCAGGTTTCGATGAAGCGCATGGTGACTGCCCTCAGTCGGTTGCGGTCTTGATCAGCGCGAGCGCCGGCAAAAGATCGAGATGGGTCCGGTTGCGCAGCGCGAGCCGCAGGTTTCGCACCGCGAGCCGCGCATGCTCGCGCATCACGGCTTCGGCACGTGCACCCTCGCGGTTCTCGATCGCGTCGATCACAACGCGGTGGTGCTCCTGGCCGATGATCAGGATCTGCTGTGCTTCGGGCAATGCCGATTGCGCCATCACAAAACCGCTTGGCGAGGCAAACGGCAGCGCCGAGGCGCGGTCGATCTGCCGGATCAAAGGCGGGCTGCGCGACAATTCGGTCAGCAGCGCGTGGAAGCGCGCATTCAGCGTGACATAGGACGAGAAGGCATCGACCGAGATCGGCACCTGGCGCAGCAGCTCGTCGATCACCGCAAGACATTCCTTGAGCGGCTCGAGCTCGCGCGCGGAGACGCCGCGTTCGGCGGCAAAGCGCGCCGCGAGGCCCTCCAGCGTGCCGCGCAGCTCGATGGAGTCCGAGATGTCGCGCTCCGAAAATGCCTTCACCATGAAGCCGCCGGAGGGGATCGCCTCCAGCAGCCCCTCCTCCTCCAGCCGCACCAACGCCATGCGTACCGGGGTGCGCGAGGCGCCGGTCGTCTCCACCGCCTGGAGCTCGGAGATGCGCTCGCCCGGGCGCAGGGAGCCAGAGAGGATCTGGTCGCGCAGCGCGAGCTGCGCCTTCACGGTCTGCGAGACCGAGCGGTCAACCTCGCGCTCGGCCATGATTTACTCCGCGGCCTGGAGATGCTGCGGCGCGTTTTCCTTCGCCACCATCTTGTCGATCAGCTTGCGCGTCCACATCGCGCCGGCGTCGATGTTGAGATTGTAGAAGATGCGATCGGGGTTCTCGTCCATCGCGCGCTGCTGCGCTTCGAGGATCAGCTCGTCCTCGTGGAAGATGCCGGAGACGCCCTCGCGGATCTCGGTGGTGATGCGCTGCTCGCCGAGCTGATAGTTGCGGACGAAGGCCCAGAAATAGTGACAGGTCTTGTCGGTCTCGGGCGTGATGGTGTTGAGCACGAAACCGTTGACGCCCTGCGAACGATCGCCTTCCGGCGCGCCGGTGCCGGTCGGCGCGACGCCGACGTCGATCGCGATGGTGCACGGCGCCTCGAAGCGGATGATCTGCCAGCGGTCGACCAGGCCGGACTTGCCGAGCTGCTTGGCCCAGAACGGCGGCGCCTCGATGCCGCGCATCCAGCGCGTCACGGTCACCGTCTTCTCGCCATGGGTGACATCGAACGGCGCTTCCGCCACCGCGTCGTTGCCGATGGAGGAGCCGTGCACGAAGGTCTCGTGGGTGAGGTCCATGAGATTGTCGAGCACGAGGCGGTAGTCGCAATTGACGCGGATGGTCTTGCCGTCGCCGGCCCAGGCCGGATCGTGATTCCAGTGCATGTCGGGCACCAGCGCGGGATCGGCCAGCGCGGGATCGCCCATCCAGAGCCAGATGTAGCGGTGGCGCTCGACCACGGGGTAGGCGCGCACGCAGGCCGACGGATTGATGGTCTCCTGCGAGGGCATGAAGGTGCAGCGGCCCTGCGCGTTGTATTTCAGGCCGTGATAGCCGCAGACGACGGTGTCGCCTTCGAGCCGGCCC